>Ga0137415_10000372_pt1 | contig 42030 bp, 47 predicted proteins | sample CZODoug3_1_1_16f_FD_183082 | JGI IMG/M metagenome (GOLD analysis project Ga0137415, IMG submission 183082) | Vadose zone soil fungal communities from Angelo Coast Range Reserve, California, USA - CZODoug3_1_1_16fungal (Hybrid Assembly) | ecosystem: Environmental > Terrestrial > Soil > Vadose...
ATCGACGCGGCGTTCGCGTTCGCGATCTCGATGCTGGTGATCGCTGCGCAGCAGATCCCCGACAACATTCAGGCGCTGCTGGCGGCGTTCAAGAATGTACCGACCTTTGTCTGCAGCATCGCGGTGCTCGGGATCTTTTGGCGTGGGCATTGGTTGTGGAGCCGGCGTTACGGCCTCGAAGACGGCGCCTCGATTCTGATTAGCTGGGTGATGATTGTTACGATCCTGATCTTTATCTACCCGCTGAAGGCAATTTTCGGGGCGATGTGGTACTTTTTGAGCAATGGCCAGGTCGGCCAGCCATTCTCGCTTCACACCACCGAATCGCAGGCGAGAACTCTCTTTGCGATTTACGCGCTCGGGACTATCGCCATTTCCGCTGAGATCCTGCTGCTGAATCTGCGCGCCTGGCTAGTGCGTGAGTCGTTGCGATTGAATGCGCGGGAAAAACTGATAACGCGCGGCGAGCTGACGGGGTGGAGCATCCCGGTGAGCGTCGGAATCGTGTCGCTGGTCTTTGCGCTTACTTTGCCGATAGAGAAAATCCAATGGAGCGGCTGGGTTTATTTCTCGATGATCATCCTGGTGCCGCTGCACCGGCGTTATCACAAAGGGAGTTGAGAATTGCGGGGAAAAAGAAAGTGATAAGTGACCCGCCTTCGCGCAAGGCTCCGGCGAGGCAAGCTGGTGAAAAGTGAATGGTCAGAGGACAGCCGCCTACGTTGAAACTACGGCGCTCCAAGGAGGGCGGATGTCAGAATGCCAGGGCTTGTCGCACGCGTCGTGCTCAAGTATTCTAATGACGTGACACTGAAAGTGTTGATCCATAAAGCCGAGGAGGGCGGATTCTGGGCGGAAGTTCCAGCTTTGCCCGGTTGCGTTTCACAAGGTGAAACGGTCGAGGAACTGCGGGCGAATGTCCGTGAAGCGATCGAAGGCTGGCTGCTCGCAGAAGATGGCGAATTGAAACCGGGCACGACTGACCGAGTACTCGAAGTGACGGTGTGAAACAAGTCTCCGGACGCGAGCTCGCGCGTGTCGTGCAAGCTCCGAAAGTTTTCGCGAGCAAGCGCATGGCTGGAAATTAGCTCGAATTCACGGAAGCCATCATATTTTCACGATGGAAGGCCGGCGAGAGCGCATCGTGATTCCGGCTCATGGTAGCCGCTGAAAATCGGATTATTGCGCGCGCTGATGAAAATCGCCGGTTTGAAAGAGAGCGATTTTTGAAATCGCCGCACGGCGGGTTGGCCGAGAATAGGTTTTCGGTTATTCGCCGCGTCCGGTCGCCGCAGCGACACAGACTCGCCGTGGCGAAGCGAATCCGCGCTGCCGACAGCCGGATTGGTTATTGGGAAGCGCGTGGCGTTTAGGTTATTGGTTAGCGTTACAACAACGCAAACTGACACGTGAAGGTAGGCGGACAACATTTCCGGACGATCTGGCTTCACCCGGCAAATGAGCGGGTCGTGCAGTTGATCGATCAGAGATTTTTGCCGCATCGTTTCGTGATCGAGGAAGTCAGCACGGTCGCACAAATGGCGACCGCAATCCGGGAAATGCATGTCCGGGGAGCGGGCCTGATCGGAGCGAGCGCGGGATATGGGATGTACCTGGCGACAATCGAGGCGGCAGGGAGCGGTTCGTTTGATCAACATGTGGTCAACGCAGCGGCGCAACTCAAAGCCACGAGGCCGACGGCGGTGAATCTGGCATGGGCGATTGAGCGCCAACTGACCAGCATTGCCAAAGGAAAAACCGCGCAGGAAAAGATTGATCTTGCTCTGCGCACAGCCAGACGGATTGCCGCGGAAGATGAGGAACATTGCCGGATGATCGGGCAGCACGGCCTGAATCTCATCGAGCAGATTGCCCGAACGAAGGACGGGAAGCCGGTCAATGTCCTGACACATTGTAACGCGGGATGGCTCGCGTTTGTGGATTACGGGTCCGCACTGGCGCCAGTTTACGCTGCTCACGATCGCGCTTTACCGGTTCATGTCTGGGTGGACGAGACCCGACCACGAAGCCAGGGGTCCAAGCTCACTGCCTGGGAGCTCGGTCAACATGGTGTGCCGCATACGATCATCGCGGACAGCGCCGGCGGACATTTGATGCAGCGCGGTGCGGTCGATCTTGTGATTGTCGGATCGGATCGAACAACCTGCACCGGGGACGTGGCGAACAAAATCGGAACGTATTTGAAAGCGTTGGCTGCGCAGGACAACAAGATTCCTTTCTACGTGGCGTTGCCCTCATCTTCATTTGACTGGACGATCCGCGACGGTTCCGAAATTCCGATCGAGGAACGCGGCGCCGAAGAGCTCAAGCGCGCTGACGGTTGGCGAGATGGCCAAATGTTGGAAGTCAGCGTGGCGCCGGAAGACAGCCCCGCGGCGAACTATGGATTTGATGTGACGCCCCGACGCCTGGTGACCGGGCTCATTACCGAGCGGGGCGTTTGCAAAGCCGACGAAAAGAGCATCCTCGAACTTTTCCCCGAGCACGCGTCGTGAGCGAAACAGGTTCAGTAAAGTTTACATGCCAACAAGTGCCGATAGAGATCTCCCGTTTCGCCGGATTTGCCGAACTGAACAGATACCGGCGCAAACTTCTTGCACTTGGAATGATCGGCGTGGATGCCAGTGGCGTCGGTTTCGGAAACCTAAGTATCCGGAACGGCGCGACCTCGCGGTTCTACATCACAGGCTCGGCAACTGCGGGGATCTCGGAGCTAATGCCGACGGATTGCGCGAAAGTGGTTGCTTACGATTTCGCAAGGAATTGGCTTCAATGCGAGGGATCCACAGTTGCATCTTCCGAATCGCTTACACATGCGGCTGTTTACGAATCGGATCCAACTGCCCGCGCGGTGATCCACTGTCATGACATGAAGTTATGGGCGGCGCTTCTGGAGAAAGCTCCGACGACGCCGAAGAGGGTTGAATATGGGACACCCGAAATGGCCTACGCGGTGCGGCGTCTTTTCGAAGCCACCGATGTCGAAAAGAGAAAGATCTTTGTGATGGCGGCGCATGATGGCGGTCTCGTGACGTTTGGAAAAGATTTGCAAGAGGCGTTTGGAATTTTGAAAGGCGAAAAGCTGAAGTTGAACTGTTGAGCAGTTGAGGGGTTGGGGAGAGAAAGCACAGCTTTCGGTTAATTGTTATTTGTTATTGGTTCGGCGGGAAGGCTGTTGGCGAAGATTGCGGAGTACGAATTGCCGATTGCGGATTTGTGCGGAACTGTTCGAAACTCGGCGAATGACAGGTTATTTTATGAAACGATTTTTCCTGCTCTTCCTAACGATTTCGGCGGGCGTGGGCTCCGTCTTCGCTAATCTGGGTGATGGCGGTGACGGAATTGACGATTCATATGGCAACCTGGTCGAGCGTCACTTGCGCGACGACGGAACCGTCACCACTCTTTATCACAAGGGTCGGTATCTTTACTTCGTGGTCTTCGATAACCACGTGAGCGTTTTGGAAAGGTATTCTCGCGTCGATGGCGCCGGCCTGTCGGAAAAAGAGATCGCAAAATTCCTAAAGGCCAATGCGGGCCGAACCGTGACGTGGATTCGCAACGAGACCGGCGCGTCGAAAGAACGCAGATTCAAGCGCAGCGATGACAAAGCCGAAGCAACGTACGGCAAGATGGATGGCCGATTGACGCTGACGGTACGGGTGGTTGGGCGGGAAAAAGAAAGTGATAAGTGATTGGTGAAAAGTGATCAGTAGGCCAGGCGGGAACGGATCGCGGAGTCTCGGAGAGCTACTTCACAGCGAGCATTGTCCGGCGACACTTTGGAACCCCACAAAAACATTCGCATTCTCTCTTGAGTTGCTCGGTCACGGGCTCGTCCATTTCCAGCGCGTAATCGTAAAAAAGTTCTTCGCCCGCCCGCAAATCACGGAGGGCGTAGATGAAAACTCGCTCGTCCGCCTCTTCGATTGCCTCGCAGTTTGGCTGGCACGAATGATTGATCCACCGCGCTTCATTGCCGCCAATCGCCGCGTCGATCACGTGGATCCCATCATCAAGGCCGAAAAGGAATGTGTGCGGGTCATCGAGATCATCCGGGACATCATTCCATAAAATCCGTTTTCCCGTGTACTCGATGATGCGCGTGCCTTTGCGGATTGCGCGCGTGGCGTAGACACCGCGACCGTGGACGCGCGATTCGCGCACTTCGATGGAAAGTGAGGATCGTTTCCCCGGAGTTCGTTTCCTCGATCGCACAAAGAGAATTTCGGAATTCAAAGGAGACAAGGACGTAATTGCAGTCGCGCGCAGAGGCCGCTCTCGCCGGAGGAATTGCTTGCCAAAGTGGGCGGTCAAAAGTAGAAATCGTCGCATGGGGTTAATCATTCTTATCGTTGTGATTTTGTTGTTGCTCGGAGCTTTCCCGACAGGCGGTTATGGGTACGGCTACCGGTCGCACGGCATAATCGGAACCATTCTCATAATCGTGTTGATTCTGTATTTGCTCGGTCGCCTGTAAAGTGCGCGCAACCGTCTTGTTCCAGCAAAATTTGTGAGAACGGGCCGCGGCAGAATTCGCTAATGTCGCGGAATGGAACAGCGAAGCTTTCCAGCGATCCTCCTGCTTCTTGTGGGAGTGCCCGCTTTCTGCTTCGCATCCGAGCCTGCCCTTCCGTTTAGCACGAGCGAAGGCTGGACGTTGTCCAGCGGAAGCAAAGGCATTACGCTTTACAGTCGTCTACGTCCTGGTTCATCGCTGAAGGAATTCAAAGCCGTGGGCGAGATCGATGCGTCCGCCCGCGCTGTTCATAATGTGATCGACGACATCGAAGCTTACCCCAGTTTCATGCCTTTCACGGCGGAGTGCCGGCTAATCAAACGCGAAGCCGACTCGATCATCACATATCAGCGCCTCTCACCAAAGATTTGCAGCGACCGCGATTACACTCTTCGCATCCGCGAGACTTCGTGGGCCGGGCCGGGCGGACTCATTTATCTCAATCGATGGGAACTGGCGAACGAGCTCGGTCCCGGGGAAAAAAAAGGCGTCGTCCGCGTGAAGCTCTGTGAAGGCGGATGGTTGCTTGAGCCGGAAGACGCGACCAAAACGCGCGCGACCTATACCGTCTATACGAACACCGGCGGTGCAATCCCGGCCTTCATCGCCAATCGCGCTAGTCAGATCGCGATCGGGCGACTTTTCGTAGCGGTCCGCAAACAGGTCAAAGACCCGAAGTACAGCGTCAGCGAGCGTTGAGGTCGGGGGCGAGAATTTATCTCGGATCGTGCCGGCAATACTTTGTTAAGAAGTCTGAGCCATGAGATTCCTGCGCACACTGCATCTAAAGGAATCGCTTTCTGTCGCCGCGGCGACCTACGACGTGACAAGACCCGTGACAAGGACGCTGGGTAGTTGAGATGGATTTGGTCTGCGCGATGAATCAAGTTAAATCGTTAAATGGTTACATCGTTGGAGCGGAGAGAGGACGGGAGATGCAAAGCTGATCTATGAAGGCGAGGGCTGCGATGAGTCCGGTGAATCCGCTGCGGCATTTGGCGCGGCTAACGTTTGTGGCGTTTCTCCTCACGTTTATCGCGTCGCGCACGCTGGTGATTTTGATCATGGCTCGCAAAATGCCCGATCTCTTTCTGCATCTGGGCGGGACACATGTGCATCATCTCAATTACGGCATTTTTCTTTTGTCGGCCGTCGCCGGCGTCCTGCTCTTCGCGCCGCTGAACCAGGCGCAGCGAAGTTTTTGCGCGTTGATTTACGGCGTGAGCATGGCGTTGACCTTCGATGAATTTGGGATGTGGCTGCATCTCGGCGGCAGCTACTGGCAACGCGCAAGTTTCGACGCAGTGGTCGTTATCTTAAGTACCCTTGGTTTGCTCGCATTCGCGCCGCGGTGGCGGCGATTGCGGGCGCATCATTTCGCGGTCGGCGCGGCGATGCTGCTAATCGTGGCGTCGTTCTGCATGTTGCTGATCAAATCGTTGAGCCATGCCAATGACAAACTCACGCCGCGCTTGATCGAGATGGAGAAAAGTGGGCCAGAATAGGAGGGTCAGAGGACGGCGAAGTTGAAAGCCAAGTGTAATTCGTTGAATCGTGGAAGGGTTACATCGGGGAAGAATTGCGGCGCCACGGCGACTTCGTCGATCGGCGGAGAGGCGAAGTGCTAATTGACGGCGCTTTTGATAAACGTAACTGTGAGTCCATGGCACAGAACTCTCCGGAACCAAACCAAAAACGGATGGACAATGGTGTTACCCGCCGAACATTTCTTGGGATGAGTCTGGCAAGCGGAGCCACACTATTAGCGGGAGGATCGGCCACAATTTTCGGAGCCGGCTCATCAACGACACCGAGCCTGGCTACGAATTCCGTTTGGAAATTGGGCGGCGATCTCCCGGTCAATCGGCTCGGCTTTGGCGCGATGCGCATCACAGGGGAAGGCGTTTGGGGCTGGCCGCCTGACCGGGACAACGCGCTCAAGGTCCTGCGGCGCGCGGTTGAACTCGGTGTGAATTTGATCGACACGGCCGATGCTTACGGCCCGGAAACAAGCGAACTACTTATCGCCGAAGCGCTCCATCCATATCCCACGGGGCTCGTTATCGCGACGAAAGGCGGTCTGACCCGACCAGGACCTGGCCAGTGGATACCGAACGGTCGAGCTGATTACCTCAAAGGATGTGTCGAGAAGAGTCTAAAGCGGCTACGGCTGGAGCGGATCGATTTGTATCAATTGCACCGTGTCGATCCGAAAGTGCCGATGGAGGAATCGCTCGGCGCGCTCAAGGAGATGCAGGGCGCGGGGAAGATTCGGCACGTTGGATTATCGGAGGTGTCGCCGGAGGAAATCGCGCGGGCGCGCAAGGTTCTTCCGATCGTGAGTGTGCAGAACCAGTACAACATCGCGAACCGCAGGTGGGAAAAAACGCTGGTTTATTGCGAGAAAGAGGGCCTCGGCTTTATGCCGTGGTCGCCGATTGGAGGAAACAGGGGTTTGAAACCTGGCGATGTGTTGGAAGCGGCGGCCAAAACACACGGCGCGACTGTTGTTCAACTCGCGCTTGCCTGGCTTCTGCAACGGTCGCCCGTGATGCTGCCGATTCCCGGCACGTCGTCGATCGCGCACCTGGAGGAAAATGTCGCCGCGGCCAAGATCAAGTTAACTCCGGAAGAGTGGAAGACGATCGATGCTTTGGCGGCGAAGGGTGAATGAGAAAGTAAACGAATTTCGGAAAACGCCGAACGCTCAACGTCCAACGCTCAACGTCGAAGTCAGAGATCAGAAAGTTCGGATCGCGGATTGCGAATTGCAAAGCGCGGAAGAAGGGATCATAGGGCAGAGGACGGCTTCGAAGCTGAAAGCCAAATGTAATTCGTTGAATCGTTACATTGTTACATCGTTGAATCGTTGAATCACTGGAGCGGAGAGGACAGCCGCCTTGGCCGATCCGACCTTCGCCAAAACGCTACGGCGAGACATGGTCTACAGCGAGCCAAGGAGGACAGCGGGCACACGCGGAACTCAGGAGGCGTGCGCGCTGGCGTTCCTACTCGCAGCGTCCGCAGCGCAGATTTCGTGAGCAATCCGCCGCGCTTCGTCTTCGAGAGAGCCGACGGTGAATTTGGCGCACGTGCGACGGTCGCAGAGGTACTCCTGAACAAACGGCTCAAGGCCACCACTTCTTTCACATTGAGCGACGTGGACGAGTTGGTGCAGGATCAATTCGCGATCGCCCCAGCAATCGGCGCGAATAATAATTCCATGGCCGATGGTCGCACCGCGAGAAGCATCAGTGATGATATGGGTGAGCCGCGAGGCCTCAGCGAGCTCCTTGTTGTCAGGCAGCGGAATTCGATCGACCACCAGCACTTTCACCCGGGAACAATCCCGAACCCCGACTCGATGCGCATCGGCGGTTTGCCGTGGCCCTAACGGAGCGCCGCGCGCGAGGATGAATTGCTCCTGTGCTTTCGCCCACTGATAAGCGAGCGGCAAAAGGCGTTCGAATGTCTCCTGGTCAATCATTTGGCGATAGGAAATTTGAAGTGACAGAGAAAAGAGCAAGAGGCATGCGCGGGGCAGCCGCCGGACCAGAGGAAGCCTACCCTCCGCCTGTAAGGCCAAAGGGCTGCAAGCGCGCCCCGGCGACCCGAGGAATCAACTCAGCCCGTAACGCAGCATGAGCTGCTGGCGGACTTCAGCCTGGAGCTTGGGATTCAAGCGCGTGAGCAGTTTTTCGCGGTGGTCGCGATCCATTGCCGCTAATTCCGCGAGGTATTTGTCGCGCGTTTTCTTTTTTTCGTATTTGCTCCATCCAATGCCGCCCGCGAGAAGAACGCAAACGGTCCAAACTATAATTGTAGTCCAACTCATCGCTCAAAAGCAGTCAGATGTCAGAGATCAGAAGTCAGCGGATACAGAATTGCGGATTGCGGAATTGGAAGGGTTGAAGCGTGACATCGTTAAATCGGCGATTCGTTGATTCGTTAAATCGTTACATCGGAACAGACATCGACTATTAACTGTGTCGCACGACATCTCAGAGACCCTGTTTCATTTTGACGGCGGGAGGGCGTTCGACGTGGCCGCCGAAACCTTTGCGCATGGCCGAGAGGATCTTCTCGGCAAAGGTGTGTTCCTGGCGCGAACGGAAACGGGTGTAGAGCGCAACCGAAAGCACTTCGGCCGATATTCCTTCCTCGAGCGCGGCCTGAATTGTCCACCGGCCTTCCCCTGAATCTTCCACGAAACCCGAATAACCATCGAGTTGGCGATCACTCGCCAGTGCGGTCGCAGTCAGATCGAGCAGCCACGATGAGACGACACTTCCGCGTCGCCAGAGCTCGGCAATGTCGGCGAGGTTGAGATCGTAAGAAAGTCCCGCGGGTAGATTATCCGAGTTCGCGCCGCGCAGGATGTCGAACCCTTCCGCGTACGCCTGCATCAGGCCGTATTCGATACCATTATGAATCATCTTCACGAAGTGTCCCGCGCCGGATGGACCGCAATAGAGATAACCACGCTCGGCCGTGCTCTTCATTCCTTCACGACCAGGTGTCTTCGGGATGTCCCCAGGACCAGGCGCCAGGGCGGCGAAGATCGGGTCGAGTCGCTGAGCACTGGATTGATCTCCGCCGATCATCAGGCAGTAACCCCGCTCCAAGCCCCAGATTCCGCCGCTCGTCCCGGCATCGAGATAGCGGATCCCGCTGGGTTTGAGCATGGCGCTGCGGCGGACATCGTCTTTGTAGAACGAATTGCCGCCATCGATAATGGCGTCGCCCGGTTGCAGCAGCTTGGAAAGGGCGAGAACAGTTTCTTCGGTGGGCGCACCGGATGGAAGCATGATCCAGACAGCGCGCGGTGCGGTGAGCTTTTTGACCACTTCTTCGAGCGAGTAGGCGGCGGTCGGGCCTTCCCTAGCGAGTGCGTCGACGGTTTCGCGGTTGCGATCGAACGCGACGCATTGATGTCCACCGCTCGTCAAGCGTCGCGCCATGTTCGCACCCATCCGGCCCAGGCCAATCATTCCAATTTGCATAACGAATCGGGAGTTTGATTGGGAAAGTACAAACTAGAAAGGCTAAAGTAGCCGCCTTCGTCATCCTCCTTCGTAACACTACGGCGCGACGAGAGACTATGGCGTGCCAGGGAGGGCGGAGGACGGCGAAAGGCAAATCTGATTCGGTGATTCGTTACATCGTTAAATCGGCGAAGCGGAGTGAGCTGGGCAGCCGCGACATAGATCACACAACCCGAGGGGCGAGAGTGAGAGAGCGGGGTGCGATCGAATCAATCCGTCCTTCCGTCTACGCCGTGCTACGACGTGACAAGTTGGCGGATCAGAGAAGAAATTAACTATTAGGAGATCAGCGGTTCCTGGGCGATAGTGGAGCAAGTTTTTCTGCTGCGATTTCCCGGGAACAGTATCAGGTTCTCAACCCTTCGGGAGTTAACCAATCGTCAGCGGCTGACTGTGCCTCTTATAAATATATGAAAGCCGATCTCGTTAAAGCCGCCTCCGAAGTAATTCCTAATCAGCAAATTCTGGTGAACATGATCTCACGCCGCGTACGACAGCTCTGTCTCGGGCATCGCCCGCTCGTGGAATTTTCTCCGGGGCTTGGTCACGCCGATATCGCGCTCACTGAGATCGCCAATAAGAAACTGACTTTCGAGTCGACCCTCGGCCAGAACGGGAAAAATGAGGCTACGCACGTCGTGCAGTTCCCGGGGATCATTGTGAGCAAGAAAATCGCCGCGAAGGAAAAAGCTGCGTAGCGGGATCGTGGAGATAACGAACCGCGGATTACGCAGATTTACACAGATAGGACGTTCGCCGCGCCGGGCGACCGGATTAGCGGTCGGACGTTTTTGAAACGGCGATGACGTAGGCGGCTTTGGGAATGCAGAAACGATCGTTTCTTGCGTATGGACGGACTGCGTCTTCAATGGCGAACTGAATCGCGCTGAGCTTTTCGGGTGTCTGGCGCGCGAGTAATCCGGCGGTGCGGACACCGGCGTTGCGTTCGGCGTCGAAGACATAACGCGCGGTTGGAACGTTCCATTCGATGGTGTGAACTTTAAAAATCATCGAGGCGCCGTCGAACCCGGCGCGCTCGAACGCTTGTCGAAATTCTTCCCGGCCAGCAAATAAATAATGCGGCGGCCCGGCCGGAAGATCGACATTTACATCGGCGTGCGCTTGGATGGCGTCGTCGATAATTTTCGCGTATGGGCTTTCGCTTGGCGGCGCCCAGACGGTGAAACCGAATTTGCCGCCGGGTTTGAGGACGCGGGACGCCTCGGCGCAGGCCCGCTCGGGATCGGACAGATGGAGCAGTGCGAAGTTGGCCAGGACACGATCGAAGCTGGCATCGGCAAATGGCAAATCTTGCGCGTCGCCTTCGCGAAATTCGATGTTGGGAAACATTTTCTTCGCGATCGCGATCATCTCCTTGGAAAAGTCGAGGCCGATCGGCTTGGCGCCGCGTTCCGCCGCCGCGGTCGAGACGTAACCAGGGCCGCAGCCGACATCCAAGATCGACATGCCCGCAGAAACTTGAGCGGCATCGAGCAGCGGCGGAATGAATTGTCGCGTCGAGGTTGACCAAACGGAGTCGTATTTGTCCGCGACCCGCTCCCAGCCCTGGTGTTCAAACTCGGTAAAAGCGTGCATGACTGCGGAAGGTAGAGGAAAATGTCCAACGCTCAACGTCCAACGCCAAATGCCGAAGTCGGAAGCCAGAAGAAATTCGAAAGGAGAAAACCAATTTCGGATTGCGGTTTGCGGCAATCGCTGAGCAAAGTGGAGTTGGGATTGTCTAATCTGCCAGGAGGGACATGAAACGATTTATTCTCTCAACGGCCTGTTTATTGATTGCACTCACTCACGCGGCCAGAAGTCAGGACACTTCGGCGAACAAAACGCCGTCGCCGCAGCCGAAACCTAAAGCGGCTCGCGTTCACGCGTCGCCCAAACAACAACCATCGGTCGAGCGCAGACCGGCCAAGGTTCGCCTCAGTTATGCGGATGCACTCCGAAGATATCGGCACCGGAGGCACAATCGTGATTGGTGGAAACAACATTTCACCTTCATCGTTCTTGTCGGAGGCGGGTACTACTATTGGGATGCAGGCTATTGGTTCCCGGCGTGGGGCTATGATCCCGTTTACGAATATTACGATTATGACGGCCCGATTTATACGTATGGCAATCTGTTGCCAGATCAGGTGATCGTGAATGTGCAGCGCGCACTTCAGGAACAGGGCTATTACGCTGGGGGACCGACGGGTTCGCTCGGGCCGGCAACACGGCAGGCAATTGCGAATTATCAACAGGACGCTGGCTTGATCGTCACGGGAGCAATCGATGCCGCGACAGTAGAGTCGCTCGGTTTGAACTGAAAAAGGATGGAAGAAGAAGGCGAGGTCCGCAATCAGGCGGCGGTTCGCGGTGGGCTTCTTAGCACCGAGGCGGCAACAATTCCGACCCGCCTTCGGTCGCCGCGGCGACCTACGGCGTGGCAGGCGCAGAAGGTGATCGGTTATCGACGATCGGTTGACTCGTTTTTCTTAAAAGCAAACCGGCGACAAGACCGACGCAGATGAAGCCGACGAACTGGATGAACATGTAGCTTGCCGTGTAAATACATGGGAAGCCGTACCAGTTCGAATAGGAAACGTTGGTCGCGATGGCCGCGAGTATCCCGGCGACCGTGACGAAGCCGACGCGTCCGCCGAAACTACTCAGACGAGTCTGGGCCAGAAGGAAGACGACGAGGATGGATTCGAGAAGCTCGGTGCCGAATTCGATTCCCAGCCATTTGCCCATGGTCAGCGGGCGTCCAGGCGGATGATACATGAGAATGCCGGAAGGATTGTTCGCGTACTTCTCGCCCACGCGTTTCATCGTTTCGTTTTTCTCCTGCCGAGTTGCGTTGCGCCCGAGACCGGACCCGGGAAAAATGTAAAGACCGCGATTTTCGCCGATGTTGGCCTTCATGGCGTCGAGCACGGCCGCTTCATTAGGGATTTCACGGATGCCTGCTTCGCCCAGCGGCAGGAACATGTGCGCGATTGACGTCCAGATAAACATGACGATTCCACCCAAAACACCGGCGAGAAGAATTTTCATAAGTAAGGGTAAGGAGGATGAATCGATAATGGGGAATTAGGAAGGAGAAAATTCACCGCGAGCCAGCCTCCTATCCCGCTATGGCCGCACCATCTATGCGGCGGAGATCGAAGATTGCGGAATTGGACGGAATTCGGAATTCAACGCGAGAGGAGTTTTGCGTTGAGATTGATCTGGGTTCCCGACAACGCGACCGACACTGGACACGTTTTCTTTGTTAGTTCGGCTTGCTCGTTGAACTTCGCCTGATCGATTCCGGGCACGTCGGCTTCGGTGGTTAGATTGATCGACGTGATTTTGAAGCCGCCGCCGGAGGGCTCGAGCTTCACCTCCGCGGTGGTGCTGATGTTCTTGGGCGGATGACCGGCCTTTTCGAGGTTGAGCGAGAGCGCCATCGAAAAGCAACCCGCCTCCGCCGCGCCGATGAGTTCCTCGGGATTTGTGCCGCGCGCGTTTTCGAATCGCGAAGCGAAAGAGTAGGGCCCTTCGAATGCGCCGCTTCCGAGTTTCATCTTTCCTTTGCCGCCCTTCAGCGTGCCTTCCCAAACAGCCGAACCAGTTCGTGTTGCCATAATAGTGACCAATGTGGATGAAAAATGCGAAATGCGAAGTCAGAAATCAGAAATCAGTCGACAGAGGTCAGTCGCCACGGCGACTTCGTCCGTTGGCGAAGAGGGCAGAGATCAGAGGTCCGCTAAAACAAAAGGATTAAATTGCTTGCGATCTGCCATGCGATTGGACAATCTGGAGCCGTTAACCAAATCCTATGAAAAAACCTGTTTTGTTCTTCATCACGGCCCTCATCGGCATGGCGTTCTTCACTTCTTGCGAACCAAAGAAGGAAACGGCGGCCACTTCGACCCACAAGAGGGCATCCACCACTAAGAAGTCGGCGACGACCGCGAAAGCCTCCACTACAAAGAAAAAAGCCACCACGGAGGCGTCACCATCAGCCTCACCGGAGAAAGCTTCGACAAAGAAGACCGAGGCGTCGCCATCGGCCTCAGAGTCACCGTCGCCTTCGCCGACACCGTAGGCTTGGGGCCGCCTCCCGAGAGGCCCTCCTCCATTCAGCTGGACTGGCGGTCAGCTGGCAGCAAGCCGTATTGTGCTTACGCACACCGGCTCTAGGGGGAGTCTAGCGCCGTGCTGCGGCCGGAGCCGCAGAAGTTTGAAGCGCGCGGTTCCCGCGCTAGAGTATTACAGGGATGTTTGAAATGCTCATCGGGTGTCTGAAGTGGGCCGTCGTCGGCTTCGTGGTGGCTTTTTTTCTGATGAAGCTTTACGAGGGCAGTCACATTCACGACGACATTCCGAGGCCTGAATTCAAAGTACGCCAGTCAAAGCGCGCGACGCTGGTGCTATCGACATTCGCCGCGATGCTTTCGGCGCTGGTGTGGTTCTTGGTGCAGAAGTGGGGCTAGGAAATTGAAGTAGCCGAAAGTCGGAAGTCAGAAGTGAGCGGTCGGGGAATCAGCCCATATAAAAACCGCCGTTTACGTTTAGAACTTGACCGGTGATGTAGGAAGCCATTGGCGAGGCGAGAAAGAGCGCTGCATCCACGATTTCATTTACGTCGCCAAGTCGGCCAAGCGGGATTTGTTTGATAAAGTTTTGCGTCACTTCTTCCGACATACCTTTGCTCATCCCGACGTCGATGAAGCCGGGCGCGATCGCGTTGACGGTGATGTTCTGACGGGCGAACTCGCGCGCGGAAACTTTGGTGAGCGCGATGATCGCGGCTTTGCTCGAGGCATAATTCGCCTGCCCGAATAGACCCATCTGTCCGCTGACGGATGCTAAGTTCACGATTCGTCCACCATTTCGCAGAATCGTCGCCGCCTTTTGCGTGACGGTAAATGTGCCGGTCAGATTGACGCGCAACACGCTTTCAAATTCTTCGATCGACATCTTCTTAATCGTGCGGTCGCGAATGATCCCGGAGTTGTTCACAAGGACGTCGAGCCCGCCATGTCGATCTTGTATTTGTTTCATCATTGACTCGACCTGCTCCGGCTTTGTCACGTCGCACTCGATCACGAGCGGATTCTTCAACGCTTTCGCCACGCTCTCCGCGTCGGCTTTGTTTTGTCCCGCAGGATCGACAACGTAATTCACAACGCACTGCGCGCCGCGTTCGCCAAATGCCTTAATCATGGCCGCGCCAATCCCGCGCGAGCTGCCGGTGACAAGCGCGACTTTGCCACTGAAATCGAGAGGATCGCTCATATCGCCAGAGAATAAGACGAATCAAGAAACCAGGAAAACAGGAAACAAAGGAAGAAGATTGCCGGGCAACCGATTGCCGCTAAGATTTTCGGCGTTTTCTGTAGCGGCGCTCTATGAGCGTCGCATAATTTGGTTTTCAATAGTCCGACGGTCGCAGACCGCCGCTACAAGATTAGAAAATGGCTTCACCGATCCGCATTCTTACCGCTGTGCCGATTTGCGACGGGCACGACAGCGCGATCAACACCATCAATCTGGAATTCATCCGGCACGGCATCGAGGTCGTCTATCTCGGCTTCCATCGCTACGCTGGCGATATCGTCCGCGCGGCCATTCAGGAGGACGTCGCCGCCACTGGCATTTCCAGTTACAACGGCGGTCACGTCGAATTTTTTGCTGAAGTTGTTAGGCAATTAAAACGGCGAGGCGCGAGCGACATCGCAGTCTTCGGTGGTGGCGGCGGAACGATCACGCATGACGACGCGAGTCTGATGAAAGGCAAAGGCGTCGACGAAATCTTTTTCGCCGGCACGTCGCTTACCGACATGGTCGATTATGTGAAGAAGCATTACGGTAAACGCCGCAAAAGCCGCGCGAAATTGAAACCCGATCTCTTGCTCGCGCGCAAGCTGACACAACTTGAGGATGCCGCCGGAAAGCGTTCACCGCGCGCGAAACATCAAACATCGAGCATCAAACATCGAACATCGAAGGTCATCGGAATTACTGGCCCCGGCGGCGCCGGCAAGACGACGCTGATTGACGAACTCGTCCTGCGCTTCCTCACGCAAGATCCACATTCACGCATCGCGATTTTGTCGCACGATCCGAGCGTCATCGGCGAAGGCGCGTTGCTTGGCGATCGCGCAACGATGATTAACTCGCAGGACGATCGCGTGTTTATGCGCAGCATGGCCACGCGCGGACAAGCCGGCGGTTTGTCGCCGGCGACGGAAAGTTGTCTCAATCTGCTGGCGCATTCGGGATTCGATTACGTCATCATCGAGACTGTTGGCACCGGGCAGGAAGCGCTGCCGTTCCGCCGCCAACTTGTCGATCAAACGATCCTCGTCATGAATCCTGATTACGGCGCACGCTTACAGTTGCAAAAGATTGTCATGCTCGACGTCGCCGACATTGTCGTGGTCAACAAAACCGACCTCGAGCGGGCGAAAGCGGCGTTGTTGGAAATTGAGCAGCGACTCACCCAAAACAAACGCAAACAACAAATCGTCGCAACCGTCGCGAAACGTCATCGCGACGCTGGCGTCGACGAACTTTACGATTTAATTACTCAAGATGGCGCTGCCGCGCGGCCGCGGCGCCGAGAGCGAAAGTGAAAGCGAGGATACGATGAGCAAACTGGGACAGGTAGTTGAGGCAGTCGAGAAGCATGGACGGTTTGTTGTCGATCAAGTAAAGCGGGCGCGCAGCGACGAAAAATTCGGACGCGAGCTGGCTGAACGTTGGAACAAGATCAAAGCCGAAACGCCAATCACGCGAGCGCCGACTGGACTGCCGCTGCCGCGGCTGGCGCTGCCGGAAATCGATGAGCCCGGTGAGATCGCGCGCTATCTGTTCGGCGACGGATTGCCGGGCGAGTTCCCGTTTTTGAATGGCGCCTACCGCGAAATGTATCTCGAGCCGTTGCAGAACATCGATCAAGGGAGTCACGGGAATAAAAGATCGACATCGACAAACGGAGCGAAGTTGCAAAAGAACGGCGCGCGGCCGCAGGAAGAGCCGACCCGTTTGTTCTCGGGCCTCATGCTCGCTGAGGACACCAACCGGCGTTTTCATTTTCTTAGCGCGCATCAACGCTCGAAACGGCTAAGCACCGCGTTCGACGGCTTGACGCTTTATGGGATCGACTCCGATGCGGAAGGCGTGTTCGGAAAAATTGGCGAAGGCGGTGTTGCGGTCGACACGGTCGAAGACATGGTGCGGTTGTACGATGGCTTCGACTTGGGGTCGCCAGAGTTCTCTGCATCGATGACGATCAGTGGCCCCGCGCCAATCATCATGGCGATGTATATCGCAGCAGCGAAACGCCGCTTCGGCTCGGGCATTGTTCCGAAACTTCGCGGCACCATCCAGTCCGATATTTTTAAAGAAGTCCAGGCGCAGAACGAAACGATTTTCCCAATCGAAGCGTCGCTGCGTTTTCTCTGCGACATGATCGAATGGACGGCTGCGAACATGCCGCGCTGGTATCCGGTCTCGATCAGCGGCTATCACATCGGGGAAGCCGGTTCGACTCCAGTGCAGCAGGCCGCTTACACGCTCTCGAATGGCTTCGCCTACGTCGAATTGCTGGCCGCGCGCGGCATTCCAGTCGATCAATTTGGCCCGAGGCTTTCCTTCTTTCTCGATTGCGGCCTCGATGTCGAATACATCGCCCTAGCGCGTGTCTCGCGAAAAATTTGGGCGATCGGAATGCGCGACGTTTTCAGCGCCAGCCCGCGCGCCCAGATGTTCAAGCTCCACACCCAAACCAGCGGGCGTTCGCTCATCGCCGCGGAGTTCAAAAACAACCTCACGCGCACGGCCGCGGAATTGATGCTCGCCTACATGAACGGCACGAACTCGTGTCATTCAAACAGCGCCGACGAACCGTTTACGACTCCGAGTGAAGAGTGGATCCGTCTGGCCGCGCATGGTCAGGCCATCCTGCTTGAGGAATCCGGAATCTTTAAACACACCATGAACATGTTGAGCGGTTCACCGGGAATGAAAGCGGTCGAGCGTGCCGTCGAGAAAGCGATTCTTGATGAGTTCCGCGAAATCGAAAGCTTGGGTGGCGTGCTCGCCGCCGTCGAAAATCGTTACCAGCGCAGCCAAATTCAAAGCGCCGCCCATCGTTATGAGGAACAAATCTACGACGGCACGCGGCCGATTGTCGGTTTGACTCGCTATCGCAACGGCTCCGACGAAATGCCGGAGATCGAGCTCGCACGCACGCCACGCTCGAAGCAGCGTTTACAAATCGAACGGTTGACCAAGTTCAAGAAGAAAAACGCGGACAAAGCGAACCGCGCCCTCGACAAACTCGCCCAGGTCGTCGATCGCGGCGAAAACTCTTTCCCGGCATTGCTGGAAGCGGTGGAAGTGTGCTCGTTAGGGCAAATCACCGGTCGACTGCAGGAAGTCGTCGGGCGTTTTCGCCCAATGGTCTAAGCGCGGACGCACCCGTGGCTTCCCCGCAAATAGACGCTGGGGCAAGTGCGCGCAGTCGAGTTGCGGCGCGGCTCCTGCCGTTTCTTTTTCTCCTTTACGTCGCGAACTATCTTGATCGCACCAACATCGCGTATGCGACGCTTGGGATGAAAGGCGACCTCGGTTTGACCGATTCGGTGTTTGGCACGGCGAGCGGAATTTTCTTTATCGGCTATCTCGGGCTGCAAATTCCCGGGGCACTGCTGGTGGAACGCTGGAGCGCAAGGCTCCTGCTGGCGATAACCCTGATCACGTGGGGCGCACTAACAACACTCACCGGTTTTGTGCGCACTCCGTTGGAGCTTTACGGCGCGCGTTTTCTGCTCGGCGCGGCAGAGGCAGGGTTCTTTCCCGGCGTGATCGTTTATCTTTCGCATTGGTTCATTTATCAGGACCGCGCTAAGGCGGTGGCGCGGTTTATGTCCGCCATTCCGATCGCGTATATTCTCGGGGGACCGATTGCCGGGGCAATCCTGGGTATCCGCTGGCTCGGCATTCCCGGATGGCGCTGGCTCTTTCTGCTCGAAGGCGTGCCCGCGATCTTGCTCGGAATCGCGACGTTGTTCGTGCTGCCCGACCGGCCTGGCGAAGTGCGATGGCTTCGCGCTGACGAACGCGATTGGTTGGCTGCTCGCCTTGCCGAAGAGCGGGGCGCCAAAGCAGACGTAGAGCACGTTACGATTTGGCAGGCGCTCCGGCAGCCGCCAGTGGTGCTGCTCACTATCGGGCTGTTCTTCTGCTATACCGGGGGCTACTCATTCTGGTTTTGGATGCCGACCATGCTCCAGCGGCTCACCGGCTGGACTGATGTTCAGCGCATCGGTTGGATCGGCGCGATTCCGTTTGTCGCGGGCCTCATCGGAATGCTTGTGCTTGGCTGGAACTCCGATCGCACGCGTGAGCGCCGCTGGCATTTTGCGATCCCACAATTAACCGCTGCGCTGGGGCTGGTTGCGTGGTTCCTTGCTCCGCATTCGAACGCATTGCTCATCGTGGTGTTCACGCTGATCGGGTTCGGCACAACTGCATATCTGCCATCGTTCTGGGCGTTGCCCTCGGGATTTCTTACGAGTTCGGCGGCTGCCGCGGCGGTTGGGTTCATCAATTGCACGGCCAGCATCGGCGGATTCGTCGGTCCCAAGATCATTGGCGATCTGAGCCAGCGCACCGGCTCGTTTCGCACGGGATTTGTCTTCATGATTGCGTGCTGGACGATCGCGTCCTTGCTGGTGCTGCTCTGCCCGCGAGAGCGGAGTCCGCGACCAACCTAATCTGCTGCCTAACGAGTCAGCGCTTGAGCGCGACGTCGAAGGGTGCGCCGGTCTTGGCGCGGACGTCGTCCACCGTGACGCCAGGATGCAGCTCGGTGAGGACGAGCCCGCCACCCTCCTTCACCTCGAACACGCACAGGTCGGTGATGATGAGGTTGACGACTCCCAGGCCCGTGATGGGCAGCGTGCACTCTTTCAAAATCTTAGGGCTACCGTCCCTGGCGCAGTGCTCCATCACCGCCACCACGCGCTTTACTCCGGCGACGAGGTCCATCGCGCCACCGGGTCCTTTGACCATCTTCCCGGGGATCATCCAATTTGCGATGTCGCCAGTGTCCGTCACCTCGAATGCGCCGAGAATTGCGAGATCGATGTGCCCGCCGCGAATCATCGTGAACGAGTCGGCGCTCGAGAAGAAGGCGGAGCCGGGCATCGTCGTGATGGTCTGCTTGCCGGCGTTGATCAGGTCGGCATCCACCTCGTTCTCGGTCGGGAACGGGCCGATGCCGAGCAGGCCGTTCTCGGATTGCAGCGTAACGTTCATGCCTTCAGGAATGTAATTGGCCACGAGCGTCGGGATGCCGATGCCGAGGTTGACGTAGTAGCCGTCGCGCAGCTCCTGCGCCGCACGCTTCGCCATCAACTCACGGATCGGATTTTCTTTTTTTGAGGTCGCGCTGCCCTGCACGGTGCGGAACTCGATGCGTTTCTCGTAGCTCGCGCCCTGGATAATGCGGTCGACGAAGATGCCCGGCGTGTGAATCTGGTCTGGATCAAGCTCGCCGATCTCGACGAGTTGCTCGACCTCGGCCACGCAAACCTTGCCGCAACTGGCGATCATTGGGTTGAAGTTCCGTGAGGTTTTTCGATAAATGAGGTTGCCGGATTTATCGCCTTTCCACGCCTTCACAAGCGAGACCTCGGCCCTAATGCCGGGTTCGAGCACGTATTCCTTGCCGTCGAAAACTTTCGTCTCCTTGCCTTCGGTCAGTTTGGTGCCGAAGCCGGTGCGAGTGTAAAACCCCGGGATCCCCGCGCCGCCCGCGCGCAACCGCTCGGCGAGCGTGCCCTGCGGGATGAGCTCCAGTTCGAGTTCACCCGACAGCACCTGGCGCTCGAACTCCTTGTTCTCGCCGACGTAGGAAGCCATGACCTTTTTCACCTGCCGCGTAGTGAGCAGAATCCCCATGCCGAAACCATCCACGCCCGCGTTGTTGCCCACGATGGTGAGGCCTTTCACGCCGCTGTCGTGCAATGCGGCAATGAGATTCTCCGGTATGCCGCACAGCCCGAACCCGCCTGCGGCAATCGTCATGTTGTCGTTGAGCAGGCCGGCAAGCGCAGCCGTGGCGTTGGGATAGACTTTGCTCATGTGGAGAGAGATTTAACCACGGATTGCACGAAGGGCACGAAGGAATTCCGCCAGCCGTGTGAGTTGCCTAATAATGAGAATGCAAGCCCCAATCCGCTTGCCGAATCGCATCCCATCGGCAGATTGCAGCTTCAATTTTTCCCATGACCAAGACACTCGCTCATCACTTTGCCAATTACGCGTGCTCGCTTGGCTTCGAGGATCTTTCGCCAGAAGTCGTGCACGAAGTGAAGCGGCGCGTAATCGATTCGTTAGGCTGCGCACTGGGCGCGTGGAACAGAGAGCCGTGCGTCATTGCGCGCAAAGTCGCTTCGGATTTTTCGGCCAAGCACGGATCGACCATCCTCGGCACAACGCACAAAGCGCCGCCGGACTGGGCAGCGTTAGCCAGTGGCTGTTGCATTCGTTATTTCGATTACAACGACACTTATCTCTCGAAGGAACCGGCACATCCGAGCGACAACATCGCCGCTGCGCTCGCGGTCGCGGAAAACGTCGACGCGAATGGCCGTGAATTAATTACGGCAATCGCGCTCGCATATGAAGTGCAATGCCGGTTGTGCGATGCGGCCAGTATTCGGGCGCGCGGTTGGGACCATGTCACCTATGGCGCGTTCTCGACGGCACTGGCCTGCGCGCGCTTGATGAAACTTGATCCCGAGAAAACCCGACACGCTGTGAACATCGCCGGCGTTGCGTGTGCGGCGATGCGTCAGGCGCGCGTCGGCGAGCTCTCGCATTGGAAAGGTGTCGCGTTCGCGAACACGGCGCGGCACGGCGTTTACTCAGCATTGCTGGCGCGTGCAGGCATGACTGGACCGGCGCCGATTTTCGAGGGACAAATGGGATTTGAGAAGCAACTCGGCGTTTCGTTAGGCAACGTCGGTGAAAAATTTGTGAAGCGGCCGGAAGCGAAAAACGTGAACGAAGGAACGGCCGCGATGATTCTCAAGACAAGCATCAAATATTGGCCGGCGGAATATCACAGCCAGAGCGCGATTGAGGCAGCGTTGTTTTTGCGAAAAAACATTGCCGATCTTGCGCAGGTGAAGTCGATGACAATCGAGAGTCACGACGCGTCGGTCGACATCATCGGAAGCGAGCTGGAGAAATGGAAACCGGAAACGCGCGAGACGGCGGACCACAGTTTGCCGTACATCACGGCGATTGCGTTGATCGATGGCGAAGTGACGAGCAAACAATTCGAGCGGGAACGCTTCGCGGATCCGAAGGTTTGGAAATTTTTGGAGAAAGTGAAAGTGGAACGCAACGCGGAACTGAGCGCGATGTATCCCGGCGCGGTCGCGAACATCGTGCATGTCGATCTTGCCGACGGAAAGAGATTAACGAAGCGTGTCGATTATCCACTCGGTCACGCAAGAAATCCACTGAAGGATACAGAGGTTGAAGGAAAGTTTTTCGCATTGGTGACGCCGGCACTTGGCGAAAAGCGCGCCCGGGCGATTGTCGATCTTGTCTGGAAGCTCGATGAAGCGAAAAATGTCAATGGATTAATGAAGGCGGTGGAAGTGCCGCAGTAAATGCAAAAGCAAACAAAGAGTGCGCGGTTTCGGAAACTGATCGCGAAAAGTTGCGTGATGATGCCGGGCGTGCCGAATGCGGCGGTGGCGCGGCAGGTTGAGCGCGCCGGTTTCGAAGCGGTTTACATCAGCGGCGCGGGAATGGCGAACTCGACCGCGGGCGTGCCCGACATCGGTTTGCTCACACTGACGGAAGTCGCGCGGTTGGCCGGCTACATCGCCAACGCAGTGAACATTCCGGCGATTGTCGATGCAGACACGGGATTTGGCGGTGCGGAAAATGTCGCGCGAACAATTCGAGAATTGGAATCGGCGGGATTGGCCGGTTGTCACATCGAGGATCAGGAATTTCCGAAGCGTTGCGGACATCTCGCCGGAAAATCGATTGTCGATGTTGAGGAGATGGTTGGGAAGATCAAAGCCGCGGTCGCATCGCGTCGCGATCCGGATTTTTTCATCATGGCGCGAACGGATGCGCGCGCGATTGAAGATTTGAAAGGCGCGGTTAAACGCGCGCAAGCGTACGTGGAAGCGGGCGCCGACGCGATTTTTCCCGAGGCATTGCAAAGCGCGGAGGAATTCAAAACTTTCGCAGGCGAAATTAAGGCGCCGCTGCTGGCGAACATGACCGAGTTCGGAAAAAGTCCGCTGCTCTCGTTCAAAGAGTTGTCCGATCTGGGATACCGAATGGTGATTTATCCGATGAGCGCGTTTCGCGTGTCGATGAAAGCGAGCGAAGCGTTTCTCCGTGATTTGAAAAAACAAGGGACGCAATCCGGTTGGATCGACAAGATGCAAACGCGACAGGAGCTATATGAGTTGCTCGATTACGACCCGGCCGCGGGAAATTGGCCCGGATAGGTCCGAAAAGAAAACGTCAAACGCTCAACGCTCAATGATGCGGCCATCTCGAATCTGCTGGTTTCGACGTTGAATGTTGAATGTTGGACGTTGAACGTTTCCTAATCGCGGGTAAGGAAAAGCACGCCGATGGCCACTGAAACAAAACCAGCCTACAGTCCTGGCCTCGCGGGCGTGATCGCAGGCGAAACACAAATTTGCTGGGTCGATCCGAATGCCGGGCTGACGTATCGCGGTTACGACATTCACGAAGTGGCCTCGAAGGCGAGCTTCGAGGAGGTCGCTTATTTGCTGCTCAACGGCGAGCTTCCCGATGTCAGGCAACTGGCGGAATTTACACGGCAGATCGCGGCAGAACGCGAGTTGCCGGCGCCGGTGGTGAAAATGTTGCGGCTTCTGCCGCGGGACTCGCATCCGATGGACATGCTGCGGACCGGCGTGTCGATGTTAAGCATGTTCGATAAAGAATTGAGCGATAACTCGCACGCGGCGAACATTCGCAAGTCGATCCGGCTGATCGCGCGCGTTTCGACTTTGATCACCGATGGTTGGCGCATTTTGCACGGGGACGAGCCATTGCCGGAAAGGCCGGATCTCACACAGGCGGGAAACTTCTTCTACAAGTTAAAGGGCGAAGTTCCGCCGGCGTGGAAAATCCGTATGCTCGATACGATTTTCATTTTGTATGCCGACCACGAATTCAACGCCTCCACTTTTGCGGCGCGCGTAACCGCTTCCACATTGGCGGGCATGTACGCCGCGGTCACGTCCGCTTGCGCGGCGCTGAAAGGTCCGCTGCATGGCGGCGCGAATGAGGAATCGATGAAGATGCTCGAGGAAATCAAGATGCCCGACCACGCGGAGGCTTGGTTAAAGAAGAAGCTCGAAGCCAAAGAGAAGGTCATGGGCTTCGGCCACCGTGTTTACAAAAAAGGCGATTCGCGCGTGCCGGTGATGCGCGAGATCGGGCGTGATCTGGGCAAGCGAACGGGCAAGGAACAGTGGGTGCCGATTTGCGAGAAGCTCGAGAAAGTGATGGAGCGCGAGAAGCATCTTTGCGCCAATGTCGATCTTTACGCCGCGCCAGTGTTTTGGATGCTCGGTTTCGCACCCGAACTCAACACGCCGCTCTTCGCTGCGTCGCGCGTGGCCGGCTGGTGCGCGCACGTGACCGAGCAGCATGACAACAATCGTCTGATCCGGCCACGCTCGCTTTACACCGGGCCGGAAATGCGGCCGTATCCGGGATCAGCTTCGGACGGCGCGCAAAATCGGCAATAAGGTCGCGATCTCGAATGCCAGAGCAGGATTCGCTCTCGCTTCAGGAACGTTATGCGCCGAATAACGCCTGCTGGGGATGTGGACCGGCGAACCCCGACGGTCTGCACATTCGCAGTTTCCCAAAAAATGACGTAGTCGTCGCGGAATGGAAACCGGAACAAAAGTACGAGGCGTTTCCGGGAGTTTTGAACGGCGGAATAATCGGGACGTTGCTTGATTGCCATTGCAACTGGACGGCGGCCTACCATTTAATGAAACGCGCCGGGGACGATCGTGCGCCGTGCACAGTCACGGCCGAATACGCGATCAAATTGCTGCGACCGACGCCGACGAAGGGTCCGGTTTATCTTTCCGCGAAGATTGTCGATTTAACTGGCGATCGCGCGACGGTCGAAGGAACGCTCAGCGCGGGCGGAAAAGTTTGCGCAACTTGTCGCGGCATTTTTGTGGCCGTGAAAGAAGGCCATCCTGCATATCATCGGTGGTGAAACAAGGAAGAGCGATTTCAAAATCGCCGCTCCTTGAAAAGCCGAATTCACTGCCCGAAATCCGTCGATGCGCGATCGGCTGACGTGCGTTTAGCTGGAGTCATGAAAACCTTGAACTTTCGCATTGTTCCTCTTGCGACTGAGATGGCGGAGGCGGCGCGACGTGCGGCGGCGAGTGGCGCACCAGATCACGCCGTCATTACAGCCGATTCACCAAGAGGTTATCCCTGCCGTCACTGTTTGCGTTGGGCGCAACCCGGCGAGCGCGTAATTCTTTTTCCATACGCCGCCATTCCATCCGGTCATCCATATTCGGAAAGCGGACCGATCTTTGTGCACGCGGAGCCATGCGAGCGCTATCGTGCGACGCACGAATTCCCCGCGGATCTTCGAAGCGGCCGCGTGTTTCGCGCTTACAACTCAAGTTACGACATGATCGGCGCCGAGGTCGTAAACGGAAATGAACCCGAAGCGGTGATTGAAAAGTTGCTGCAAAGCCCGGAGACTGCATTCGTGGATGCTCGCAGCGTGACCCGCGGTTGTTACACCTTTCGAATGGAACGCATATGAAAGCGCCTGAACTTCTTCCTCCGTCCGACACGATGTATCGCGCCTTGGTAAATCGTGATTCCAGCTTCGAAGGCATTTTCTACGTCGGCGTGCGGACTACCGGAATTTTTTGCCGTCCAACTTGCTCGGCGAAAAAGCCGGCGCGCGAGAATGTGGATTTTTTCGCGACACCGAGTGAAGCATTGCACGGCGGTTATCGTCCGTGTTTGCGCTGCCATCCGATGGATCCGGGCAAACGTCCGCCCAAATTGATTGAGCGCTTGCGCGCGGAAGTCGAACGTGCCCCGGACGGCCGGCTGACGGACAAAGAACTTGCGGCGATGGCGATTGATCCATCTACGGCGCGACGGCAGTTCAAGAGACACTATGGAATAACATTCCAAGCTTACCATCGCGCGCGCCGGTTGGGGTTGGCACTACGCGAAGTACGCAGGGGCGGTCGCGTCGATGAAGCGAAAAATGGCAGCGGTTTCGAATCGGCCAGCGGTTTTCGCGAAGCTTTTTCGCGCATTTTTGGCGATCCGCCGACAGCTGCAAAATCGCGTGCTCCCATGTTTGCGGAACGAATCGAGACGCCACTCGGAGCCATGGTCGCGGTGGCGGACGACGAAGGATTGCGCCTGCTCGAGTTTGCCGATCGGCGGGCAACGCAGAGGGAATTGTCGATCTTACGCAAACGTTTGCGGACGAACATCGTGCCTGGCGAGCACCCGCATCTGGACGCGATCCGGTCGCAGCTGGCTGATTATTTTTCTGGGAGGAAACTGGAGTTCGACATTCCGCTGGCGCCAGTCGGGTCGGACTTTCAGCTGCGGGCCTGGGAGATTTTGCGTTCTATTCCGGTGAGCGAAACGCGCTCGTATTCGTGGATGGCGAGACAGCTCGGAGATGAGAACGCGCGTCGGGCCGTCGGTCGCGCGAACGGCACGAACATGCTTTGCATCGTGATTCCGTGCCATCGCGTCATTCGCGCGGATGGCACGCTCTGCGGCTACGGCGGTGGATTGTGGCGAAAGAAATGGCTGCTCGACCATGAGCGGCGTTGGAAAGAAACGCGATCAGTGAATGGCGATAAGTGAGGAGAGGAAGGCTGGGTTCGCGCCGCACCGATCACCTATCACTATTCACTTCTCACCTTCTGAAGAAAGCGCGCCCGGGGTGACTCGAACACCCGACCGACGGATTAGAAATCCGTTGCTCTATCCGGCTGAGCTACGGGCGCAGATCGCGTTGCAATATGTCGCTGGGAACGAAAGAAAATCCAGTGGATCGTTAAAGCATGGATGGGCTGGAGCAGTGGAGTTAATGGAGTGATGGCCGCGGCGAAATCTCTATCGCTTGAACGATTCAAGGCTCCAACGTTTCAACGCCCTCGATGAATGCTCTCTTCGTCATCGCGCCTTACAAATACGAAGGCCTGTGGGTTTTTGATGATCCGGCGGTCGGATTGTCGAAGGAGCCCTTTATCGCGGGCATCGATACGATGATCGATAAAGTGGTCGCCGATATCCCAAGGGCCGAGCGGGGATTTCGCGCCATCTTCAGTGCAAGGCCATTTCCCGGATCGCAATTCAAACTGGAATGGCGCCGCGAAGACTCCGGCGGCAATTGGTACTACAGCGACCAGTTTGAGATCGAAGGCTGGCTTTGCCCGGCGCTCTCAAGATATTTCCCGAGTGCGCCGCGGGAGATCTACGTAAAGGTTGAGCCGAAAAAGTAGAGCGACCTTCTAGGTTGCTGCTTCAACAAAATCGCAAGCTAGAAGCTTGCGCTACTTTCAATCGCCGATCCGGTGTTTTAATTCCCAGACGCGCAATGCCGCGAGCAAGAGCGCTTTGGTGCGGGTGAGACTGCCGGCGGCGGCAAGTTCGGGCTCGTCATTGGTGTAAGTGTTCGTGGCCCTGTGTTTGCGGGGCCGGCTTCTTCGTCGCGCTTTCGACTTCCGCCCACGGCGAGCGGTCGAGTCGCTCACGGGAAGGTGTCCGCTGCTATTCATTGCTCCGGTGGATTCGAAGCAGCTTCCAGGCCAGCGTTGTTGTAGTTGGCCCCGAAAGCATTCGGGGCAAAACCGCGAGGTCCAGCCGCGTGTGACTCGGAATCGATTCGCGAGCAAGAGCGGCCCCTACAGCATCGCGAAAAGCGCTTGTGTGTGCGCGGGTTCTCCGCCAGTCTTGCAGCCGTCATGGCAGATCGCAAACTCGGTTGTCTTAGCATCTTCTTATTCGTCGCGCTCTGCGCCAGCGTATTCATTAATTTAGTGCTGGTCCTCGCTGCCTTCCAGCGCTTCGGGGGCGTAATGCGGGAAGAAGAACCCATTTCGCGTTTCCGGGAGATCCTCGTCCAACGAGGCGGCCGTGGAATTTCGGACAAGATCGCGGTGATCATGTTGCGCGGTTTGATCAGCTCTTCCATCCCCGGGAACGTGAGCGATTCCATGGTCGATGACATGCGGGCGGCGCTGCAACAAGCCCGCGAGGACGATCGCGTCAAGGCGATCGTCCTGGAAATCGATTCGCCTGGCGGGGAAGTGACCGCTTCCGACCAGATTTACAATGCCGTGGTCAAGGCGCGCGCGAGAAAACCGGTCGTCGTTTACATGGATTCGCTCGCCGCTTCCGGCGGGTACTACGTTTCCTGCGGCGGAAAATTTTTAATGGCGAACGACACCACCATCACCGGCAGCATCGGCGTCATCATCCAGACTCTGAACTACGAGCAATTGTTTAACAAAGTCGGCCTCGCTTCCGTCGTTTTCAAAAGCGGAAAGTTCAAGGACATGCTCAACGGCGCGCGCCCGGTCACGCCGGAAGAGCGCGAGCTGGTGCAAAGTTTCATTATGAAAACCTACGACAAATTTCTCGGCATCGTCGCCAAAGAGCGGAATCTTCCCGCCGATCTGCTCCGCAACACCATCGCCGACGGCCGGATTCTCTCGGGCAAGGACGCTCTCGACAACAAATTGGTTGATGGACTTGGCCAACTGGAAGACGCCTTCGCCAAAGCGAAGCAACTGGGGAGTGCGCCGGAGGCGAAAGTTGTGAAGTACGGCCCGCCCTTCAGCCTGAGCCGCTTTTTCCGCATGTTCGGACAAGCCGACTCCAAGATCGAACTCCAGCTCCCGAAGCAACTCGTTCCGCAATTGGAAACGGGGCGCGCTTATTTCCTGCCGAGCTATTACGCTCCGTAGGCGGGCACGGCCACATGTCATCCGACAGCCTCTTAACGGCGCTCGGAGGCGTGGCCAACGTGCTCTTCCTTATCGTCGGCGTTTATATCTACGTTTCGCTCATCCGCCAGATCGGCGCGCGAACACCGGCATCGACAAATGGATCGGCCAGGGCATTTGGCTTGCCCGAAGCCATTCTTGCTGTCGGGTTGGTCTTTTTGCTTTTGCTTGGCGTTGTCGCTTCACTTTCGCATCCATCGATCCAGCTCAAGAGTCGCGATCTGGTGGAGAACCTTTTCTTCACCCTCGGAGTTGTTTTGGTTGTCATCGCCTTTTTGCAGTTCCGTGGGTTTGATCTGAATTTCTTGGGCGGTTTTGCCAAACTCAGTTTTTTTCGTGCTCTCAGCACCGGAACAATCCTGATGTTGGCGGCTTATCCTTTGATCTCGCTGGCCGACGCAATTGCGCAGCGCCTTCTCGGAAGCGGATCGAGCAAACAGAGCATCGTGGAGCTTTTCAATGCATCGCAAACGATCAATCAGCGGATCATGATCATCGTTTTTGCGGTCGCCATTGCGCCCGTGGCCGAGGAATTTCTCTTTCGCTTTTTTCTTTACGGCGTGCTCAAGCGCTATTTCGGGCGCTTGCTCGGGCTCACGGCTAACGCGCTCCTTTTTGCCGCCGTCCACACCCATTTGCCCTCCTTCGTGCCACTCTTTGTTCTGGGAAGCTGTTTCACGATCGCCTACGAATGGAGCGGTTCCATCCTCGTCTCGATGACGATGCATGCGCTCTTCAATTCGGTGTCGCTCGCTTTGCTTGCGTTTCCAGAACTCTTTCCGCAATGAAATTGAGAGAGCTCGGCGAAGACCGGCTGCTCGCTCAACTTTTGCCTCGTCTTCCCCGCGGCAAGGCAGTCTTCGCGGGCGCCGGAGACGATTGCGCGCTGGTGGAAGCTCCCGCCGGGCGCAATTTTCTCGTTCTCAAAACCGATTGCGTGGTCGAAGGCGTGCACTTTTTGCCGCGAGCCAGCGCTCTCGATGTTGGTTGGAAGGCAATGATGCGCCCGCTGAGCGATTTTGCCGCGACTTCCGCTCGGCCCCAGTTTGCGTTGATTACGCTCATTGTCCCGAAGCAAACAACGAGCGAATGGGTGAAAAGGATTTATCGCGGCCTGAGCCGGGCCGCGGCGCGCTTCAAGGTCAGCATTGTCGGCGGCGAGACGAGCAGCACGCGAGGGCCCGCCGTCATCTCGGTCAGCGTTTCAGGATTGGTTGAGAAAAATCGCTGCGTCTCGCGCAGCGGCGGCAAAGCCGGTGATGATCTTTTTGTCACTGGCCGGCTCGGCGGAGCGAACCGGGGAAGACACTTGCGATTTGTCCCGCGGATCGAAGAATCGCGCTGGTTGACAAAGAATTTCTCGATCCACGCTATGATGGACTTGAGCGATGGACTCGGCGTCGATCTTCCACGGCTCACACGCGCCAGCAAGGTCGGATTCAAAATCGACATCAACCTTTTGCCGCGCAGCCCTGGCTGCAACATCGACAATGCGATCTCAGACGGCGATGATTACGAATTGCTCTTCGCGATCTCGCCGCGCGAAAGCGAACGGCTGCAAAAGAGTTGGTCTAAAAAATTCCCGAAACTTTTGCTGACGCGCATCGGTCGATTGAATTCGAGATTCGAGATTCGAGATTCGAGATTGCTCCGTGGCTACGTTCATTTCCAATAGCCCGGCGGAAACGGAGGCAATTGGGCGGCTCTTTGCCAAAGATGTCGGGCTTGGTTCGGTGCTTGCGCTACAGGGTGCGCTCGGCACCGGCAAAACACAATTCGTCAAAGGGCTCGTCGCCGGCGTGGGAAGTAGCGCATCCGTCACCAGCCCGACTTTCACGATTGTGCACGAGTATCCTGGCGGCCGCTTGCCGATTTATCATTTCGATTTTTTTCGCCTGCGAGATCCAAAATCGATCGCGCGACTCGGCCTCGACGATTATTTTTTCGGCGACGGCGTCTCGGTGGTCGAATGGGCGGACCGTTTTCCCGAATTCATTCCCGAGCAAGCGCGCTGGCTTAATTTCGAGATAAGATCGGAGACCGTGCGAGCGATCAAGACGAAATGAAAATTCTCGCCCTCGAACTTTCCACCGCGCGCGGCAGCATCGCCTGGCTGGATGAGGTCGATCTTGTCATGCGCGAATGGACAAACGATCGGAAGAATTCCGGACCATTTTTTGTAAACCTGCAGAACATCCGCGAGAAATTCGGTCCTCCAGAAGAAATCATTGTTGGTCTGGGGCCCGGTTCTTATGCGGGCGTTCGGATTGCGATCTCGGCGGCGATTGGATTGCAAGTTACGTCGAAAACGCGACTTATCGGATATCCTTCGATTTGTGCGATGGAATGTGAGGCGGACGAATATGGCGTCATCGGGGACGCACGCCGCCAATCATTTTTCTTTGCCCGCGTTCGCGCCCACGGGTTGATCGAAGGTCCGACGCTGTTTACTGAAAGCGAACTGCAAGCCAAGTGGGACAAGCTCGAAGATAACATGCCGATCTTTTCGTCCGATAACCTGACGCTATTTAAAGGCGTTGAGCTTCGTTATCCCTCGGCGCTTGTGCTGGCAGGCCTTACTCGAAGCGCGAGTCACAACTTTTCTTTGCCGCCGCTTGAGCCAATTTATTTGCGCGAACCGCACATCACCATACCTAAAACCGCAACAACCGCTTCATGACCAAGGAAACCTATCGATGCTGGGCTGAGATCGATCGGAGCGCGTTGCGTCACAACGCACGACTCGTGCGTGAGCGAATCGGATCAGCCGCACAACTTCTCGCCGTCGTGAAAGCGGATGCTTATGGGCACGGATTGGCCGGCGTCGCGGAAGCGCTCGCGAAGGACGCGCAATTATTTGGGGTAGCTAATCTGGAGGAAGCGATCCAACTGCGCGCCGCGCTTCTTCATCCAATCATCATTCTTGGCCCCTCTATTCCTGAAGAAAGATCGACCATCGCCGAGCGCGGATTTATCCCAACGATTTCCACTTTCGAAGAAGCGCAGGAGTTCAGTCTCGCTGCAAAAGACGCAGCGACCTCAATCAACTTCAAGATCGACACCGGAATGGGGCGCATGGGCGTTCCGGAAGGCAATGCGCGCTCTCTTTTCAAAAAAGTTTCGGCGTTGCCAAAGATCAAAATCCACAGCATCTCGACGCATCTTCCGGCTTCGAACGAGGACGCCGAGTATACGCGGAACGAGCTGGCGCGATTTGGCAAACTCGTTAGGCAAATACGCGCCGAAATTCCCGGCGATTACAAAGCACACGTATTGCAAAGCGCCGGTCTGCTCGCCTTTGCCGATCCGACGTTCGATATTGTCCGCGCGGGAATCATCCTCTACGGTATCTCGCCTTTGCTGGAGTTTCAGAAAATTCTAAGACCGGTGATGACATGGAAAACGAGAATTGGTCTCGTCCGCGATATGCCGAAGGGAAGTTCGATCAGTTATGGCCGTACGTTCATCACGCCAAGCAAAATGCGGATCGCAACGCTCACGGCCGGTTATGCCGATGGTTATCCGCGACATCTTTCGAATCGTGATGCCGCCGCTTTAGTTCGCGGTCAGCGCTGCGCGCTGCTCGGACGCGTGACCATGGATTTGATGATGATCGACGTGAGCAAGATCGACAATGTGCAAGTTGGCGACGAAGTCGTTTTGATGGGAAAGCAGGGCGAACAAGAAATTCCGTGCGCGGAGTTGGCGGAGCGGGCCGGCACGATTACGTGGGAAATCACGACGCGCGTTGGCAGCCGGGTCCGGCGCGTTTACGTTTAACGATTCAACGATTTAACGAATCCACGCTTCCCATGTTCCAAATCATTTTCAATGAGCTGAGTGCGGCGGAGATTTCGGCGCTGCCGAAGTCGTTGCAGCTCAATCTGCTGGCTGAGTTTCAAATCTTGCCGGAAGACCTCGACCATCTCGATAACTCGCGATTTGGCGTGATCGAGCGGGAAGGAAAAAAGTTATATCGTTTTCGCGCGAAAGATTACCGGATTTATTTCGAGAAGCGCGACGAAGGAATCACCGTGCATCGTGTCCTGCACAAAAACACACTGCGCGATTTTCTTTTCCGCAGCAAATTGCCGACGTCCGAGGACGCGCAGCTTGGGGAAACGCGCGAGTTCTGGAGACTCATCGAGCAAGGCGAGCGGACGCGGAAACTGTAGCTGTAGCGGCGGTCTACGACCGTCGCTCGAAAGATCGGCGAATAATGCGACGCTCATAGAGCGCCGCTACAATTATTTCATCAAGAGCATCGAGCGGCTGCGCTTGATTTCGCGGGTGATCTTGCGGTGCATGTACGCGGGCATGCCGGTGACGCGGCGCGGCAAAATTTTGCCGCTCTCAGTGACGAATTTTCTCAGGAGATCGGGATTTTTGTAATCGATCGCTTCCAGGGCGATGTCGATCCGGCGGCGCGGCATGGTGCGATTGGCGCGGCGGAACGCGGAACGGCGTTTGGCAGTTTTTGGTTGCATCTAGACTATCTCGTCTCGCGGTGGAGCGTGTGCCGCTTCAAAAACGGATTGTATTTTTTCTTTTCCAAACGATTGGGCGTGCGCGGGCTTTTTTTGTTCCGCGTGGTCGTGTAGCGAGAGACCGGTTTGCCGAGCGCCTTGGCCTCGGTGCATTCGAGGGTGATAATTTCCTGCGCCATGGCGATTACTCTTTCGCGTCAGTCGGCGCGGCCTCTTCCTCCTCGGCTTCGCCGCCTTCGTCCTCGGTCAAACCGAAGAGCGAAGTCACGGATTGGCGGACGCGCGAAGCTTTACTTTGTTTCTCGAGCTGCGATTGACATTCGACCGTGAAACGTGCGAACGGGATCGCTTCGAGTCGCGCACGCGGGATCGGCTTGCCCGACATCTCACAGGTGCCGTAGGTGCCGAGCTCAATGCGCTTGAGCGCCTGGTCGATTTCGTAAAGTGCATCCTGTTCCTGCGAGAGCAAACTCAGCGCGAAATCGCGATCGTAGGCGTCCGATCCGGCGTCGGCCTGATGCATCCCGAAGGCGGAAGCCTCACTGCCTTCGGCGCGCGAACGCAACGTGTCCTGCGCCACTCCGGCCATGGAATCGACCATGGCATCGCGCAACTGAAGCAACTTCTCCTTTTGCGCGCGGGTGAAGGAGTCGAGTCTCTTCTCGCGATGATTCCGGCCGAGCAGCTTGAGCGTGCCGCGCGAGTCTTTGCTTCCTCTTTTGGATTTGGAAAATTTTGGCGGACGCTTCGCCGGATGTTTTGGCGCCTTTTTTGTAATTCGCGCGGCTTTTTTCGATGTCGATCTTTTGGCGGCGACCTTGCGAGTCGCCTTTGCTTTGCGCGCCGCGGGCCTTTTTGCGGGAGCTTTCTTTTTCTTTGATTTGGCCATAATTCAGGGGGGCGCCGGCGGTTTCGGGCGCCAAAAACGGAGGCTTAATTAAGAACATTTCACCAAAGGCGCAAGCGGAGATTTTACGCAAAGATTTAACCAAATTCCGCGCGTTTGCAGTCGATTTTACGAGCTGGCGCTGGAGTAACGGCGCAGGGCAAAACGCCAGAAAACGCGCGATAACCAGAAGATAATTGTGGAGGCAATCACCAGGTGCAACATCAGCCAGCCTGGTTGTCCGAGCGGTTTGATGAGCAGCCGCGCTGGAATATTTGCAATGATCACGACTGGAACGATCCAGCCGAAAATGAATCGAAAAATCCGCGGAAAAATTACGTCCGGATAGCGCGCGATGTTGAGAAAATTGAAGTAGCCGTAAACCAGGCCTTGGGCCCGGACGATCCAAAAACTCACGGCCGCGAGGCAAAGCATGATCGAGTAATGCACGGCGACGCCGAACCCGAGGGCGGTCAGATAAAGCAAGATCGACAGCGGATTTGGGACGAGGCCGAGCCGGGAGAGCGATACGCAAACGACAACGCCACCGAGCGCGGCGTTGATCATGCTGTCGAAGCCAAATTGTTTGGTCGAAACCGCAAACTGGCTGTCGATGGGCAAAACGAGCAGCGAGTCGAGCTTTCCGGTGCGGACAAGCTCGGGAATGTTTGCGATGTTGACGAAAAAGAATCCCTGGAAAAGTTGCGCGATCATCTGGTGCGTGCCGACGAGCAACACCACTTCCCATTTCGTCCAATCGCCAATGCGATCGACCTGGCCAAAAATGATGCTGAAGAAAACGATCTGCCCGCAGAACCAGAGGACTTCGACGATCATCCAAAGGAGGAAGTTGGCTTTGAAACTCATCTCGCGGATGAGAGAATTGCGCAGCATGATGGAGTAGATGTCGATGTAACGCCGCACTACCTTTTCCTGTCTTTAGTTACAGGCGAAGTCAACCTCCACCCGCATGAAACGCTTTTTCCCGCTGCTAGTCATAATCATCGGCTTGATCGTGTTCGCGTTCGTCCTGCGCCAATGTCGACAAAGTGGCGCCGCAAATTATCAGACGGCAACCGTGACGCACGGTCCGCTGACGCAGGCGGTCACTGCAACTGGAACGCTAAATCCTGTCGTGAACGTGCAGGTGGGCAGCCAGGTTTCCGGAAATATCGCGAAGTTGTTTGCCGATTTTAATTCACAGGTGAAAGCCGGAGACGTGGTCGCGCAAATTGATCCGGCGCTTTTTCAAGCCACCGTCACGCAAACCGAAGGTGATTTGGCGAGCGCGCAGGCCGCGCTCGAACTTGCGAAACTGAATGCGACGCGCACGCAACAGCTTTTCACGCAGAAAAATTCATCCCAACAGGATCTCGATCAGGCGATGGCGAACCTGCATCAGGCCGAAGCCAACGTGAAAATCAAACAAGGCGCGCTCGATAAAGCGAAAGCGGACCTCGATCATTGCACCATCACGTCGCCGATTGATGGCGTCGTGATCTCGCGCAGTGTCGATGTTGGCCAAACCGTAGCGGCCAGTTTGCAGGCGCCGATCATTTTCATGATTGCGAACGATCTCACCAAAATGCAGATCGACTCCAACGTGGCGGAAGCGGACGTTGGCGTCGTCACCATCGATCAAAATGTCGATTTTACGGTGGACGCATTTCCGACGCACACCTTTCATGGGAAGGTCACGCAGGTGCGCAATGCGCCGATCACAGTGCAGAACGTGGTGACCTACGACACGGTCATCGGCGTGAGCAATCCGGATTTGAAACTGAAGCCGGGAATGACGGCGAATGTGTCGATCCTCATCGCGCATCGCGACAATGTTTTGCAAATCAAGAACGCGGCGTTGCGTTATCGGCCCGCCGATGCCACGCCGACTGAGGCAAGATCGACATCTGCTTCTTCGCCAAGTGGCGCGCGCTCGAGCGGTGGACGCGAGCGGCGAAGCGGCGAACGCACGGTTTATGTTCTTTCCGGCGGCCGCCCGAAACCCACGCAGATCAAAACCGGAATCAGCGACGGCATTTCCACTGAAGTTCTCGAGGGTTTGAAAGAAGGCGACCGCGTCGTTACGGCTGAGTTAACATCGACATCCCCATCATCTTCGCCGGCGGCGAATCCATTCAGCGCTCCGCGTCGCTTTCCATGAACCGGAGTTAAGATCGACATGAACAACGGCACGGTCGTCAGGTTGAGCGATGTCCACAAGACGTACCGCACCGGCGAGATGGAAGTGCACGCGGTGCGCGGCGTCTCGCTCGAAATCCAGCGCGGCGAATTTGTCGCGCTGATGGGCGCGAGCGGTTCCGGCAAATCGACACTCATGAATATTCTCGGTTGTCTCGATCGGCCGACAGCCGGCCGATACGTGCTTGATGAATCCGATGTTTCCGGGCTGAATCGCGATCAACTGGCGGACATTCGCAATAACAAGATCGGGTTCGTTTTTCAGAACTTCAATTTGTTGCCGAGGACGTCGGCGCGGGAAAACGTCGAGTTGCCTTTGCTCTACGGCAGGCGTGGCCTAACGAACGCGCAGCTGCGCGAAAAGGCCGACGCCGTTCTTGCGTCAGTTGGATTGGAAGGTCGGGAAGATCATCATCCCAGTCAGCTCTCCGGCGGCCAGCAACAACGCGTCGCAATCGCGCGCGCGTTGATCAATGACCCCGAAGTTGTGCTGGCGGACGAGCCGACTGGCAATCTCGACAGTCGGACCAGCATCGAGATCATGGGAATCTTTCAACAACTGAACGAGCGCGGAATTACGATCGTCATGGTGACGCATGAGCAGGACATCGCGGCCTATGCGCGACGAAATGTGATGATGCGTGACGGTCTGATCCTGAACGATCACTCGGTTTCGCAACGCTTCGATGCGGCGGCCGAGTTGGAAAAACTGGCAAGATCGACAAATGAATCATGAGTCAAAGCGGAGGAAGCCCTGTAGCGGCGGTCTATGGCCGTCGCACTTATCTTTTGCTCTAAATTTGAGCGACGGTCACAGACCGCCGCTACAGACCGATGAGAGTTGGGTCGACATTTAACATCGCGTTCCGCGCGCTGCGGCGGAACAAATTGCGCTCCGTGCTGACTGCGCTTGGAATCATCATCGGCGTGGCGGCGGTCATCGCGATGGTGGGGATTGGCAACGGCGCGAAGGCGCAGGTGGAAGCGCAAATCGCGAGTCTTGGTCAGAACATCATTCTAGTTTTTTCCGGGAGCACGACATCGAGTGGCATTCGCACGGGCTGGGGCGGCGCAGGCACGCTGAAGATTGAAGACGCGGAAGCGATTCGGCGCGAAGTTTCCGGTGTGACCGCGGTAAGTGAAGAAGTTGTTTCGACCACGCAAGTCGCGGCCGGAAATCAAAATTGGTTTACGCGGATTTACGGCGAATCGGCCGATTACCTCGACATTCGTCAATGGCCGCTGGCCGATGGCGCGCCGTTCACACCGCAGGACGTGCGCAGCGCAAACAAGGTCTGCGTGATCGGCCGCACCACCGCGACGCAGATTTACGGCAACGACGATCCCATCGGCCAGGTGTTGCGGGTCAAGAATGTGCCGTTCACCATCACCGGCGTTTTGACGCCGAAAGGATTGAGCGCGCAAGGTGTCGATCAAGACGACATTGTGATCATGCCCTACACGAGCGCGATGAAGCGCGTGGCCGGCGGAACGACTTTGCGCAACATCAACGTGCAGGTGGGCGATGCTAACCAGATGAACGCCGCACAAAAACAGATCATCGATTTGTTGCGCCAGCGTCACAACATTCGGCCGGGGCGCGACGATGATTTCACCGTGCGCAGTCAACAAGAGATCGCCGACGCAGCCACGGCGACGACCAATGTCATGACTGGATTACTTGGCGCAATTGCCGGCGTTTCGCTCGTGGTCGGTGGCATCGGAATCATGAACATCATGCTCGTGAGTGTGACCGAACGCACACGCGAAATCGGCACACGCATGGCCGTCGGCGCGCACGGCCGCGACATTCTCACCCAATTTTTGATCGAAGCGATCTCACTGAGTTCGGTCGGTGGCGTTCTGGGAATCATCATTGGAATTGCTGCCGCCAAAACAATCGCGATCACGCGGCATTGGCCCGCGCTGATTTCGCCGGGTTCAATTGTCATCGCCTTTCTCGTGAGCGCAGCCGTTGGAATTTTCTTCGGATTTTATCCGGCGCGAAAAGCCGCCGCGCTCGACCCGATTGAAGCGTTGCGTTACGAATAACTTCCATTGATCAACTTTATGGCTGAGCACACTCGTTTCGAAAAACTGGTCGCGGAGGCGAAAAAGAACATCCGCGAAATTTCACCGGAAGATGCGGCCGCGAAAATGAAGAGCGGCGAAGCGGTAATTGTTGATGTCCGGGAAAAGGAGGAGTGGGACGGAGAACACATTCCAGATGCGACGCATCTCAGTCGTGGCACCATCGAATTGGAAATTGACGAAAAGTTTCCGGATTTAAACAAGACCATTATCACCCATTGCGGCGGCGGCGGCCGCTCCGCGCTCGCGGCTGAGAGCCTGCAAAAGATGGGCTACAAAAACGTCCGCTCCATGGCCGGCGGCTTCAAAGCGTGGAAAGCAGCAGGCCTACCGACGAAGAAATAATGTTTTGGAGGCGCTCGCCGCGGCGAGTGCCTTTCTCGGTTCGGCGTTTGACACAAACGCCGCCACAGCGCTCGCAAGCTTAACCGCCGACGGCCTGGTAATGGCCGAGGCCGCGTTTCCACATGGCGCGCGCGGCGGCCCAAGTTAACAACAGCCAACTACTTTGAATGGCGAATGCCTGCGCCAGGGCCGCACCTTGAAGCCGTCCGAGAAAGATCGCAATCGGGCAAAAAAGTTCGTAATAAAACGGCAGCCATTTCATCACTGCCTGGACTCCCGCGGGCATGATATCGATGGGAAACATCTGGCCGCCGAGGAAATATTCGAAGGAGTAAACAATAAACACGATGGTGGAGATCTCGAGAATCCAGAAGGCCATCATGGCCAGGCTGTAGGTGATGAAAAACTGCATGAACGCCGCCATCAGCATCGAGATAAATGCGTAAACGTACGTTATCGCCTGATCGGGCAGGGCGATGTAGTGACGGAAATAAGCGAAGATGAGTACGATGGGCGGCAGGGTAACGGCGGTGTAGACGAGGCGGCCGCTTAAGAAAATGCTAAACCGGTAGCCGAGGTAACTCAGCGGCTTTGTGAGGAAAGAATTGATCTGGCCTTCGCGAATGTCGGCCGCGATCTGCCATTCGTCCTCTGTCGGCGTGACCAGGTTGCTGACCAGGAGAGCGAGCAAATAGTAATAAATCATCGAGCCGTAATCGTAGCCGTGGAGCCCGCCACCGCGCTCTTTGAAGATGGCGCGCCAGAGAAAAACGGTGCCGGCCAGCGGAATCAATCCGAAGAGCGCGCGCAGAAAATAATTCCAGCGATAAACAAAGGTGTTCTGCAGTCCGATGTTGAAGACCGAGATGTACTTGTCGATCTTAGCCGTCATTTGTCTTGCGCGAGTTCAACCGCAACCGTGATCGCGGCGATCATGCTGTTGGGTTGGGCGATTCCTTTTCCGGCGATGTCAAAGGCGGTGCCGTGATCGGGGCTGGTGCGTGGGAACGGGAGACCAAGCGTCACGTTCACCCCGGTATGAAAGGCGTGCAGTTTGAGCGGGATCAACCCTTGATCATGATACATGCAGAGAGCAGCATCCCATTCACCCTCCGCCAGACGATGGAAGAGCGTGTCGGGAGAGACCGGGCCGGCGAAGAGGGAAGGTGATTTGTGAGAAGTGATGGGTAATTGGTTAAGTTGCGCGACCGCTGGGGCGATGATTTCGATTTCTTCGCGACCAAGTTTTCCCGATTCGCCCGCATGGGGATTTAATCCGGCAACGGCAATGCGCGGCGTTTTTTTGGATCGACGATGAAGGAAATCGACCAGCAAGAGACCGACGCGCACAATCTCGGATTGCTTGAGCGCGCTTGGAACTTTGCGCAGCGGAAGATGCGCGGTCACGAGCGCGACGGTGATTTTCCCGCCGGTCAATAACATGGCGAAGTTTTTCACGCCGCAGCGTTCAGCGAAAAACTCGGTTTGTCCGGGGAACTTAAAGCCCGCTTCGGACATGCGCGCTTTGTGCACCGGGCCCGTCACCACGGCGGCGAGTGTGCCGCGCCGTGCGAGCGTGACGGCTTCTTCGAGAGCGGCTGCGGCCGCGCGCGCGGTCTCAAGGGTGGGTTTGCCTAACGAACACTCCGGATATTTGCCAATGACCTTGTATTTGGCCGACTTTGGCAAGTGCTCTGACTCCAGCGCCGCCTCAACAATCTCCGGGCCGATGCCCGCGCAATCTCCGAGCGTGATGCCAATGCGTTTCAAAGTGGCGCGACTTTCCAAGTTGCGCGCTAAAGATTCGCAAGCTGGAAGCTTGCGCCACTAAAATGTCCGGATGTAGGCCTTTGATCGGAGGCTGGCGATCCAGCGTTCCTGAAGGTTCTGCGCTTCCAGTTGAATCAGTTTCTTCTCGATTTCGGGGCGAACTTCGGCGAGCGAACGCGTGGCGCCGCCATGCTTGTCGTCGACCTTGAGGATGTAATAATTGCCGCCGAATTCGACGATGCGGCTGATTCTTCCCACTGGCAGGTTGAAGGCCACCTTTTCGAGCGGAGCGGCGAGTGTCTTGCGTTCGATCCAGCCCCAATCGCCGCCGAGCTCGCGTGTGCTGTCCTCTGAATAAATCTGCGCCATGCGATCGAACTCCGCGCCGCTCGCCAGCTTCCCGAGAACTTCTTCGGCCATCGCTTTCTGGGCCGCGGAATTACCGGTTTCTGCGTGGCCGGGAATCATAATCATGCGCAGCTTGATCTGTTCTCTGGCCGTAAATTCATCCCGGTGATTTTTGTAATACTCTTCAATTTTGACCGGCGAAATAATCAAGTTCCGCTTGACGTTCTTGCCCCGCATCGCCTGCACAATCATCCTCTCGGTCTCGAACTTTTTGAATTCGCCCAGCGTATAATTTTGCGCTTCCAGCGTCTTGATAAACGTATTGCGGTCGCCCCCGAATGACTCCTGGATGATCTCGTGCACCCGCTCGTCCACATAATGATCTGGAATCTGATAGCTCTCTTTTTTGAACGCCTGGATAATTAGTTGTCGATCGATCAGGTCATTCAGCGCCGCTTGCCGGGCTTCCTTGATCTTGTTTACCAGCTCTTCACCGGTGGCCTGCGAACGCAGTAACTTTTCTCGTGGCGCGGATAAAAGACGCACTTGAGAGTATGTGATCACGTCTCCGTTCACAATTGCGGCAATGCCATCAACCACTTGCGGCTCCACCGGCTCCGCCGCGAAAGCGGCGCGGCAAAGTGGCGACAGAGGGAAGCCAAAAACCGCCAGCAACGCGATAACAAACGGACGCATCATACACTTCATAGTTTCTTGATCAGCTCCAGAATTTCCCTGAGACGCTGTTCGATTCTACTCGCAACTAAACGGGGGAATTTGCCACCGACAAGTATAAAATCCCTGCGCCGGGTCAGCATCAATTTACGCTCCCGCGCTTCCACACGGCTAATGCTGGCGTCGGCTGCCGCGAGCTTGATTTCGGTGAGAAGGAACAAATTGTCAACCGCGGGCGGGAACGGGCCGAAGCGGTCGCGCCAATCGCGCCCAAGTCGTTCCAATTCCCCGCGCGCCGTTGTTTCAGCAATACGACGGTACGCCTGGATGCGCAAAGTCGTGGCGCCGATAAAACTGGCCGGGATAAAAGCCGGCACGCGCAGCTCGGGCCCAAGTGGAACGAATTCGGCTTCGTTGGTTGCGATAAAATCGAGCCGCAGATCGACCTCCGGCCGCAATCGTAATTTTTCACCTTTGCGCTGAGCCACGGCCTGCTTGAGCAACTTGCAATATAAATCGAAACCGACAGCCATGA
>Ga0137415_10000373_pt1 | contig 42024 bp, 38 predicted proteins | sample CZODoug3_1_1_16f_FD_183082 | JGI IMG/M metagenome (GOLD analysis project Ga0137415, IMG submission 183082) | Vadose zone soil fungal communities from Angelo Coast Range Reserve, California, USA - CZODoug3_1_1_16fungal (Hybrid Assembly) | ecosystem: Environmental > Terrestrial > Soil > Vadose...
TCAATCCGGATACAGTCGTCCTCGCTGGTGGCGTCACTCAGGCAGGAGACGCCCTCTTCCGACCGTTGCGCGCAGAGGTGAAGCGCCGCGCATTCAAACCCGCAGTCGAAGCGTGCCGCATTGTTCCGGGCGCACTTCCACTTTCCGCCGGCGTTGTCGGCGCGATCGCGACGTTCAAAATGCAGAAGCTGGGCGAGCTATAGTGATCGCTCGCGCGGAAACTCAATGACGCGAAAGAAGCGCGTCGGAGTCATAGGCAGCTTCGTCTGGGACGTCATTCACGGGCGTGACCCGCGCGATGCGCCGGTCGAGGAGTGGGGAGGGATCACTTACGCCCTGGGTGCGTTGGACGCCGCGCTCCCGCCCGAGTGGGAATTCGTTCCGATCCTCAAGGTGGGCAGCGATCTCGCGAGGTCCGCCCGCGAGTTCGTGGCGCGGCTCGATCGCGCTGCGCCCGACGCAGCCCCAATCGAGGTGCCGTACCCGAACAATCGAGTGGCGCTCCACTACCTGAGCGACGAGCGCCGTTGTGAACGGCTGAGCGGTGGTGTCCCTACCTGGAGTTGGTTGGGCCTGAAACCGTTGCTGGCCAATCTGGACGCGCTCTACATCAACTTGATCAGCGGCTTCGAGCTCGATCTCGAAACTGCGCAGCTCATCAGGCAGCACTTTCGCGGTCCGATCTACTGCGATCTGCATTCGCTACTGCTCGCCGTCCAGCCTGATGGGATGCGAACGCTGCAACCGCTCCCGAATCCCGCCGCGTGGTGCCGATGCTTCGACTTCATCCAGGTAAACGAAGACGAGATGGGCATGATGGCTAGCGACCCAATTTCCTTGGCTGCTATCGCCTTTGCAGAGGGCGTTTCCTCAATAGCCATTACGCTTGGTAGTCGGGGCGTTGTTTACTTCGCCGCTCCCGGCTTTGATCGAATCACAGATGTGCGGCGCCCAACGCTTGGGCCCGCGACGGGCGCAATTCGCACCGCCAAAGTGCCGGCGAAGATCCGACGACATGCGGGTCCCGGCGATCCGATTGGATGCGGCGATGTGTGGGGCGCGACCTATTTCTCCCGCCTTCTCGCCGGTGATAAGTTAGACGCGGCAATCGACCGCGCGCTCGATGCGGCTGCACGCAACGTGGATCATCGCGGCGCTACGGGTCTCGCCGACTACCTGCGCGGGGAGCTCAGCGTCAAGTGACGACAATCATCAACGTCCCACATTCGCTCGAGGACAAGTCGTTCGAGCTCGTGCTGGATCAGGTCGCGCCATTGCCGCTGGACGAAAAAATAATCGTCGATACGAGGCACGCCCGTTGGGCATCTCCCTACGGCCTGACGGCGCTGCTGGCGCTGGCGCAGTCCCGCGCGGAGCGTCCGATACTCTATGTGCCGGAGGCCGAGAACGTCAGCAGCTACTGGTCGAGGATGGATTTCTTCAAGCACGCGGCCGAGCTGTACGAGCTACAGGGGCGGGTGAGGAGCACCAAGGCGGCAGAGACGAGCGTGCTTCTCGAGGTGACATCGATTTCCAAAAGCGACGATGTCCACAATGTCGTCGACAAGATCCAGCAAAAAGCGCAGGACGCACTCGTCAAAAACCTCAATCTCGATGCGAAGATCACCATGCGGTTCACGATGGCGTTGTCGGAAGTCTGTCAAAACATCATCGAGCACGCGGGTCGCGGCGGGTGGGTCGCGGTCCAGACCTACACCTGGCGGGTTCGACTTGGCGGGCGGAAAGTCGTAGTGATCGCCGTTGCCGATCCCGGAATTGGTTTCAGGCAGTCGCTGGAATCGGCCCCAGGGTTCCAGAAGAAGGAGCGGTGGGACGACGGGCAGGCTCTGGAGGAGACCGTCATGCGCGGCGCATCCCGGTTCAGGGATCCCGGCCGAGGTCAAGGGCTTGCCGGAGTGAGGCGTTTTGTGGGAAACTGGGATGGGAAACTTTCAATCCGGAGCGGCACCGCCCGCATCGCCGTGCTTCCCAAGGGCGATTGGGACGAGGATGAGCCGCTCGTGGAAGATCTCTCATATTTTCCGGGGGCGCAGGTGCAGATAACGATTCCGGAGCGGGTGGCGTGATCAATCACATCGACGTGAGCTCGATGCTTCGCAAGAGCGTTTGCGAGCTCTACTCAAACCTGGTTACGCGTCCAACCGGCGCGGCGGTTCGATGCGAGATAGAACAGGAGCTCGATCGCATTGGCGACCGGGCCCTCACGGTGATCGACTTCTCGCACGTCGGACTGCTCGATTTCTCCTGCGCCGACGAGATCGTGGCAAAGCTCCTTCTTCAGTACGTGAGCCTCGATGCGCCGCGGCGTGAAGTGTATTTCCTGTTCCGCGGGATCAGCGAGTCGCACACGGAAGCGATCGAAGCGGTGCTGGAGCGCCACAAGCTGGCTCTGGTGACACAGCACGCCGACGGAGCGTCGCGGCTGATCGGCATCGTCGGCCTCGAGGAACGGCGGGCGTGGGAGATCATCTCGCATTTGGGCGCGGGAGTAAGCGCGGACGTAGCGGACGTGATCGGCCTCTCGCGCGACGCCGCCGAGCGAATGCTGGACACGCTGTGGCGCAGGCGCCTGCTGATTCGCTACGACAACGCGTACGTCGCGGTGGGAAGTGCGACCGGCGCATCGGCGCCTACGAGTCTCGACACATGATGGAGGGTTTCCAGCCCTGGCTGATGGTCTCGCAATACATTGCGACTCGCACCGGTGATGTAGAGCGCGGGCCACTCATTCGCCTGCACCCCACCGACGCGCGCAGGCGTCTGCTGGAAGACGGCGAGCTCGTCTGGGTTTACGGCCCGAGGCGTCACGAGCTGGCGGTGTTGGTCGTCGATGTTACGGTAAACCCGGGAAATGTCGTCGCGCGCGACATTCTGGGCATCGCGCCAGCGGAGATTGTTCGGGTCGTCAAGCACGATTTCGACGCCGGGCGAAGTACACGCAACCTCGGATAGGAGAGCTCGTGGCAGAAGTGACACGCAAGCCGGGACTGTCGACAACGGCGATTCACGGCGGCGCGGCACCAGGGGCTCCGGGCATGGGAATCTCGGCCCCACTCGTCCAGTCGGTCAATTTCGCCCAGGAAACCGGAACGAGCGAAGGGTTGCTCTACACCCGGTACGGGAACACCCCGAACGCTGAACGGGTTCAGCGACGTCTGGCACTGCTGGAAGGATCGGAGGAAGCGCTGGTGCTGTCGAGCGGGATGGGCGCCACCGCCTGCGCCATGCTCGCCCTCCTGCGGTCAGGCGATCATCTCGTGTCGAGCTCGTGGATCTACGGGGGAACGCGGAAGCTGTACACCGAAGACCTGGTCGGAATGGGAATCGAGGTCACGCTCGTGAATCCGCTCGAGCCGCGCGCGTGGCGGAAAGCTCTCAAGAAAAACACGAGGGCGATCTTCCTCGAATCGCCTGTGAATCCGACCTGTCGCGTACTCGAGCTGAGCTCGCTCCAGAATCTTGCGCACAACGAAGGCATCGCCCTCGTTGTCGATTCGACGTTTGCGAGCCCGGTCAACTTCCGTCCCATCGAGCACGGTGTCGACGTCGTCATCCACTCGGCAACCAAGTATCTGAATGGGCACCACGACATCCTTGCCGGCGTCGTATGCGGAAACGAGCCGTTCATCGAAGAGGTTCGCCGGAAGATGATGGTCTGGGGCCAGGCCCCTGACCCATTCGCGTGCTGGCTACTGGAGCGCGGGCTGAAGACGCTCGACGTCAGGGTGAAGCGTCAGAACGAAAACGCGATGCAAATCGCGGAATGGTGCTCGAAGCGACCCGAGATCGCGAAGGTGCATTATCCCGGACTTCCGAGTCATCCGGATCACGAGATCGCGAAGTCGCTCCTCGACGGATTCGGGGGTATGCTGGGAATCGAGATCAGGGGCGCGGGTCCGGCCGCCATGCGGTTCGCACAGGCACTGAAGTTGTTCGCTTACGCGGCCAGCCTCGGGGGTGTCGACTCTCTCGTCATCGAGCCGCGATACAGCTCGCACGAGCACATGTCGTCGGAGGAGCGCGCCAGAATCGGAATTCCCGACGGCTTCCTCAGGATGAGTATCGGAATCGAGAACGTCGAAGATCTCATCGCCGACATAGAGCAGGCGTTGCAGCAGTAACGATGATCCGTCTCACCGATGTCGCGAAGGAATATCCACGCTCGGGCGTCGCACTGGCGCAGGTAAGCTTCGAGGTGAAGAAGGGCGAATTCGTCTATCTCACCGGCCCGAGTGGTTCAGGCAAGACGACGATCCTCAAGCTCCTGTACATGGACGACAAGCCCAGTCAGGGAGAGGTGTGGATCAACGGTGTCAGCTCGAAGACGGCCAGCGGGCGGGAAATCTCCCGCCTTCGGCGTCGCATCGGAATCGTGTTCCAGGATTTCCGTCTGCTCGAGGACCGCACGGCCGAGGCCAACATCCGCTTCGTTCTCGAGGTGACCGGTGCTCCGAAAGCGACCATTCGCTCGAAGGTCGCGCGGGTGCTGACCCAGGTGGGTCTTGCATCCAAGGCCACGAGTTTCCCGCGCGAGCTCTCCGGTGGCGAGCAGCAGCGGGTGGCGATCGCCCGCGCACTCATCAACGATCCCTTCGTCCTCATCGCCGACGAGCCCACCGGAAATCTGGACGAGCGCGCCACTCGCGGCGTGTTCCAGCTTTTGCGCGACATAAATGCGTCCGGCACCGCGGTGATCATGGCGACGCACGATCTGGATCTCGTCCGGCGATCCAACTATCGAACGATCGAGCTCAATCACGGCCGCGTCGTCTTCGATTCGTCCGAGTCCCCGGCTTCGGCGAGACCGTTCGACGAGCCCTTCGAGGTACGCGACACGCCTTCGGACTCGACGGAGAGATTCTAGATGCGCTCGGCCCGCGAAGCGCTGATGGCTTCGCGCCGCGCGCCGCTCCTGAGCGCTCTCGGCGTCGTGACGATAGCGTTCTCACTCTTCGCCTTCGGGCTGTTCGGCCTCGTCGCGATCAACATCCGGAAGGCCCTGGATCAGGTGGAGGAGCGAGTCGAGGTTCGCGCCTTCGTGAGTGACAGCACGGATATCGAATCAGTCGCCGCAGCGATGAAGGACATCGGTGATTTTCCCGAAGTCGCGCGAGTCGACTACGTATCGCAGGAAAAGGCGCTCGAACGCGCGCGGAAGGAGATGGGTGAGTTCGCGGATGTGTTCGAGGCGGGTGTTCTGCCAGCTTCAATCGAGGTGCATCTGCGGCCAGGGATGCGGAGCCCGGCGATCGTGAAATCAGTGGCGGACCGCATGAAGACCTATCAATTCATCGACGACGTCCGATACGGCGAAGAATGGGTGGACAAGCTCTATCGCATGCGAACGATCGCGACGGTTGCAGGCATCGCTCTCGGCGTCGCGTTCGCGGCGGTCGCGGTCATCATCATCGGCGCCACGATTCGCATGACAGTCCTCGCGCGGGCGAAGGAGATTTCGATCATGCGCCTTGTCGGCGCGACGGACATGTTCATCCGCCTTCCCTTCCTGATCGATGGATTGGTCAAGGGTGTGCTGGGCGGCCTGCTCGCGCTGGTGTTCGTCTGGGTCGCGAATAGGGTCGTCAACGAGTATTTCATCGAGACGATCTTCTTCGACCGCCAGATGATCTTCTTCGGCGTCGTTGGCGGCGCCATGATGGGCGTGCTCGGCAGTCTGGTCTCGGTGGGGAGACATTTACGTCGAATTTGAGCCGCACGTCGTACGCGGTTGCGTTCTGCGCGCTGCTGTTCTCATCGCTCCTGCCCGCCCAGCAAACCGAGAGCGCTGAAGCGCGGATCAACGCGCAGCGCGATGAGCTCGCGCGCATCCGCGCCGAGCGCGACGAGCTCGAGAAGAAAATGAGCGGACTGCAGAATACCGCGCACGAGATCCGCGACGAGGTCAATCTTCTCGACAAGCAGCACGACGCGACTGCGCGGATGGTGAAATCCCTCGACCAGCAGCTCATCGCAATCACCGACGAAGTGCAAACGACGACCGCCGATCTCCAGAAATCGGAGCGCGAGGCGGGGATGAAGCGCACTGTGCTGCAGCGGCGGCTGATCGAGATCTACAAGAGAGGTCCCCTCTACTCCGCCGAGGTTCTTTTCTCCGCGCAGTCGGTGGGGCAGCTCGTGGCGCGATACAAGTACCTGCATCTGCTCGCGTTGCGGGACAAGGGCCTCGTCCACCGCCTCGACGAGCTGCACGACAAGATCGAGTCGCAACAGATCCAGCTCGTCCGGCTGCAAAGCAGCGTGGCCGAGAACCGTTCGCTGAAAGAGCGGGAGGCCGCGCGTCTCGCGGAGCTCGAACAGGAACAGGCGAAGAACCTGTTACGCGTGCAGGAGGATACCAAGCGCGCGAAGGCGCGTCTGGCGGAGCTGGAGAAGAGCGAAGCGCGACTGAACAACTTCATCGCATCGTTCGAGGCCGAGCGTAGAAGAGCGAGTGCGCGCGGCGGAACGGCGCCTCTGACGCCAAGCTCGATCCGTACGACGGACATAGGCCGGTTGGACTGGCCGGTGAACGGAGCATTTCTCTACCGGTTTGGCCGTTTCGTGAATCCCAATAACACCACCACTCGCTGGAACGGAATCGGAATCAGCGCGCCGGTCGGAACCATTGTAAAATCGGTCTCCGCTGGAACGGTCGCCTACGCAGGGCAGATGGGTACCTACGGCAACACGGTCATCCTCGAGCACGGGGGCGGTGACTACTCGGTGTACGGGTCGCTGGACAAGATCGACGTGCGCAAAGGAACCCGCGTCATCAAAGGCCAGGCGCTAGGAACCGTTGGTGTCAGCGATCCCGCTCTCGGATCTCATCTTCACTTCGAGATCAGGCGTGGTGGGCCGGCAGTCGATCCTGCGGAATGGCTGCGTGCGGTGAGGTAGCGGGAGGCCCGCTAAAGCAGCGTGCCGTGAAGAACGAGGAACGCCACCGAGAAGTAAATCACGAGTCCGGTGACATCGACGAGCGTCGCGACGAACGGGGCCGACGCGCTGGCGGGATCGAATCCGATTCGTTTCAAAAGGAACGGAAGCATCGATCCCGCGAGCGATCCGAATGCCACGATTCCAACTAGCGAGAACCCGACAGCGATTGCGAGGAGAAAGTAGTGCGGTCCGTAACTGAAAATGTGCAGGTTCTGCCAGAGCACGATTCGGGTGAAGCCGATTATGCCAAGGATTGTGCCCAGCACCAATCCGGTAGGCAGCTCGCGCACCGCGATTCGCCACCAGTCGCGGAGGTTGAGCTCCTTAAGGGCGAGCGCTCTTATTACGAGTGATGTCGCCTGCGAGCCGGAGTTTCCGCCCGAGCTCATGACGAGCGGAATGAACATCGCGAGCACTGCGGCGCGCTCGATCTCCCCCTGAAAGCGCTGCATCGCCGTCGCCGTCAGCATCTCGCTCAGGAATAGCGCGCAGAGCCAGCCTGCCCGCTTCTTGATCATCTGCCCGAACCCAATTTCCATGTACGGCGCGTCGAGGGCTTCCATACCTCCGAAGCGCTGGACGTCTTCGGTTGACTCTTCCACCAGCGCGTCGATCACGTCGTCGACCGTGACGATACCAAGCATGCGGCGCTGATCGTCGACGACCGGAATCGCCAGCAGGTTGTACTTGGAGATAAGGCGAGCCGCTTCTTCGCGGTCCATGTTCGCCGGCACTGTCAGCGGCGGTCTCCTGTTGCCGACGTCGAGCACGTTGTCCTCGCGTTCCGCCGTCAGCAGCTCGCGCAGGGACACCACGTGAACCAGCTCCTGCGTTGTGGGATCGACGATGTAGATCGCGTAGACGGTTTCCTTTCGACCACCTACTTCCCTGATCAGCCGCAGCGCCTGCTCGACGCTCCAGTCGGATGCAACGCTGACGAATTCGGTGGTCATGATTCCGCCCGCGGTCTCGGGCGGATACTGCAGGAGCTTCTGAAGCGCAGCGCGAGTCGATTCACTCACGGCCGCCAGCAAACGCGGACGCTCCTCGGCGGAGACTTCGCGAAACAGATCCACCTGCTGGTCGGCGGACATTGCTTCGATGAGCGGCCCGACCTTTCCCGGCTCGATGAGCTGGATGATCGCGCAGCGATGGCGGGTCAGCTCCGGCTCGTCGAACACCTGGACCGCGAGGTCGAATGGAAGTGACGCCATCACCTTAGCGGCAGCTTCGGGCGGCAGCTCGCGTAGAGCCTCGGCGATGTCGGGAGCGCGCAGCTCACCGAGAGCTTCCCGCAGCTCTTCTGGATCGGTGTGAACCAGATACAGCAACTGCGCAATGGTGTGCGAAGGGATCTCAATCATTTGTGGTAATCATCAGATGTTTGACCAAAGTGATCAGCAATAATTGACTAGCCGGCGTATTCACGCGTCAGGATGCAGCAACATACCAATTCGTCCGCGAGCCAGTCCACATTTGGGATTGGGCCATGGTCGAATTAGATTGGTCGGTGATGTCTACCAGAGGAAACGACAGAGTGGGTAGTCGCGTTTCGCGATTCGTCCGTGGCTGGATCTTCGTCGCCGGGCTTGCGCAAGCGGTTTTGCCGGGCGTCGTCGGCATCATCGACGCGTCGGCGGCGGGCGATGCAGTAACGGCCGCGGCTCGTCCCCACATCGAAGATCATGGGACGCCGCGCTGCCCTCGTGTCCACCAGGAAGACAATTGCGCGCTCTGCCAGTTCGTTGCCGGCGTTGTCGCCACATCGACGGACCGTTCGCCCGCGCCGCTTCCTCAGGCAAGGTCTCTCCCAATTGTCCGCCGCGTCCCGCTCTTCCCCGAGTGGCTGACTGACGGCGCTCCAAGCCTCCCCCGGGCGCCACCCGCACAGGCGTAATCCCTCCGCGCACCCGGAGCCCGTGGCTCCAGCGGTGCCGCGCATCAGGATCACGCACGCCGATCACACCCTGTGTCGGCGTTCCATGGCACCCAACATCGAGGCAATTCATGTCGTTTTTATTTCTACGCGATTATCGCGTAGCAGCGCGCATATATCTGGTCGCAGCAGGTCTGCTCACACTTCACTCTGGCGTTTCCGCGGCTGACCCGGTACGCCGGGAGAATGCCGACATCACCGGCGTCGTCACCGACGCGGGGAGCGGTCAGCCGCTTCCATCCGCGGAAGTCAGCGTCATGCGAGGCACAGAGGTAGTCGCCAACGCGTCTACGGATGCATTCGGACGCTACACGACCCACAATATCGCCCAGGGAACCTACACGATCACCGCTCGCTTCCTGGGTTTCGGTCCACAGTCGAAGACAGTCACCATCGGCGACAGCAACGCGGACATCAGAGTTGATTTTTCTCTCAATGCCGTGGCAATCAGTCTCCAGGGCGTTACCGTCAACGCATCGGTGCCGCTCGCCGTCGATACTCGCACTGGAGATCAGCGCTTCAAGCAGGATCAGTATCATGGAGCGCCAACCAATACGACGTCGCAGATTCTCCAGCAATCCATTGCCGGTGCGGCCCGCGCTCCCACCGGCGAGGTCCACATTCGCGGCCAGCACGCGGAGTACACCTACTACGTCGATGGAGTACCTGTGCCCGCCGGGATATCTGGCAGCCTCAATGAGTTGTTCGAGCCAGCCGTGGTGAACGAGATCGATTTCATAACTGGCGGATGGGACGCAGAGTACGGAAACAAGAACACGGCGATTGTAAACATCACGACGCGGATTCCAGCTGGCGGCTTGCATTATCAGGCGTCAGGCTATGCCGGCAATTACAACACCTACGGGCAGGGGCTTAGCGCGAGCACCAACGCCGGAAAAATCGGCTACTTCTTCTCGGGTTCTCATCAGACCACCGATATGCGCCGCGAGCCGGTGATCCTCGATCCAACCACTAACGAAGTTCAGAATTTTCACAACCACGGCGAGGATTGGTTTGGATTCGGGAAGATTGCGTTCACTCCAGGCCTCAACGACGTGATCAATCTCGAGGGGAATCTCTCACAGACGAAATTCCAGGTTCCCTTCGACACGACCGGCAACAGCCAGTTCGATGACAACCAGCGCGACATCAACAGCTTCGTGAACCTCGGCTGGAGGCACCAGTTCTCCGGGCCCGAATACGTGGGGGGTGGTAACGCGGCGAATGTGGGAGGAGTACCGGAGCTTTTCTTGGGTCTTTTCTATCGGCACGGCGGACTACGGTACACGCCCGGTACGAATGACGCACCACAATTTATCTTCTTCCCGGACACGACGCTGTACAACATTCGCGAAAATAGAAACTTCAACACGCTCGGCTTGAAGGCGGACTATTCGATTCATCCGGCCCGCGAGCTGGAGTTCAAGTTTGGAACGTTATCCAGCTTCACTCGCGGTCAGGAAGATTTTTCAACAGCGTCCGCGAGCGGGAACCCGGGTCCCGCATCGAACTCCGCGCTCAAGGGTTGGGACGCAGGTGGTTACGCACAGGTTGCGTATTCACCGGTCGAGCAAGTCGAGATTCGAACCGGCTTGCGCTACGACGCCCACAACGCTCCGTTCGCTGGAACACAGTCGCAATGGAGCCCGCGCGTGCGACTGAATTTCTTCCCCAACTCTGCGAATACCGTGTACCTGTATTATGGTAGGCTCTTTCTTCCCACTAATGTGGAAGACCTCCGAGCGATCACCAGCGTTGCGCAAGGGGGAGTGACGGCTGAACCGACACTGCCGGAGCGTGATCACTTTTACGAGGCCGGATATGTCCACCGCTTTCCATTCGGATTGGTCTCAAAATTCGCCGGGTACTACAAGCCGGGCTCGCCCGGCATCGACGATAACACCGTTCCGGGATCCGCAATCGTGACATCGGTCAACATCGCCAAGGTGAAGGTCACCGGCATCGAAACGGTGCAGGAGATACGCCCTCCGGGTCCGTTCTCAGCGTATCTCAACGTCTCAATCAATCACGCGTACGGTCACGGACCGATCACCGGCGGATTCTTTCCAGCCGATGAGCCCCAGGGATTCTTCGATCTTGATCACGATCAGCGGGTGAGTGCACTCGGCTCGGCGACATATTCCCTGGGTCAAGCTTATGCGAGTCTTACCGGTGTTTATGGCTCGGGCCTCACCAATGGCGTGGATCCCGCGAGTTGTAATTGTTCTTACGGCACGGGTCTCTTCGATTTCAACAAGGGCATCAAGGTGAAACCGAGCTTCATTCTCAACGGAAGCGCCGGATTCTCCTTTGCTTTCGGCCGTGCACTGCTTCGTCCCGAGTTTTATATCGACAACATCTTCGACAAGAAGTACCTGTTGAAGGGCGCGTTTTTCAGCGGAGCATCGGTGGGAAGACCGCGAGAGTTTCAGTTCAGAGTGAACATCACGCAGTAGCCATGCATTGACGGCTTCTCAGTCCTACTTATGGCTGGGGAGATCGGCACACGGCAGAAGGCCCCGCTCAGGCTCCGAATAAAACCTGGGCGCGGGCTTCACGTGCACGTCGCGGAAACAACTACGCCCGCCGCGCAGAGCTGAAAATGCCAACAATTGCCAGCAGCAGCCCAGACGCGACGACAATGGCGGCTCCGGTGGGCAGATCCATTTTATACGAAGCCCATAGACCGATCAGGCTCGCTGCCGCGGCGATGCCCCATCCGATTGCCAGGCGCTTCATCCATTCCTGGGCCAGCATCGTTCCGCAAACCGCCGGCACAATCAGGTACGCAAAGGTCAGCAGCACTCCAGCAAGTCGCACGAAGCTCACGACAACCAGCGCGAACGCCGCGTAAAAGAGGAAATCCCACAGACGTACGCGTACTCCGTCCGCGAAAGCCTTTTCCGGATCGGATGAGATGAGGACAAAGCGCTTGTGGAAGGCCGCATAGAAACCGCCGAGTGCCGCGAAGACTATCAGCCGCTGGCCGATCTCCCCCTTCGTAACATTGAGAATATCGCCCGTCAGCAGGTGCTCGAGCTCCTCCTTACCGCCTGCGACTCTGCTTAGCAGCAGAATCACTCCCGCCGCGGCTACGACGAACGTGATGCCGATGATCGCTTCCTGTGGCACCGGGCCTTTTTGGGTGCTTCGTGTCCAGCTGAAGAACGCCGCACCCACGAACGTCACCGCCAGCGAAATCCAGAATGTCGTGCGGTCATCGAAGTGATACCCCATCAACAACGCGATGCAGGTGCCCAACGTCGCGACTTGCGCGAGCGCGAGATCCACGAAAATCACTTCGCGCTTTACCACATGGAGGCCGAGGTAAACCAGCAACGGCGGGAAAAGAAGACAGGCCACAAAGGGCCACTTCATGACCTCCCAGGCAATCTGAAAATCCGCGCTCATTTCTGTGCCCCAAGACCGCCGGCGAGGGTGTGCACGAGATTGTCCATCATATCGAAGTAGGTGTTCGTGTTACTCGCGGCACCGGGCTGCTCAGGAGTATCGAGAACCGTCGCGCCGGTCTGACGCGCCACCGTCTCGGCTGTCTTCCGATTCTGAAACGGCTGCACGAGAATGACCTTCGCGTTCCCCGCTTTCATCTTGCCGATGACCTGGGCGAGGTGTGCGGGCGACGGTGCGATGCCTGGCTTGGGCTCGAGCTCGTCGACGATGTTCAGCCCGAACCGCTCGGCGAAGTAGACAAAGTCCTTGTGATACGTGACGATCTTCGCGCCGCGATAGGGCGCAAGTTGCTTCTGCCAATCGGCATACTTGGCGTCGAGCTTCGCGTTGAACCTCGACAGATTGCCATTGTAAGTCGCCGCATTTTTTGGGTCGACCTGTGCCAAATGATTGGCGATGTTGCGGGCGACAATCTTTACCGTCACAGGATCGATCATGAAGTGTGGGTTCCCCAGCGAATGAACGTCGCCCTTGGAGCGATCGAAGCTTGTGGGAACCTCCAACATCTTGACGCCATCAGATGCCACGATGCGTCCAGGCGCTCCAGCCGAGATCTTCGAGTTGCGCGAGTTCTCCAGCAGCGGCGGCAGCCATCCGAGCTCCAGCTCGGCGCCGCCCTCGATCAGAGCATCGGCACGGTTGAGCGTCACGATGTGACTCGGCTTCGCATCGACGTAGTGCGGATCCTCGGTTGGTTTGGCCAGCGCCACGACACTGACCTTGTCTCCGCCGATCTCCCGCGCCACCGAAGCGAGATCGGGAGTCGTTGCAACGACCCGGATTTGCGCCGCCGCCGACGAGCCCGTGGCCGCAATCGCGACGAGAGCGAGCGTAGCGGCTCTATGAAGATTCCTTGATTTCATTTCCCTTTTACACCGTTAGAATTTGTGTGCTGCGTGTGCGCCGAGCAGGAACTCGAACTGGAACCAGAGCGAATGATCGGTGCCGATTCCTTTGCGATTGTCGTAGTTGTACTGCATTCGGATCTTGGAGAATTCGGTCGGATACCACGTGAAATTTGGGGACCACCGCGTCCGATCCCGCCGCACCTCGGACAAGAACGCCCCCGGATCGCCCGATGCGAATTCACCCCGAAGCCCCGCCACGATCCGGGGCTTGATTCCCCACAACAGCTGGGCGTACATACCGCGATCCTTCAGTGTCTCCGCCGGCAACGTGACCGCCGGATTCGCTTCGGCGATCCTCTGCGCGGCGTCATAACTGCGCCACATCGCCTCGCTCTGCAGCGACAGGAACGGAAAACCCGCCTGAGCAGCGGCGGGTTTCCACTTCCAATATCCATCGACACCGTACACCTCAGTCCGCGCGGAAGGTCCCGAATTGTTCGGGCCGAAAGCCGCCGAGGTGCCGAGGACGACGGTTTGAGTTTCGGTCAGGTCGAACGATGTGTTGAAACGCGGCACGAGAAGCAGATCGGAGGGGCGATCGACCAGCCGGTCGTTGATTACGCCACCGTGGATCTCCGGAGAATCGGGCGAGCGAAAGCTCGAGGCGGTTCCGCCAGTGGCGTTAGCTACAGTGACGAGCGCCTCCGCATAAAAGGACGTCGGGAGGAGCCAGGAGAGTCGCAGTCCCTGACTGCGTAGCCCGTCCGGGCCGAACATCCGATTCAGCACCAACGGCTCGTCGACGAAAGACCACGCATGCGGGTGCTGATTGTTCTGGCGACCGAACTCCGCGAAGAACTGCCCGACCTTGAGCTGCAGACTGGCGGGGAGCGACGTAGTCAGTACGTACGCCTCCTCCAGCTCGACACCCGTTTGGCCATCCTTGTCGAGCTTGTAAACGATGTTGCTGAACCCCTTGAAGTACGGATCGACCGCTCCGTCGAGAGTGAGCTCGACGTTTGGAATGGAGAAACCATTCACGTGAGGATCGTGGTCGCCGACCTGAATGGCACCGACATTCGGCTCTGTGGACAACCCTGCATCCGTCAAAGCGACGAACCCGATGTTCATATAACCGCCGGTGGCCCGCGGCCCCTGCGTAGCCGCCGCCGCGGTGCCGCCGGTATCAGCGCCTTGCGCGCCGAGCTCTTTTTCCAGCTGCTTCACGAGCGCAATGGAGTCAGCGCGCGCGATGCTATCGGCCCGCGCCACAGAATCCTGCTTCGACTTCGGTTTAGGAACCTGAGCATTTGCGAACGTCGGCAGAGCGATGCCGAGCGCGCAAAGGATGAGACATCCCCTCATTTGACAAATCCTTTTTGTTGGTTTTCAGACCCGTGCCGAAACCGTCTGTTGCGAAAGCGCCAGCGCGATCGTTGAACGGAGTGAAGTGCATTGGCTCACCAGAGAACTTTGACTAACAGCTGAACGACGTGTTCAGACTTCTCTGGGAGGCGCTCGGCAGGAGTTGAGGAGGAGTTGCGGGCCGGTGACGAAATGTACAGAGCGGCAAGCGAGAACCACGCGTGAGATCTCTCCGCTCGCAACCGGAGGCGAAATCGCATCTACGTTCGCGTGAAACGAGAGAGCTGTGCAAGCCGCGCACGTAGCTTCGTTATGCCCTCGGTGTAAATCGATACTGTTCCGCTCGGCGTGCGATACCGCACTGGACTCGTCGCGCGCGAGTGCGAGCGACGCGCCCGATAATCCAAGCTGGCCTACAACGGCCAAGGCTGTTGCGAGCAAGCGAAGACGCCACACGGGGGCGCGAGTTACCGAGCGAACAGGCCTCATGTCGTGTTTAACGTAGCATTGCGCTGCGAAAACGGTAGCGCTCAACCACGAGCAAGGGATGCCTCACGACGACGATAAATGGCGCCGAGCAGCGCCACGCCCACGGCCAGCATGATGGTCGAGAGTACCTGACCCATCGAGAATGGCCCGATCACGAGCCCGAGCTGCGCGTCCGGCTGGCGCGTGAACTCGAGAGAAAATCGTGCGATTGCATAGCCGACAAGAAAAAGTGCTGTCATTAGCCCGCGTCGATTGTAACCACGCGCGCGCGCCATTCCATCGACCCACCAGAGGAGCGCGCTCAATAACACACCTTCGGCGAAGGCCTCGTAGAGCTGCGAGGGATGCCGCGGCACTTGCAACGGATCCGCCGGAAAGATCATCGCCCAGGGAACGTTGCTTGGCCTGCCGTACAGCTCGCCGTTGATGAAATTGCCGAGGCGTCCGAAGAACAAACCGGGCGCCCCGCAAAGCGCGACCAGGTCAGTTATCTCGAGGACCGAATGTCGGTACCGGCGCGCGAAGAGCGCGATCGCGACCGTCATTCCTGCGATTGCACCGTGGAATGACAGCCCACCCCTCCAAATGGCAAATGCCTCCCACGGATGTGCAGCGTACTCGGCGCGCCCGTAGACGAAGACGTAGACGAGGCGTGCTCCAATCAGCATTCCAGCCACGAGATACCAGATCAGATTATCGAGGTCAACGCGGGTGAGACTCGAACGACCTGTCTCAATTCGCTTCAGCACAAGGCGATAGCCCAGCACGTATCCGATTACGTACATCACGCTGTACCATCGGAGCGCGATCGGTCCAATGGACACTATCGTGGGCGGGATACGCGGATATGGAATTACCATGGCGGTCGTAATGTACCCGGGCGAGGTGGCACTTGGCTGGCGCGCATGGCATTTTTCCATGTTCCATGAAGCGTGAAGATGCCCTCGACTACCACTCGTCCGGCCGTCCCGGAAAGATCGCGGTAGTACCGACCAAGCCCCTCAACAACCAGCGCGACCTCGCACTCGCCTACTCACCGGGAGTGGCGGTGCCCTGCCTCGAGATCAAGGCGGCGCCCGACGACGTCTACAAGTACACGGCGAAGGGTAACCTTGTCGCTGTGGTGACCAACGGCACCGCCGTGCTCGGGCTCGGCAACATCGGAGCGCTGGCAGCCAAGCCAGTGATGGAGGGCAAGGCAAATCTCTTCAAGCAGTTCGCCGATCTCGATGTCTTCGACCTCGAGGTCGGCTCGGAGAATCCGGACGACGTGATCAGGTTCTGCCAGCTGCTCGAGCCTACGGTCGGGGGAATCAATCTCGAGGACATTCGGGCCCCCGATTGTTTTTACATCGAGGAGACGCTGCGGAAGACGATGAAGATTCCTGTCTTCCACGACGACCAGCACGGGACGGCGATCATCTCTGGCGCCGCACTGCTCAACGCCCTCGAGATCGTCGGAAAGAAAATCGAAAAGATTCGCGTGGTCTTCTCGGGCGCGGGTGCCGCCGCGATATCGACGGCCGAGCATTATGTCAGGCTCGGCGTGCCGCGCGAGAACATTCTGCTCACCGACCGCCAGGGCGTCGTCTACGAGGGTCGGCCCGGGGAGCTCGACCCGTACAAGGCGAAGTTCGCGAGCAAGACCAGGGCTCGATCGGTCGCCGAGGCACTCGCAGGCGCCGACGTCTTCGTCGGACTGTCGGTGGCGGGCGCCATCACGGGAGAGATGGTGGCGAAGATGGCGAAAAAGCCCATCATCTTCGCACTGGCGAATCCGGAGCCGGAGATATTGCCGGACCAGGTTCGCGCCGTCCGCTCCGACGCAATCATCGCCACCGGACGCAGCGACTTTCCCAATCAGGTCAACAATGTACTGGGGTTCCCTTTCATCTTTCGCGGCGCGCTCGACGTGCGCGCTACGCAAGTGAACGAGAACATGAAGATGGCCGCGACACGCGCGCTGGCCGCGCTCGCAAAGGAGGATGTGCCCGATAGCGTGTCGCGACTGTACGGCCTGCGCTCGGTAAAGTTCGGGCCCGATTACCTGATCCCCTTCCCGTTCGATCCGCGGGTGCTGCTCTGGGTCGCGCCCGCCGTCGCCTGGGCCGCCGTCGCAAGTGGCGTCGCCAAGGAGATGATCGACCTCGACGAGTACCGCGAGCAGCTCGAAGCCCGTCTCGGGCGAGCACGAGGAATCATGCGCGGGATCATCAATCGCGCCGTGCGCGATCCGAAGCGGATCGTGTTCCCCGAGGGCGAAGAGCCGAAGATCATTCGCGCCGCGCGCATGATCGTCGACGAAGGCATCGGCTCCGCCATCCTCCTCGGGCAGCGCGCCAACATCGAGCGAGTCGCCGGCGAGAATCACATTTCACTCCGCGACATCGTGATCGATGATCCGGGCGCATCCGAAAAGCGCGACAAGTACGCCGACTACCTGTGGAAACGGCGCCAGCGCAAAGGACTCAGCCACGGCGAAGCGCATCAGCTTCTTTTCAACGGGAACTACTTCGGATCAGTAATGGTCGCATGCGGTGACGCCGACGCGCTCCTCGCCGGCGTTGGCATGCACTACCCCGAGACCATTCGCCCGGCGCTCCAGGTTATCGGGCCGCATCCCAAGGCCGAGATCGTGAGCGGCCTCTACATGCTCGTGTTCGAGAAGCACGTTATCTTCTGCGGAGACACGACCGTCAACATCGATCCCACCGCTGAGCAGTTGGCTCAGATTGCGTATTCCGCGGGCAGGATCGTTCAGACTTTTGGCATCACGCCGAAGATCGCGATGCTGTCGTTCTCCAACTTTGGATCCGTGCACCATCCGGAGGCGGAGAAGGTCGCGAAAGCGGTCGCGATTCTGAGGAAGCGCGACCCGGCGCTCGTCGTCGATGGCGAGATGCAGGCGGATACGGCGATGGACGAGAACATCCTCCGCTCGGCGTATCCGTTCAGCATGCTGAAGGAGCGGGCGAACGTGCTGATATTCCCCAACCTGAGCGCCGGGAACATCGCGTACAAGCTCCTCCACCATTTGGGCGGCGCCGCGAAAATCGGCCCGATCCTCCTGGGTATGAATCTTCCCGTGCACGTACTGGAGCAGGGCGCGGACGTTCAGGATATCGTGAATATGGCCGCCGTCGCGGTGATCGACGCGCAGCAGCGGACCAACGAGAGGAAGGGCACGTAATGGCAACGGAGATAAAGCCTCAGCGCAAGCAGGTCGTGCGCGAGAGCAGTATTGCTTTGAGCAGGCAGGGACTCAGCCCCCGCGGCGAAGTCCATTGGAATTTGATTGCGCCCGAGCTGTTTCAGGCGGCAGCGCGCCGCAGCGAGGGCGAATTTGCGGACATGGGCCCCTTCGTCGCCGTTACGACTCCCCACACGGGACGCTCCCCAAACGACAAGTTCGTCGTAAAGGAGCCGAACTCGGACAAGGATGTTGATTGGGGTAAGGTCAATCAGCCGCTGACGGTCGAAAAATATCAACTGCTGCTGGAAGACGTCCGCAAGTATCTCAATGAGACCCCCGAGCTGTTCGTCGAGGATCTCTATTGTGGCGCCGATCCATCATATCGGTTGTCCGTCCGCTACGTGTCGCCCAACGCGTGGCACATGGCGTTCGTGCGCAACATGTTCATCCGTCCGGAGCTGAGCGATCTCCCGACGTTCGATCCGAACTTTACAGTTCTTCACGCACCCGAGTTCGGGGCCAATCCCACGCGGCATGGTACGCGCTCCGGAACCTTCATCGTTCTCAACATCGCCGAGCGCACGATTCTCATCGGAGGCACGCGCTACGCCGGGGAATTGAAGAAGGCGATGTTCACGGTCATGAACTATCTGCTTCCAAAGCAGGGCGTGCTCTCCATGCATTGCTCTGCAAACGTTGGAAGGTCCGGCGACACAGCCTTGTTCTTCGGGCTTTCCGGAACCGGAAAAACGACACTTTCCGCTGATCCAGATCGCCGGCTGATTGGCGACGATGAGCACGGCTGGTCGAAGGACGGGATCTTCAATTTCGAGGGTGGCTGCTACGCGAAGGTCATCAACCTTACTCCCGAGAGCGAGCCGGAGATCTATCGCACGACCCAGATGTTCGGCACCGTCCTCGAGAACGTGGTGCTCGATCCGGCCACCAAGGAGGTCCGGTTTGCCGACCAGTCCATCACGGAGAACACGCGCGCTTCCTATCCGCTCCACTACATTCGCAACTTCGTCGAAGGGGGACGCGGTGGTCATCCGAAGAATGTCGTCTTCCTGACCGCTGATGCGTTCGGAGTACTGCCGCCCATTGCGCGCCTCACCCCGCAGCAGGCGATGTACTACTTCCTGTCCGGATACACGGCCAAAGTCGCGGGTACGGAGCTCGGCGTGAAGGAACCGCAGCCCACCTTCAGTGCGTGCTTCGGGGCGGCGTTCCTCGTCTGGCACGCGACGAAATACGCGAGGATGCTCGGAGATCACCTGCGCGAGCACGACTCAAAGGTCTGGTTGATCAACACAGGCTGGAGTGGTGGACCCTACGGAACCGGCGAGCGCATCAAGCTCAAATACACGCGCGCCATCGTTCACGCCGCGCTGGCCGGCGAACTGGACGAGAGCGACACGCGCAGGGATCCAATCTTCGAGCTAACGGTCCCGACCGAGATCAACCGGGTTCCCGCCAATGTGCTGAACCCCCGGTCGACGTGGTCTGATCCCGCCGCCTACGACGCGCAGGCGAGAAAGCTCGCCGCCATGTTCCGCGAGAATTTCGAAAAGATCGGAAACGTGGACGCGGCGACCAAGAACGCCGGCCCGAAGGGCTGACGACAACCCCGCGCGAGAGACGGGCCGTGCGCTTCGAGATTCTGCGCGACCCCGTCTGGAACAACATTCGTGTCGACGAGCTGACGCTCAAGCTCGTCGACACCGAAGTCTTTCAGCGGCTCAGATACGTTCGCCAGCTCGGTTGGACCTACCTCGTCTACCCTGGCGCAACGCACTCGCGATTCGAGCACGCGCTTGGCACTCACCACCTCTCGCGTCGCACTCTGGCGCTCCTTAGCGAAGCTGAAGACTCAGCGTCGATCGGTGAAATCGACCAGGCGATAGTCAGATCGGCGGCGCTCCTTCACGACGTTGGCCACTATCCTTTCTCGCACGCGCTGGAGGAGATCGGTGCACTCCACCACGAGGACGTTGCGCGTCCACTCATTACCGAGGGAAGCGTTGCATCTCTTCTGTCATCGCACCTGGGCAAGGACGCCCCGCTCAAGATCTTCGACCTGATTCGCGGGCGCAGCGAGAATCCTTTGCAGGGCCTCATCTCCGGTTCGCTCGATCTCGACAAGATCGAATACCTGAAACGCGATGCGTTCATGTGCGGCGTCCCGTACGGAGAGATCGATGTCGATCGACTGACGAATTCGCTCGTACTGGTCGACGATCCGGAAACCGGCCGGCGCGCGCTCGGCGTGCAGGAGAAAGCGCTGTCAGCGCTCGAATCGCTGCTCTTCGCAAAGTACCAGATGTACCGGAACGTGTATTGGCACCACGCCGTGAGAAGCGCGACGGCGATGTACAAACGGCTGGTGGAAGACGCGGTCAAGGCGAAGGTTGTGGACGTTCAATCCCTGGCGCGTCATACTGACGAGGGCTTGATGCATACGTTGGAGATCGACAGGCCCACGACGCTGCTCGTCGCGCTCAAGGAGCGGAAACTTTACAAGCGGGCGGCGGAATGGCCGGCCGCGGAGCTCGATGACGACATGGTCGAATGGATCGCGACCGACAGGAAGCGGGTCGCCGAAGCGGAAGACTCCCTCGCCAAGGAGTTCGGACTCGTACCCGGTGAGCTGTTGCTGGATTATCCGGTCAAGACGCAGATGCTGGGACTCGACATTCCAGTCCTGAGGCGCAGCGGCAAAGTCGAGCGGCTCACGGGCGAGGGCTGGATTGGAACGATCAATCTCCCGTCCCTCTCCGAAGAGTTGTACAAGAGCGCGAGGTGGCTGCGCGTCTTTACGGCGAAGCGCGCCAGCCTGGAGCCGCGGCGACTTCTCGACGCGCTGGAACGATCGCGCTGACAGATCGTTATAAGATGGATGCGCGCGCAGAGATATTTCGCCGCGTCGGCCGTCGCTGTAATAGTCATCGGCTGCGCGATTCCCGTTGGGGCTCCGGCGCCTTCGCCGTCGGCCCGGGTGGGAGCGAGCGCAGGCAAGTACGGCGCGACAGAAGCGCGGATCTTCGATCTCATCAACGCTGAACGGCAACATCAGGGGTTGCCGGCGCTCGTCTACAACGCACAGCTGGATCGAATGGCGAAGATCCAGGCTGAGAACATGGCGTACTTCCAGAAAATGGCGCACACCCTGCCCGAGGCCCAGTTGCCAACCCTCGGCGATCGCGCGCACTATGTCGGATATCCATTCGGCCGCCTCGCGGAGAACGTCGCGCTGGGCTATCCCAACGCGGAGACAGCTGTCCAGGGTTGGATGAACTCGAGCGGTCATCGGCATAACATTCTTGACAGCAGCGTGGAGGAGACCGGAATCGGCATCGCCAGATCTTCAGCGGGCGGCCTCTACTACTGCCAGGTCTTCGGGAGGCGGTTAACCTCGCTGTAAGGCGCGCCGGGGTCGGCGACGTATGTTTACTGGCGGCCTTTCCCACAGGCTAACTCGTTGCCCCCCAAGGAATTGGAACTGAGGTGTGGATGAGGTCACTAAATGTGACCTCGGGCTCATGAGAACCGTCCTATTGGCATGAGCCGACTCACGTTCGCAGCCACCCTCCTGCTCGCAGTGTCCAGCTCGTCCGTCGCCCAGCAGGCATCATTCTCGGCCAACGATACCGGCCCCGTCTCTGACGCGATCTTCGAGACTAAGGACGCTGCTATCGCAACGGCCGGACTCATCCCGCTCGCACAGTCGCAGCTCCCCAAGGGACAGCGCGAAGTGAGAATCTGGTATTCGGGTTTTGGGAATCCGCAGTACCTCGTCATCATCCGGCAAAACGGGACCAAGCTCACTGGCCGCCTGATGCTGTGGTGGGATCAGTACTACGAGTCGAATCCTTCCTCCGCCGACGTTCGCGTCGACAACTTCGTTCGCAAAGGCTATGACTGCGGCCCGATCTCGAAGCGCGATTCGCACTTCGGTGAAGATCGCTGGGTCAGCTCGATCTGCGAAGCGAAGCTGAAGGGAACTCCGGACTGGAAGGCATTTCTCTCCGAGGTGGAGGCGCACGCGCTTCCGCAGACTGGCGCAGTTGCCCCGGCTGAAGATCAATCCGGCGACGAGAACTGGGGAATCACGGTCGAGCGCAGGTCGGGCGCCATCTATGGCGTCTCGCACTACCACACCGCTCTGACGCTTGGTGCTCCGGAGCCTGGTCGCGGTCCGAAGCTGCAGGACATGGTCGGCGATCTTGCCGCCGCGGCAAAGCGCGAGCCGGTAGTCGCCCAGCACTAACCGGCTCCATCGCCCGCCTCAGGCGGGAAACTGAAAACTCGCACCCGTTCAGTTGTCGTTGTCAGTCCCTGAGTTGCGGCAGTCTCTCGTACAATGCCAGCGACTGCGGATTCGCCAGCGCCTCGGTGTTCTTTACCGGACGTCCGTGAATCACCTCACGCACCGCCAGCTCACTGATCTTTCCGCTGATCGTGCGCGGAATGTCCTCCACCTGAATGATCTTTTTCGGCACGTGCAGCGGCGTCGTGTTCTCGCGCAAGCGCGTCGTGATCCGCTCGCACAACGTCTCATCGAGCTTCACGCCCGGCTGCAGCTTCACGAACAGCACGATGCGCACGTCGCCAGGAGTTTCGCCGCCGATCTCCTGCCCCACTGCAACGCTCTCGACAACTTCCGGCAGCAGCTCCACCTGCCGGTAGATCTCTGCCGTCCCAATGCGCACGCCGCCGGGATTTAGAGTGGCGTCGCTCCGTCCGTAAATGATGTAACCGCGGTTCCGGGTGATCTCCGCCCAGTCGCCGTGCCTCCATACTCCCGGGTAGTACTCGAAGTACGCGGCGCGGTATTTCGCGCCATCCGGATCGTCCCAGAAGGCCACTGGCATGCTCGGGAAAGGCCGGGTGCAGACCAGCTCTCCGGGGATTAGCCGCACCGGACGTCCGCGATCATCGAACACGTCGACCGCCATCCCGAGTCCTGGTGTTTGAATCTCGCCGCGATAAACCGGTAGAATCGGATTGCCGAGCACGAAGCAGGAGATGATGTCGCTGCCGCCGCTGATGCTCGCGAGGTGCACGTCGGTTTTGATCTTCTTGTAGACGTAGTCGAAGCTGTGGTGCGCGAGCGGGCTTCCCGTCGAGAGGATCGCTTTCAGCTTCGACAGCTCGTGGCTCTTGCGCGGCTCCGCGCCCGACTTTTCCAGCGACGCCAGGTATTTTGCGCTCGTGCCGAAGACGGTGATTCCTTCCTGGTCCGCCATGTCCCAGAGGATCGAAGGACTCGGGCATAGTGGCGCACCATCATAGAGGACGATCTTTACGCCGACGGCGAGCGAGCTGACGAGCCAGTTCCACATCATCCAGCCGCAGGTCGTGTAATAGAAAATGCAGTCCTCGCGCTTCAGGTCGGTGTGAAGAATCAGCTCCTTCAAATGCTGAAGGAGTGTTCCGCCAGCGCTGTGCACCATGCACTTCGGCAGTCCGGTCGTGCCGGACGAGTACATGATGTAAGCCGGATGATCGAACGGAAACCGCTCGAATGTCATCGTCCTCGGGTCGGGCGGTTCGACCGGAGTGGGGACTGAGGAAATCTTCTTCACTCCGCGCGCTGGCGTCCCCGGGAGACCTGATTCAAGGATCCGGTTTCCTCCCGGCGGTGTGTGGCGGTAGCCCTCCGCCGGAGTCGCCTTGTATCCCTCGGGCGGCGTGCTCCTGCTCGCGACAACTGCCCACTGCGCTGCGATGAACCTCGACCACAGCGTTCCTTTTCGAACGCCGTCCAGATCCGGCATCTGCTTTCTGTACGGAGTGACGACCACGTGCTCGAGCGAAGGTATCCGGAACGCGATCTGTCTCAGTCGCGGCAGCAGATCGATCTCTCTGCCGTTGTACAAATAACCATCGGCAGCGAACAGAACTTTCGGCTCGATTTGGCCGAAGCGATCCATCACGCCCTGCGCTCCAAAATCCGGAGAACACGACGACCAGGTCGCCCCCAGCGAAGTCGCGGCTATCATGGCGATGACGGCTTCGGGAATGTTGGGAAGCCAGCCAGCTACCCTGTCGCCGGGTCCAACACCGGCGGCATCGAGCGCAATCGCCAGCGTACCCACGGCTTCACGCAGCTCACGATAGCTGATGGTGCGCTGATGACCCTCTTCGTTCCACGACGAGAGAGCGGGCCCGTCATCCGTGAAGCGGAGAAGATTCTCGGCGAAATTGAGACTGGCGTCCGGGAACCAATGAGGTCCCCTTTCGGGATCGGGCGGACCCATGTTGTCCAATCCGACCCCTACGCGCTCGGCGCCGCCGCCCGTGCCCCGATGCCCGATGATTCCGCAGAATCTCCACGTGAGCGACCAGAATCGCTCCGGGTTGTTGACCGACCACTCGTGGAGCTGCCAGTACGAATCCGCCGAATAGTCGGGAACGGGCGGACCACCGCGCTCCTCCACGTACCGGAGGAACTCGGTCATGTTCGCCTTGATCACGCGCTCGGGCGAGGGTGTCCAGAGCGCCTCGCTCATCTCTGCTTCAGGCTCTCAGCTCGTGGGAGGATTGAATTGCGCGTGCTGCCCCTGCAGCCACGACTTGTGGTACTCCTTGTCCTCTATTTCCAGCGCCTGCTTCGCCACCTTCAGCGGGCGGAAGCTGTCCATCATCACCGCCAGCTCGTCGGTGTACTTGGCGCCGATGCTCGCCTCGGCGCGTCCCGGATGTGGACCGTGCGGAATTCCGTCCGGGTGGTGCGTGATGCTGCCGAACTCGATTCCCTTCCGGCTCATGAATTCGCTCGACGCATAATAGAGAACTTCGTCGGAATCCACATTGCTGTGATTGTACGGAGCGGGAACCGCTTCCGGGTGGAAATCGTACGGACGCGGGCAGAACGAGCAGACGACGAAACCGTCGCCCTGAAAAGTCTGGTGCACGGGCGGCGGCTGGTGAACGCGGCCGACGATCGGCTCGAAATCGTTGATGTTGAACGCCCACGGATAGAAGTATCCGTCCCAGCCAACTACGTCCAGCGGATGATGGTCGAGGACGATCTCATTGATCCCGTCGTACTGTTTCACCAGAATCGGAAAATCTCCCATCTCGTCGATCGCCTCGACGAATGTCGGGCGCCTGATGTCGCGCTCCGAATATGGAGCACCCTCGATCAGCTGCCCGAACTCGTTGCGATAGCGCTTCGGCCATCGCACGTGCCCCCTGCTCTCGAAGACCACGAGCTTGGGCTGCTGCTCCGCGTTCAAGTCGAATCGATACCGGTGAAGGATGCCGCGGTGGATTACGAGATAATCGCCTTCGTGAAACGGAAGTGAGCCGTAGGTGCTCTCCAGCACCCCCTTCCCCTTGCTGACGTAGACGAGCTCGTCCGCCTGCGCGTTCCGGTAGAAGTGCGCGTCGTTCTCGTCGGGCTCGACGTAGAGCATCGCGATGTCCTGATTGAACAGTAGAGGAATCCGATCCAGCGTTGCGCTGCCACCCTTTTTTGCGCGCGACGTGAGGAAGTGGCGGTGATGCAGGGTCTGATCCGGATCCGCCTCGTACTTTATTTCCCGCACGCGACGGACAGACTTTACCGTCGTCGGCGGATGGATGTGGTAGAGCAGCGCCGACGTCCCCGTGAATCCCTCGTGCCCAACCAGCTCCTCGGCGTATATCCCGCCGCCGGGCTTCTTGAACGCGATATGCCTCTTTTTGGGAATCTTTCCGAGCGTATGGTAGATCGGCATGTCTAGAGATTGCCCCGAAGATCCTGTTCGCGCTCGAGAGCTTCGAACAGCGCCTTGAAATTTCCGGCGCCGAAGCTCTTCGCGCCTTTCCGCTGGATGATCTCGTAGAAGAGCGTCGGGCGGTCCTCCATCGGCTTCGAGAAAATCTGGAGCAAGTACCCTTCCTCGTCTCGATCGACCAGGATTCCCAGATCGCGTATCGGCGCCAGGTCCTCGTCGATTTTGCCAACGCGCTCGGTCACCGTGTCGTAGTACGTGCCGGGAACACGGAGGAACTCGACTCCGTTGTCTCTCAGCTTGGTGACAGTGTCAATAATGTTGTCGGTCGCGATCGCGATGTGCTGGCACCCCGGTCCCTGATAGAACTCGAGATACTCGTCGATCTGTGATTTCTTCTTGCCCTTCGCCGGCTCGTTGAGCGGGAACTTGATTCGACCGTTGCCGTTCGCGACGACCTTGGACATCAGGGCCGAGTACTCGGTGGAGATCGCCTTGTCGTCGAATGAGATCAGCTGGGTAAAACCCAGAACGTCGGCGTAGTATTTAACCCACTTGTTCATGGCGCCGAGCTCGACGTTGCCGACGCAGTGGTCAATGTAGAGGAGGCCTACTCCTGGCGCCTCGCCCTTGCCCGCGAACGGAACGAACCCCGGCATGAATGGCCCCTTGTAGTTCTTTCGCTCTACCAGGCTGTGGATCGTCTCACCGTAGGTGTGGATTGCCGCGATGACGACCTCGCCGTGCTCGTCGACGAGTGACCTCGGCTCGTATGCCGGCTTCGCTCCCCGCTCGACCGCGAGTCGAAACGCCTTTCGCGCGTCGTCCACCCAGAGAGCGATGTCCTTCACGCCGTCGCCGTGCTTGTGCACGTGCGTGGCGATCTCACTGTCGGGGCGGAGTGCGGTGGTGAGAACGAGCCTCACCTTCCCCTGCTCCAGTATATAGCTTGCGCGATCACGCGTTCCTGTCTCGGGGCCCCTATACGCAAGAATCCTGTACCCGAAGACGTTGCGGTAAAAATGTGCGGCTTGCTTCGCGTTACCGACGTAAAACTCTATGAAATCCGTTCCGTTGATCGGAAAGGTGTCCGTAACCTGCTCAGGTGCCGTAAGTGTCGCGGTTCCCATGACTTCTCCGATTCGGCGCGATGAGATTGTGCGCTTTACACGTGCGGGCGGCTCGCTTCCGGCCGGAAGGCGCCGGCTCCTCTCTTAAATTAGCAAATAGGACACCGCAACGGGGGGGTCGAACACGACCTCGAGAGAATCCCCCGGCAGAACCGCGTCCCACTGCGCGAATAGCTCGGCGCGCCTGGCTCTCACTCGGGCCAGATCGTTCTCCGTAAACTGGAACTGCGCGCGCAGACCGGTCTCGACGCAGTAGTCGGCCAGCTCTTGATTCAGGTCGGCGGCGATGCCGCGCTCTCCAATCCGGCGCTCGAGGTCGAAGAATCCGACGATCATTTCGGAGATGTTCGCTTCGGGCGGAATCTTTCCGCGCGGCCAGGGACTGCCAAAGTCGGAAAAATCCCAGCCCGCTGAAACCAGACCGTAGAATCCCTTTCGGAGCCCGAGAGTGGACTCGACAGCGCAGTGCGTAAGGTCGTGCTTGGGAAAAAAGACTGCCTGCCCACCCAGCTGCCGCTGCCAGGTCGTGGTTCCATCAGCACGCGTGCAGCTGAGGGCGGTCCGACCATCCTTCCCTTTCTTTATGCGAATTACGATGCGCTGTGCGTCCGGCATTGGCGCTATCTAATGCAGGGTCTCCTCTTTCTCCAGCATCTCGATGAACCTTCGCATGCGCTTCGCGCGGGTTTCGGCCTTCTTCGCCGTCTGTAGCCGCCACGTAATCGCGTATCGGTTCGCGGCGCTGATGCTTTTGAAGAACGCCTTCGCTTTCGGGTGCCGCTCCAGCGCCTCCTCGAAGTCGGGCGGTACGCTTGCTCCGGCTTGCGAATCGTACGCGGCCTCCCAGCGGCCGTCGGTTTTCGCGCGCTCGATCTCCACGAGTCCTGCCCGCGTCATTTGGCCGCTGGCGATGAGGGCGAGCGCCTTTTCGCGATTGACCTTCGACCAAATGCTCCGCGGCCGCCGAGGCATGAAGCGCTGGAGCCAGGCCGTTTCGCTCTCGGGAAGCTTCTGCGCGTCGATCCAGCCGTAGCAGAGCGCTACTTCCACGCCCTCGGCGTACGTAATCGACTTTATCCCGGATCCTTTCCTGGCCATCCGCACCCAGAGCGCGGGCGAGGTCTTGTGATTCTTGTCCAGCCAGGCGGCGAACTCTTTCCGCGTCTTGAATCCGCGGACTGCGCCCGGGGCGGATCCAGTCACGGCGTTCTTCTTTTTCACGTTGCTGCTGGGAATGGTGCTTTACCGCTCAATGCATTCCCGCGCGGTGATCCATGCGCTGAAAAGCAAGGAATTCATGGATCGCGGCGACGGCGTCAGGATTCTTCGTGGAGATCACGACTTCGGCGCCCCGCGGCAGATCGCGTTCGCTGTAAGTGATTTCGGATCGAAGCGCCTTCATTTTCGCGGTGCCGGGCACGTCGGACATGGCGTGGACGAAGCCCGGGAGCGCGAAATCTCCATTCGCGAACGCGGTTGCGATCGTTCGCATGTGCGTCCGGATGGTGGTCTCGCCGAGAGAGTCAGCCCCTTTCCTCTGGAGAACGATTCGTCCGCCAATCGGAAGAGGCTCGAAGATGTGCGCCGATGTGTATTGGTTCACGCCCATTGCGGTCTCGCCCCGCTGCTGAAGGGCCGCGAATCCCGAGTCGGCGCCAGCCGTCTCCTTGCGCGCCGTGCATGTGACCAGAGCGGCCATCGCGATGATCGAAGACATTAGGGTGCGCAAAGTCACACGCGTGTTATTCATGGACTTGCCTTCACCTCTCGGCCGCGGGCCTCCGCGAGCTTTTTCGCGATTCCACGGTAGAACGCGGCATCAACGGCTTTGTTCTGCTCTTCCAGCGAGATGGCTGCCAGCTCGAGCGCATAAAGAATATTGCCGAGGTAGAGCTGCGCGATTCCCGCGACAGTCTCGCGATCGTCACCCATGCGCGGGGGCAGGAGGAACCGGCGTGACATCGTGGTCCACCGACGATTCCTCGGTGAGAACGCGAACCACCACCGCTGTGATGTTGTCGTTTCCCCCGTTGATGTTCGCTTCCTGGATCAGCGCGTCGACGATTCGCTCCGGCTTGGCCCGGGACGTCAGGAGCTGCTGAATCCGGCGGTCGTCGATCATCCCGGTGAGGCCGTCGCTCGCGAGAAGAAAGCCATCTCCCACCCTCGCCTCGCCATCGAACACATCCGGCTCGATCTCGTCCGCCATGCCAATGCACCGGGTGATGACGTTGCTCTGCGGGTGGCGTCTCGCTTGTTCTGGCGTGAGCAGCCCGGCGTCGACTTGCTCCTGCACCAGCGAATGATCTTTGGTGAGCTGCCGCATCTGGCCGTCACGTATGAGGTAGATGCGCGAGTCGCCCACGTGTCCGACGACGTACCTGGTCTCGGAGAGAAGGAGCGCCGAAACTGTGCTGCCCATGCCCAGTTTGTCGCGCTCGGTCCTGGTTCGCTCGTATACGGCGCGGTTCGCATCGCGGAGAGCCTGGGCGACCCTCTCGTGCACTTCCAGTGCGTCCAGATCGTTCAGGTCGGAGAGGTCATGGCTCACGATCTCCACTGCCATCTCGCTCGCGACTTCGCCGGCCGCGTGCCCACCCATCCCGTCCGCGACTATGAACAGTCCGCGGTGAGCGTTGGCCGAAGCGTGGAGCGAGTCCTCATTACCCTTTCGAATCCGGCCGACATCAGTGCGAGCCGCAACAGCAAGGTGCACTAGCGAAAGCTCATTGGATGTAGGACTGGTGGGTGATTCCGTTGATGGAGGGGACCCTCCTCGCCTCAAACTACGGATGCGCGAAAAAAGCGGCAAGCATCACCCCGCGCGCTGGAGCAGCGGCACCGTATCGCCCGCCTGCAGTCGCCAGAGCGTGTTGTACAGGCCACTCCGCTCGATCAGCTCGCGATGAGTCCCGGCTTCGGCCACTTCGCCATGATGAAGAACCAGGATCATGTCGGCATTCGCGATGGTGCTGAGCCGGTGCGCCACCGCGATCGTCGTTCTCCCCGACACCAGTACGCTGAGCGCGGCGTGGATCTCGGCTTCGATTTCGCTGTCGACCGCGCTCGTCGCTTCATCCAGCAACAGCAGCGGCGCGTTCGCGGCGACAGCGCGCGCAAAGGAGAGCAGCTGTCGCTCGCCGACACTGATCGACGCCCCGCGCTCGCCCAGCACCTGGCCGTATCCCAGCGGAAAGCCGCGGATTATCCGGTCGGCGCCGACTTTCGCGGCCGCCCTCACGACTTCCTCGTCGCTGAGCGGATTCGACAGACGAATGTTGGTGGCGATATCGCCGGCGAACAGGAAAATGTCCTGCTGAACGTAGCCTATGAGGGAGCGCAGCTCCTCCAGCGGCATTGTTCGGATGTCGACGCCGTTGATCGTGATCCGCCCGCGCTGTGGATCGTAGAACCGCATGAGCAGGTTGACGATTGTCGTCTTGCCGGCGCCGGTATGCCCGACCAGAGCGAGTGTTTCGCCCGGCCGCGCTGAGAAGCTCACTCCCTTTAGCACCCACTCCACCGGACTGCTTTCCTGCGGCGCCCCGCTCTTCTGCTTCGCCATGTGCGCGAGGTCGTAGGCGAACCACACGTCCTCGAACGCCACCTCGACTCCGTTGCCTTTCGTCAGGACTTCGACGCGCTCGGTCCGATCAGGAACGCTCGGCACGGTGTCGAGGAGAGTGAAGATTCGCTCCGAGCTCGCCATCGCGGTCTGCAGAATGTTGTACTTCTCGGACAGATCCTGGAGCGGCTGGAAGAATCTTCGCACGAGCTGAAGAAACGCAGCGACCGTGCCGACGCTGAGAAGATTGGCGTGGACGCGCGAGGCGCCCGCAACGATGAGGATCGCGAGCGCGATCGATGTGAGCAGCTCGATCGCGGGAAAATAAAGTGCGTAGACCGTGATCGATTTGAGGTTCGCATCGAGGTGGGATCGATTCAGCTCATCGAACCGCTGCGCTTCACGCTGTTCCTGATTGAACAACTGTACGATTCGCATCCCGGTCAGGCGTTCCTGAAGAAACGAGTTGATCCGGGCCAGGCGCACTCTGATGTCGCGGTAAGTGTTTCGCACGCCCTTTCGGAACAGTCCCGATACGAACACCACGAATGGAATGACGAGAAACGAAGCCAGCGCGAGCCGCCAATCCATTATCAGCATGGCGACGCTGATCGCAATAAGCGTGAAGAGGTCTCCCAGACCTGAAACGACGCCGGCAGTGAATAGCTCGTTCAATGTCTCGACGTCCGACGTCACGCGGGTGATCAACCTGCCCGCCGGATTCCGGTCGAAGTAGGAAACGGAGAGACGCTGCAGGTGCCCGAAAATCTCCATCCTCAGATCGCGCATAACTCGCTGGCCGAGAAGACTGGTCAGCCACGTCTGACCGTATGATGTCACAAATTCGGCAAGCAGCGCGACCAGCAGGAGCGCAGTAGAGACGACTACTACGTGCATATCCCGCGCGGGTACGGCGACGTCTATCACCCGTCTGGTGAGCAACGGCCCGACGACCTGAACTCCGCCTTCGATGCACAAGAGAACGAATGCTCCGTACATCAAGGCGCGATACGGGCGCGTGTAAACGAGCAGACGACCCATCAGTTTGCGATCGTATGCCTTGCCGAGTACGTCGTCTTCGTGGGTCTGAGTTGCGGGGGCAGTCATTCAGCCGTATCCTAGCCGGGTTTCAGGTGCGACGCCACGGCAATCGCGTCACCTATGGTACGCAGGTTGCACCTTTGCCGGGCCACGATGTTCCGTCCTGTCGGCTGACGTAAAACCCATACTGGAGGGAAGATGGGAATTCTCGCATGGATCGTTCTTGGTCTGATCGCGGGCGCGATCGCCAAGGCAATCATGCCGGGCAATGACCCCGGCGGCATCATCGTTACCATGATCATCGGCATCGTTGGTGCGTTCATCGGCGGCTTCCTGGGGAATATGATTACCGGGTCCGGGCTAAATGGATTTACGCTGTGGAGCATCGTGCTGGCGGTACTAGGCGCCCTCATTCTGCTCTGGATCTATCGCATGGCCACGCGGGGCCGTGCTCCGCGCGTTCCGTAAAACGCGACTCGCTTCACGCAGGTAAAGGGTTTGCCGCTCTGGCTCTACTGGATTCTTCTCGGGCTCGTCGCCGGGAGTCTGGCCAAGTTTCTGGTGCCAGGGCGGGACCCTTCGGGTTGTATCATCACCATCCTCCTCGGCATCGTCGGCGCCTTCATCGGCGGCTGGCTGGGTACGCGATTCTTCGGTTGGGGAACCGTCACTGCCGGACATTTTGACTTCCGCTCGATCGGCATCGCCACTGTCGGCGCCATAGTCCTTCTCCTCCTCGGCAGGCTGGTCAGGCGATTGTAGTCGAGCTACCGGGTTACAACGGCAATTCGGCAAATCTTCGGGGCCGCGCTTAGATTTGGGATGTGAAAGACAGTATCGTCATCCGCGGCGCCAGGCAGCATAACCTCAAAGGCTTCGATCTGGAGATCCCGCGGCGAACCGTCACTGTGGTGACCGGCCCGTCGGGATCGGGAAAGTCGTCCCTCGCGTTCGACACTATCTATGCCGAGGGTCAACGCCGCTACGTCGAGTCGCTTTCTTCTTACGCGCGGCAATTCCTGGAACGGATGGAAAAGCCCGATGTCGACTCCATCGAAGGACTCTCGCCAGCCGTGGCGATCGAGCAGAAAAATCCGACCAAGACTTCCCGCTCCACCGTGGGCACGGCCACCGAGATCTACGACTACTTGCGTCTGTTGTGGGCGCGCGTCGGACACACGTTCTGTCCGAATTGCGGGAGGGAGATAAAGCCCGACACCGTGCAATCGGTGACTGATACGGTGCTCGCGCTGCCCGGCGGTGCTCGTTTCTACGTCACCTTCCCGTTACGCCTGTCCAGCAAAGTCACGCACGATGTGGTGATCGAGAATCTCCGCGCGCAGGGGTTTCTGCGCGTCGCCATCGACGGAATGGTGATGCACCTCGACGAGCTTGCGGAATCGAAGCGCGACATCACGCGCGCGAAAGAGCTGCTCGTGGTCGTGGACCGCCTCGCAGTCTCCCCCGAGAGCAGCGGACGTCTGAGTGATGCCGTCGGCACCGCGTTCGCCGAGGGCGAGGGTGACTGTGTGATCCTGTTTACGGATCGGATCGTGTCGCCCCTCGACGGACTTACAGTCGACAAACTGGCCTTCACGGAACGGTTTCAGTGCGCGAACGACGGTACGCTTGCGCCGACTCCTACGCCACAACTGTTCTCGTTCAACAACCCACGCGGCGCGTGTTCGCAGTGCAACGGGTTCGGGGCGATTCTGGAATACGACGAGTCACTGGTCGTTCCCTCCCCGTCGCGTTCCCTGCGCGATGGCGCGATAGACCCGTGGACCAAGCCGAGGTACGACAACAAGCGTCGCGCACTGGCGGAGTTCGCGGGTCGCGAGCGCATTCCGATGGACAAGCCGTGGGAGCAGCTCACCTCCGCGCAGCGACACCTGCTCCTTCATTCGAGGACCAGGGGTTACAAGGGAATATTTCCGTTCCTGAAGGATCTCGAGGAGAAGCGGTACAAGCAGTACATCCGCGTTTTCCTTCGTCAGTACCAGACGGCGAAGGAATGTCCGCGCTGTCACGGAACGAAGCTCCAACCCGAGGCGCTCAACGTGCGGGTCGGCGGTCTCAACATCGCCCAGGTGGCGGATCTTCCGGTCGATCAGCTATCGGTCTGGCTGAATGAGCTGCAGTTGTCCGGGTTCGAGCGCAGCGTGGCGGAGATGATCCTCAAGGAGGCGCGGGACCGCGTCACTTTCTTGAGAGATGTCGGACTCGGCTATCTCTCGATGAATCGAGCGACGCGCACACTCTCGGGCGGAGAAGCGCAGCGCATCGGCCTCGCGAACTCACTCGGATCGCAGCTCGTCGACACGCTCTACGTTCTCGACGAGCCCTCCATCGGTCTGCACGCGCGCGACATGGACAGGCTGCTCAAGCTGTTGCAGCGGTTGCGCGATGCGGGGAACAGCGTGCTCGTCGTGGAGCACGATCTCGCCGCGATCGAGATGGCGGACTACATGGTTGAGCTTGGGCCGGGAAGCGGTGAGGCTGGCGGTCAGATCGTTTTCGCGGGCCCAATGTCCCGCGTCAGCGAGAGCCCGTTGACCGGGCAGTACGTGACCGGAATGCGCTCGATTCCCTTGCCCGACGACCGGCGGCGACTCGGCCCGCGCTGGATCACTCTCACCGGCGCGCGACAGCACAATCTTCAGGACGTCGATATCCGCATTCCGCTCGGCGCGCTGACGGTGGTAACTGGAGTTTCTGGATCGGGCAAAAGCACTCTTGTGCACGACGTGCTGTACCGCGCGCTGGAGACGCACCTCGTCGGCGAGCATTCCGCCAAGCTCCATCTCGGCGAAAAAGTCGGCGAGTACGAGACGATCACCGGATTCGATGCGCTCGAGGACGTCGTCATGATCGACCAGAGCCCGATCGGGAAATCGCCGCGCTCGAACCCGGTTACTTACGTGAAGGCTTTCGACGAAATACGCGGCATCTTCGCCGACACGCCTCTGGCCCGCCAACGCAAGTACACTCCTGGCACCTTCAGCTTCAACGTTGAAGGGGGCCGGTGCGAGGCGTGCGAAGGCGCCGGAGCGCTTGAAGTGGAAATGGTGTTCATGGCCGACGTCTACGTGCCTTGCGAGGACTGCGGCGGCAAGCGCTACAAGCCCGAAGTTCTGGATGTCACAGTTCGCGGAAAGAACATCAATGAAGTTCTCGACATGACCGTCGATCAGGCGATCAGATTCTTTCCGCGCGAGGAGAAACTCGGCCAGGCGCTCTGGCAGCTGCAGCAGGTCGGACTCGGCTACGTTCGACTTGGGCAGCCGGCGACGACACTGTCGGGGGGAGAAGCGCAGCGCATCAAGATCGCGCGCGAGCTGGCGTTGGCGGGAAAGAAATCCGGCAAGAAGCTGTACGTGTTGGACGAGCCGACGACGGGCCTCCATCTGGAGGACATTCGGAAGCTGGCGAAAGTTTTCGACCGGCTTCTCGAGCAGGGTCACACGCTGGTGCTGATCGAGCACAACCTCGACGTGATAAAGCTGGCCGACTGGATCATCGATCTCGGACCGGAAGGCGGAGTCGGAGGCGGAAACGTCGTCGCGATGGGTCGTCCGGAAGATGTCGCGAAAGTGGAAGATTCTCACACCGGACGCTGGCTGGCGCCGCTGCTGGAGCGCCGCGTGGAGATCCCACCCCGGATCGGCTCCGCGCGAGGCGATATCGAACCGATGTCGCGGCAGCTGGCTCTCTAGCTACTTCGGTCTCGGGCGTCCACTAGGCGTCGCCTTGGCCAGGCGCGGGCGAGATTCGCTAGCGAGCCTCTTGCAGCATGCGCGAAACCTTCGCTGTAACCGCGCGTGGAGCGAAGCGGTTGGCTTGAGCGACAATCTTGTTCTTGATGCCGGGTATGGCGACGCGACGCCCGTGCATCATCGCGGCGACTCCAAATTCCGCCACATCTGCCGCGTCCGCGATTCCAAAAGCCGCAAACAGCCGCGAGTTGCCTACATCTGCCGTCGCGGCAAAGTCGGTGCGAGTGGGTCCAGGGCACAGTGCGGTGACTGTGACACCGCTGTGTCGCAGTTCCTCAGCGAGCGCCTCCGAGAAGCTGAGTACGTACGCCTTCGTGGCATAATAGACTGCCATCCCCGGTCCAGGCTGAAACGCGGCTGTCGACGCAACGTTCAGCAGGCGCCCCGACTTGCGCTTGATCATCGGCGGGAGGAACAGTTTGGTGAGATGAGTGAGCGCGGCGATGTTGACCTGGATCATCTCGAGCTCTCGCTGGATCTTCGTGTCCGCGAACTCTCCTCCCAGTCCGAATCCGGCATTGTTGACCAGCACCTCGATCGGAATGTTCTCGTTGTGCAGGAAGTCAAAGATCGACTCCGGAGCGTCGGTTCGCCGCAGGTCGGCGGCGAAGACTTGAGCTCTGACGTCGAACTTCCCTTCGATCTGACCCGCGGCGGCCTCGAGGGTGTCGCGTTTCCGAGCTACGAGCACGAGGTCGAACCCACTGCGGGCAAGAACTTTCGCGATCTCGATTCCGATGCCGCCGGAGCCGCCAGTGACGAGGGCGGTCTGCCGCTGGGTGCCGTTTCGCTTTGCGCGCATGAATTGAAGCTAGCGGTTCCTTGTTACGCCTGGATTACTTTGGGCGAGCATCGATGTGGATTGGTTGATTCGAGCGCTCCGAGTTGCTAGTTTGCGTAGCTATTCCCGAGTAGCTCAGGTGGTAGAGCAGGTGACTGTTAATCACCGGGTCGGGGGTTCGAGTCCCTCCTCGGGAGCTGTTTTTTGACCGCCATTTCCAACATGATACAAGAACGGGCACTTCCGAGAGGGAGCGCCCGTTTTGTCTCGTGTAATCGAGCCGAAAGCAGGCGAGCGTACGATTAAAGAGTGGGCCCACTACAATTTGGGGAGTTAGGGATGGAAGAGAGATTCTTATCGGTCTCGCGCGTTGGGACTTTGGTTGCAATAATCGCCGCGGTGATCGTTCCCTGGGGAACGGCTTCAGCCCAGATTCTCGAAACTGAAACCGCGCGGCCGCTGCGTGCGGGACAGCTCGAAGTGGGCGCCGGTTACGAATTCCAGCATTCCCGCGAAGGGGATGAGATCGCGATTCCTTTCGCGTTCGAGCTTGGAATCACGAACAGGCTTGGCCTGCTGGTCGAGCCCGTTCCATACACCGCCATTCGTCCCGAGCTTGGTCAATCCGCAACCGGACCTGGCGATCTCGAGATAACCGCGAGCTATCTCCTCCGGAACGAATCCGGACGCCTGCCTGCAATTGCGATCGCGGCGGAAGAAAAAGTGCCCACCGCTCGCAATAACCTCATCGGTACTGGCAAACCCGATCACGCGGCATACCTCATTGCCAGCAAGCGGTTCGGACGGTTCGACTCACATGCGAACGTCGGCTACACCATTGTCGGATCTCCCAACGGCCAGTCATTGAGCAACAGGATCATGGGTGCTTTCGCCACCGAGTTCGCAGTGACGCCTGCGACGGCGTTTTACGGTGAAGTCCTCGCATCCACCTCTGCCGGCGGAGGCGAAGGCGCCGCGCCCGCGCCCGGGACACCGGTCGCGCCCGAAGTGTCGGGCGACGAGATATTCGGGACCATCGGCATCGCCCACTCCTTTATGCGCGGAAGCCGTCTCTCGTTGGGTCTTACCCGCGATAATGTTGGAGCGATGCAGATTCGTCCCGGCATTACGCTCTGGTTCCGCTGATCAGCTCGATTTTGTGTTGCTGAGCGGCCTCTGGCTTGCAAATAGAGGGTGAGCCCCGATCGACCACGGGCAGCCACCCGAGTAATCCGAAGGAGAAACCAATGATCGCATCCAAAACCATCACGGGTCTCACGCTCGCGTGCGCACTCGCCGTTGGCTCGGCGTGCGCCGGCGTTAGAAAGAAGACGGTGGAAATCAATCCGAGCATGAATCGCGCGCCGACTTGCGCGGCCGCTATCGCCGTCTACAACAGCCGGGCGGACGTCCCGTACGACTACTACGAGCTGGCGTGGATAGAGGCGCAGGGCAACTCCGTGTGGACAACGGATAACCAGCTGCAACAGCAGATTCGAAATGGCGCGGCCAAGGTCGGCGCCAACGCGGTGATCGTCAACCCGACTACACAGGCCAAGAGTACGGTCAAGGTCCTTGGCGAAGTGATCGGCACGAAGTCGGCGACGATGAAGGCCAGTGCGCTTGCGATCTACATGCCCCGCGATGCCGCACGGGTGAGATCCTCCTGCGGCAGCTGAGATAGCGCAGTCGAATGCAGCCGCAGCCAAGAACCGATGGAACGCGGGTTGGTGGTCATCCACCAACCCGTTTTTGTTTTCAAGTCAGCTGTGCGCCTGTTCCGCGCTTTCAGTCGCCGAGCGCGCTCTTTGCTCGCCGCCGAGGGCTTGACGGCTCGCCATCGCCACGTTTCGCGCGTACTCGCGCGGCGACGTCCTCTGCATCGGAAACGCTTCGAACGACGGCTTCATTTCTGAGCCGAATCCGCGTGCAACGGCGAGCATGAGCCCGGCAAAGGTTTTGTCCCATGGATTCGGCGCCGAGTTCCATTGCGCCTCGAGCGTGGCCTCCGGAATCTCGACTACATTGAACTTCTTGCCGAAGGCGTCTTCGAAGATCCGCACTGCGTCGCGCTGACTGATCTCTTCCGGGCCGACGACGTCGATGGTCGCGTTGCGAGCTATCGGAGCCGTAAGAGACTGCACCGCGAACTCGGCCACGTCCGCAACCGCGACGTATCTGATCTTGTCTGTTCCCTTTCCGTATATCTTCGCGGTTCCCGCGACCGGGTCAGCGAAAAGCATCGGGCCTAGCCAGCTCTCGCAAAACAGCGATCCGTGGAGGATCGTGTAATCCAGCCCGCTCGCCTTTAGATGATCCTCAGCCGCCTTCTTGGCCCTGGAAAGCGGATTGTCCGGCGTCTTGCTGGTGTCGAATGAGACGAAGACGAATTTTGACACTCCGGATGCCTCTGCCGCATCGATGAGTGACTTCGTGCCCTCGCCATCGGTCGCTTCGAACGAGTCCCCAGGCTGTGACGTAATGATTGTCGTGATGGTCGAGATGACGTCGTTCACACCAGCGCAGGCGGCGAGCAGCGTGCGCGGCTCTTTCACGTCGGCGCGGACTATCTCCGCTCCGAGCATCCTCAGACGTTCGATCTTTTCAGGCGCCGAGGTCGTGCGAACCATCGCGCGAACCTGCTCACCGCGCGCGGTGAGGCGGCGAACTATCTCCGAGCCCAATACTCCGGTGGCACCAGCGACGAGAATCATGACAACCTCCTACGGGAAGGACCTGCGCATCGAAGATGCGACATGACTCGACACCCGGCAATTGGGTGCGGGATTTGCCCCAACAGACGGGTTTCCGCCCACGGTGATTCCCATGAAGAGAACGCTTCTGTTCGCTTGTATTCTCGCTGGATCCGCCCACGCCCAGAACCGCCTGCCCCCGACGGGATCGTTTACGACGTTTGCCGATGGATTTAATCCCAATCCCGGCGGTGCAGGGGAAGCCGGTGCGCCGGCCCTTTAGACTGGCGCAGGCCCCAGATGGCTCACTGTTCATCACGGACGATATGGGCGGCACGATCTGGAGGGTTTCGTACCGCGCCACCGCGCGTTGACCCGGCTGCCGGCAAAGGGGCGTCGCGTGGAAAAGATTGCGTCCGGCCGGTTTCGGTGAGAGAATGAGAGGCAAGTTGATCTCTCGTTCCGCAGTGACCCGGCCGCTGAGACCATTCAGCAATCTGCTCAAGCGCCTGCTTGGGGGATTGAGGCCGCCGCCGTCAATAAAGACGGCCGCGGTTCGCGGCAACGGGCTCGACATCGAGCGCCGCCTCAGCTTCATGCTGGAGTCTGTGCCGGTCAACCTCTGGTCTACCGACGCGCACCTCAACATCACGTTTTCGCAGGGCGCCGGCCTGCATCTAATCGGGACGAGCGCCAACGAGCAGGTTGGCATGACCCTATACGAGGTGTTGAAGACGAGGGACCCTGGCGTTACACCGCTCGCGGCGCATCTGAAGGCATTGCAGGGTGAGCTGGTTCGTTACGAGACCAATTGGCGGGGAAGGTCTTTCGAGACCCGAGTCGAGCCACTGCGGGCGGCCGATGGGCGAATCTCCGGAACCGTTGGAATCGCCATCGACGTGACAGATCGTAAGAGTCTCTACGAAGCGCTTCAAACCCAGAACGTCTACTTCGCCGCGCTCTTCGAGAACGCGCCCGAGGCGATCGCGATCCTCGACGAGTACGATCACATCATCCGAATCAACAATCAGTTCACGACGATGTTCGGCTACACGGAGGACGAGTGCGCCGGTCGCAACATCAACGAGTTGATCGTTCCCCGCGAAGAAGTTGAAGAAGGAGAAAAGCTCACCGCGCGCGTTGCCGCGGGAGAAAAGCTGCGAGCGGAAGGGTTACGGCGTCACAAGGACGGCCACACCATCTGGGTTGCAATCGCCGCAACGCCGTTTGGTGTCGTGAATCAGCCGGGAAGAGTCTACGCCATGTACCACGATATCTCCGCACGGAAGCACGCGGAGGACGAGCTCAAGGCGCTTCTGCTGGTCGATCAGCTGACGGGACTTCCCAACCGTCGCGCGTTCATTACGCTGTCAGAACAGGCGCTCAAGTTGGCGACCCGCATGGAGCGTGACGTCCTTATGATCTTCATCGACGTGGATCATCTCAAGAACATCAACGACACCTACGGACATTTGGCGGGCGATCGCGCTCTCATGGACACCGCCCGCGTGCTCCGCGAAAGTTGCCGCGAAGCCGATCTCATCGCGCGTCTTGGAGGCGACGAATTTGTAGCACTGATGACCGTCGATTCCGATCAGACAGCGGAGCTCGTGTGCGAGCGCATTACGGCGCGCGTCGCGGCCCACAATCGCGAGATCGACCGCGGTTACGAGCTCTCCCTCAGTCTTGGCGCCAAGAGATCAAAGGCCGAAGGCACGATGCTGGCGGATCTTCTCGCCCAGGCGGATACCGCACTCTACGAGCAAAAGCGGGGACGCGGCCGCCCTCACGCGCTCTCGCGATAGTACTCCGCGAGACACCATGTAACCATGTCGGCGAGCAGAACCTGCGTACGCTCGGACGAGGGGAAGCGAGCGCCGACCTCATTCACGAGTCCCTGCGCCAACCTGACGACGCCCTCCCCGGTTTCGCCGCCATCTTTCATCTCGGCAACGAAGGTGCACACGGCGGCCTGCAGGTCTTCCTTGGTGTAGACGCCAGCCGAAAAGACCGTTGCCAGTGCCGCCGCGAGATTCATGTGAGCCTTGCTTCTCGCGTTGCGCGCAACCCTCTGGTCGCTGCGCTTGTCCCCGCCTGCTCCAGCAGCCTTTCGACCAGGGCGACCCGTCATGCGTGGAACGTGCGGCGGGTCGCCGATTGTGTCAAGAGAGTTTGATCGTCACGGAAGTGCGCGTATTACCCCGCATGCGATGCGTGCGCCACTGTTGCCCGCGGGGTTCGTCATCTGATCGTCGGCACCCGCGTGAATCACGAGCGAGCTGCCATCCGCATCGAACAGTGATGAAGTCCCCGGAGTGAGTGAAACACGATCCGTGCTGAAAGCGACTTTTCCAACGCCGCCGGCCGGAATCACGATATTGGGATTGTCGCCGGCATGCGGCCCCTTTGGATTGTCGAGTCCGTGCTCTCTCCCCATTGGATTGTAGTGTCCGCCGGCCGTGGAGAAGGCAGGTGTGGCTCTTCCATCGCACTTTCCTACCTCATGAAAGTGAATTCCGTGAGTTCCGGCCGGAAGCGCTATGCTGGAGATATCCACGTACACAAGACCGTTCTTGTCTTGCCAGATCTGGGCTGTGCCGATCGGCGCGCCGTTGACGTTGTATATGATGGCGTTTGCAGCAGAAACAGAATTCTGCATTCGCTGGGCTGATGAACAAGCGCCGCAGAGCACGACGACAGCGGCGATGTTGAACAGCAGGGACCCGCTCGGCACTTTCATCTTTCGACTCCGGATAGAGGGTTTCGCCGGCGCGGCCGTTTCCGCGCGTCGATCGCGGATTCGGCGTCGCCGGCGAATGGACCACAATGCGCAAATTTCCGTCCTTCAGGCCGGATATCAGCCAGATAGTCTGTCAAGGCGCGTCGAATCGGGCGTTATCAGTTCCGAATCTTGAATTTCGTCCAGATCACGACCGTCGTGCAGTCCCGCATGCCCTGCGTGTACAGTGGCGGCGCTCCAGGTCCCGCATAAACCTCGACACCCACGAATTCCGGACCATTGACGAAGTTATTGATGTCGCCGGGTGAGACCGAC
>Ga0137415_10000375_pt1 | contig 41862 bp, 39 predicted proteins | sample CZODoug3_1_1_16f_FD_183082 | JGI IMG/M metagenome (GOLD analysis project Ga0137415, IMG submission 183082) | Vadose zone soil fungal communities from Angelo Coast Range Reserve, California, USA - CZODoug3_1_1_16fungal (Hybrid Assembly) | ecosystem: Environmental > Terrestrial > Soil > Vadose...
TGCGCCGGGGTGGTGACGGAAGAGGCCATCAGTTGAGTCTTCAGGATAACACTCGGGAGGAGGCGCACGGTTGCGCCGACGCCTAAGGATAAAGAGAAGTTCTTATTTTGACGCCAGGACTGCGCGGGACACTTTGCGCGTCAGATTGGAAATGGCCAGCGCGGAAACGTTCGCAAGCGGAAAGGACTTTGCGCCGGGAACCCGCGGCAGTTTCTCTACGTCTGCCCGGAATGGAAAAATCGTAATCGAGCGATACGTTACCGCATGACGGACTTTTTTCAGCGGAAGAAGTTCCGCACGAAATGTTCGACCGGCGAATAACGACTCTTCCACAAATTTCGCGAGCGCCGCAGCGGCTTGGCCCCGCGGGACAGCGAGGGTTGGAAAATGCCACATTCGTGAAACCAGTGTGTGAATGTCATCCGCTGCCGCGGATTTTCTGGCGGACTTTGGCGGCGCAAGCAGCAGGGTCTTTCCCCGCGCATCCATCAGCACCAGCGATGCCAGAGTGATTTCCACCGTATTGCGTTTGGCGCGCTTCTCTGGAATCACGTCAGCCAGGCCCTGTTTGCGGGCTTCGCAAAATTCGCTGACGGGACAGAGGAGGCATTGCGGCGAGCGCGGCGTGCAGAGGGTTGCGCCCAATTCCATCATGGCCTGATTCCAATCCCCTGGCGATTTTTCATCCAGAAGATAATCGGCGCTCCCCTGAAGTTTTTGCCACGTTCCGTTCGTCCGCAGATCGCCCCGAACCGCGTTCAGCCGCGCGATTACGCGAGCAACGTTTCCGTCCAACACAGCGTGTTTTTTCTGGTAGGCAATGCTGAGAATCGCCGCGGCGGTGTATGCGCCGATGCCCGGCAGCGCCAGTGCTTCCGCGGGCTTGCTTGGGAAGATACCGTTGTGCTTCGCTACGATCTCTTGTGCAGCTTTCTGCAGGTTGCGCGCCCGCGAGTAATAGCCGAGTCCTGACCATAGCCGGAGGACTTCTTCCTGTGGTGCGCGTGCAAGCGCTTCGACGCTGGGAAATCGTTCGAGGAAACGTTCGTAGTAGGGAATGGCGGCTGCGACGCGTGTCTGTTGCAGCATGATTTCCGAGAGCCAGATGTGGTAAGGATCACGCGTTCGCCGCCAGGGCAAGTCGCGTTGAAATTCAGCAAACCAAGCGAGCAGGTTTTTCCGGAAGCGAGAGAGCGGCGCGCCAGTTAGCATGTCCGGTCAAGTTTCGCACAAGACCCGCGGATTTGTGGGGGCGGTGTGAGACGACAAGTTCAAAAGAAAGTTTGGCCACCCTTCCTTCGTCAGGACAAGCCTGAAGGTGGCCGCTACAAGCGGAATGTTCAGGCTGAGAGATCGCTGGCGAAGACGATGTAGGAGGTGTTCCACAATTCGGAGGGAATCGAGCCGCGCGGCTGCGAAGTGACGATAATTTTGAATGAGTTGGGATCCGCTGCAAGCTGATTCAGCAGCTCCGGACGCGAGTTTGGCGCGATCGGCTGCACCAGTGCCAGGTGGCGCAGAATCGCAAAAATATTCTCCGAGGCCGGCGCGGGAGGCGTGGAGGCTTCGGCGCTGCGAAATTCCAGCAAGGCGTCGCGCTCGTGAAAATTCCAGGCCAGAGCCGCGCAGAAAGTCACGGCTCGCTCAAAGCTTTCTTTCTCGCTCGATGGCGATGCTGCTAGCGCTGCGGGACTCTGCGGATCAAACACCAGCAGCACCCGGCAATCATCTTCGCGCGCGAACTCCCGCACCATCAGCGAACCGAACCGCGCGGAAGCCTTCCAGTGCACGTGGCGCGCGCTGTCGTTCGGCAGATAACCGCGCAAGGCATAAAGGTCCTGTCCCCGGCCCTTTGCGTTGCTTTCCATCGCGCCTTGAAGCCCGGGCAGAACTTCCAGAAATTCCGACGACGCGGCTACCGCGGGATAGACCAGCGCCTCCGTAGCCAGATCCATGCGGCGAGATTTCTGCAGGAATCCGAAAGGGAAGCGCGTGACGATTTTGAAAGCTTCCTGACGGTACACGCCGCGCTGGAGAAAAAGCAGCGGAACATTCTGTTTCACAGACTGCTGGCGCGGCAAGTAGGGGAAGTACACAGGGGTTTCCAACATTGCTGCCGCGGGTTGCTTCTTTGTTTTGGCCGCTTCCACTCGCAGAGAGAACGACGGCAGAGTCAGTTTTTCATTGCGCAGTTCCACGGAGGCTCGCACGGGCTGTCCGGCGAATATGTGCTCTGGAAGATGCAGCTTCAATTCCACGCCCGCCAGAGTGATGGAGGACAATATTCCGGACATCAGAATGCTGGCGATGAGGCTGGCCAGAATGAGGAACAATAAATTGTTGCCGGTGTTGATCGCCGCCAAGGCCACCAGCACGATGCCGAGGATGTAAATCCACCCATCCCGGGTGATCCTGTACTCCATGCGATAACCGATCCATCGCAGTGGTGTGCGTTTCGCCAAAGTGGGCACCAGCGTGACAGCAACCCATCCAGCGACCACCAGTGCGGTGAGCGCCGTAGCGCTGGCCAGGAACAGATTGCCGAGTTGCGCGGCGGCGCCAGAATAGAGCGCCAGAATCAGCGCAACCGTCAACGCGGCCATGGAAAGAAAAAAAGCGCGCACGGCCGGGCGGTCGGACTTGGCGAGGAGAGCATTAACGGTGGAAGTGAGAGACGACATTTCTATAATTCTCGAGACCAGCAGCCGGAGACCTTCAATATCACTATTAAAGCGGTACGCGAACAGACTCCACGATTTCGCGCAGAACATTTTCGGTGGTTTCCGATTTTTTTTGCAGCGAAGCGTGGCGCGCGCTGGCCACTACGCGGTGGGAAAAGACGGCCACGGCGAGTTGCTTGAAATCGTCAGGCAGGCAGAAGTCGCGCCCTTCGAGAAATGCCCGCGCCTGGGCGGCGCGTTGCAGCATGAGCGTGCCACGAGGGCTGACTCCCAATGCGAGTTGATCGGATTTGCGCGTGCGGTTCACTATCTCCAGCGCGTAATCGTGCAGGCTTGAATCCACTTTCACGCGGGTCACCGACTGCTGCATGGTCATCACATCGGCGACGTCGGCGACCGGTTCCAGCGTCTCAATCGGATCGTCGGTCGCGCGGTTGCGCAGAATTTCTTTCTCCGTCTCATGCGAGGGGTAGCCCATCTTGATACGCATCAGAAAACGATCGAGCTGCGATTCAGGCAGGGGATAAGTGCCGTGATGTTCCACCGGATTCTGCGTTGCAATCACAAGAAACGGCCGAGGCAGCGCCAATGTGCGTCCGTCCACGGTAACCTGGGCCTCGTTCATGGCTTCGAGCAGCGCGGATTGCGTGCGCGGCGTCGTGCGGTTGATTTCGTCGGCCAGGACCACGTTGGCAAAAATTGGCCCCTGACGGAATTCAAATTCGCGCGTTTCAGGATTGTAGACGCTCACGCCAAGCACATCGCTCGGCAGCAGGTCTGAAGTGAACTGGATTCGCTGAAAGGTGCAGTGGAAAGACTTAGCCAGTGCCTGAGCCAGCGTGGTTTTTCCGGTGCCGGGAACGTCTTCAATCAGCAGGTGGCCGCGCGCCAGCAGGGTGATCAGGGAAAGCTGAATGACGTCTTCCTTCCCGAAAATCGCGCGGCCAATGGAGCGCTGCAATTGTGAAACGACGTGAGAGGTGGCGGTCGGCATCGGTTGAAAACCCCAGGTGTTCCTGCTTAAATAGATGAGCGTTGTTGCTCGAGCGTTGCGGCCGATTGCAACAATGTTTCCCTGCAAAGGGTACCCGTTAATAGACGGGCGATTAGCTCAGCGGTTAGAGCGCTCGCCTCACACGCGAGAGGTCAAAGGTTCAAATCCTTTATCGCCCACCATTCCTCGCTACCGAATAGTTTAATGGAAATCATTGATGACAACCTTTCTCCGTACGATTGAGTTTCTAAGTTTGAGCTTGTGGTTGGGCGCGGATGCGTTCCTCAGCTTTGTGGTGGCGCCGGGGGCGTTTACTATCCTGGGGAATCGCGATGCCGCCGGAATGATGGTGGGCTATTCGCTGGCGCGGCTACACTTTGCGGGGATTTTTCTGGGACTCGTGTTCTTGCTCGCCCGGCTTGCGCGAACGCATGATTTCGGCAGCTTTACCAGCGCTGCCGCCCTTTGTGTTGTATTGATGATGTTGCTCACGGCCACGTCGCAATTCACCGTGAGCAAGCGCATGGAAACCCTCAAAAAGGAAATGGTGTCTGTGCAGAACACTCCGGAAACGGATCCGCGCCGCGTGGAGTTCAATCGCCTGCACCACCGGTCTGTCGCGTTCGAGGGTGCCGTTCTGTTGCTGGGTCTTGTTGGTATGTATTTGCTGGTGCGCGAGACCGCAAAAGCCTGAAAGTGCTCCTTGCTTGAAATAAGCAAAGAGTTGCTACAGCTGCCTACCTTTGCCTCTTTCTTTCTTCCCGCCTGCTTTGCGATTATTCTTTTTTCTCAGCGGCCGAGGGCGAATCTTATTCGTCACTTTATAGCCGGCGCGTTCGAAAGCGCGCCACATGTACCAGCTTGCTACAGTCCGGTAGGGCCGCCAGCGCTCGCCGAATTCCAGCAACTCTTTTGGTTTGGGCATGTGTTTCTTGCCGTAGGCGACGGACCAGCCCTTTTTTACTCCAAGATCGTGGATGGGCAGCACGTCTGGACGCCCAAGGCGGAAAATCAAAAACATTTCCACCGTCCAGGCCCCGATGCCGCGCACGGAAACGAGCCGTTCGACCAATTCTTCATCGGAGAGTTTCAGCGCTTGCTCGTGCGTAGGCACAGTCCCGGAGAGCGCCTTCTTGGCGAGGTCTTTCATCGCCAGAACTTTCGCGCCCGACAATCCCGCTTTCCTCAGCCTCGTCACCGGAATTTTCAGCATCTCCTCCGGTGACGGCGGACGCCCATCTGAGCCAAACGCCTTGATTCGGGCGAATATCGTTGCTGCCGCTTTGCCCGAAATCGATTGATACACAATCGATTCCATTAACACCTCATAGGGCGATTGCGCGTCCGCAACGTCAATCCGAAATGGAACGGTTTCCGCAATCAGTGTCCGCAGCGTTTCGTCGCGCTCAGAAAGATGGCGCACGGCCTCGTCAAGTTCAAAAGCAAGGTTGGTTGGTGGAGTATTGATGGTCATGGTCGGCGAAAAACCATAGCACGGAGAAATCGCGTTGGTAAGGAAAACCTCCAGGGCAGGGAATCATTGATGGTACGCGGACGATTTTGTAGAGGCCGCCTTCTGAGGCGGGCGCTCTTTCGGCTCATAGGGAGGCGTCCATATCTCAGGCGAGACTAAGCATTTGGGGATTGTAGTCGTAAACGACCCCGCAAAGGGATAAAGCCCTGGGGTTCGGACCAAACCCCTTCGAACCGGATTCAACCAAATATACCAGGCGACCGAGTCCATGGATTCCTTAGGACGCAGGATGTGGTCGAAGTATTTCTTCTGCCACAATGACGTGCCGTTCCCCGATGCGAATTCGCGGCTTGTTTTGATCTTGAGGGTCTTCATGAAATGCAGGAAATCTGATGTGGGAAGGAGTCCGTCCACCAGCAGGTGGATATGGTTTGGCATGATGCAATAAGCGAGAATTGCAAAAGAATGTGCGGTAGAGATGCCGCGAAGGTGGCGTAGCAACCATTCGCATCGGACCGGATCGGCGAAATATCTCCGGCGCTCGTGGCAGCACTGGGTAACAAAATACGTCCTCTTACCCGTGTAGCTGGTGTCGTTGAGGCGGATGGTTTTGTGGAAGTACATTACTTGTTGGGTAATCATAGCACGATGGCGGAGGCATGGTGATGAAGCGCCGATTGAAAAAGGCGCCCGCCTCAGAAGGCGGCCGCTACAAAGGCGTTCGTGCAGCACGAGACGGTGAAGGCGGCGGGTGTGCTAAAATTCATGGTTTATGCAAACAGGAATTATTGGACTGCCGCAGGTCGGAAAAACTACGCTCTTTCGCATCCTTACAAAAGCGCATGTTGAAGCCAAGGGCGGGCAAACGGCGCACGTTGGCGTGGCCAAAGTGCCGGAGCCGCGCTTGCTGGAATTGGCCAAGCTCTACAACCCCAAGAAAATCACTTATGCCACCGTGCAGTATGTTGATCTGCCCGGCGTGCAGAAAGAGCGCATGCGGGAAAGCCTGGCAACGCTACGTGATGTTGACGCCATTGCGCACGTTATCCGCGTGTTTGATGATCCGAGCGTGCCGCACTCCGAGGGCGGCATTGATCCTCTGCGCGACGCGACCAACCTGGACCTCGAGCTGATCCTTTCGGACCATGACCAGATTTCGAAGCGGCTAGAGCGAGTGGAGAAAGATCTGAAGAAAAAGAAAGACCCGCTGCTCGAGCTGGAGAAAAACGTTCTGGAAAAGTGCAAGGCGCACCTGGAAGCAGAGAAACCGTTGCGCGAGTTGGAACTGACGGCGGAAGAACGCAGGCCCATCGGCGGGTTTCTGTTTCTCTCGCAACGGCCGATGCTTTACGTTTTGAACCTTGGGGATGACGAGGCGGCCGAACTCGACAAGGCCGTCGAGAAGCACAAGCTTGCCGCGCTACAGGGGCGGCCGAACACGGCGGTTGTTGCTGTTTGCGGCCGCCTTGAGGCCGAACTCGCCGAGATGGAAGAGAAAGAAGCGGCGGAACTGCTAGCTTCTTATGGACTGAAGGAACCGGGACTCAACCGGCTGATCCGTGCTACTTACGATTTGATGGGACTGATTCAATATTTCACAGCGGGCGAACCGGAAGTTCGTGCGTGGACCATTCGCAAGGGTTCCAACGCAGTAAAAGCGGCCGGTGAGATTCACAGCGATATTGAAAAGGGATTTATCCGGGCGGAAGTGGTGCGCTGCGCGGACCTGCTTGCCGCCGGAAGCATCGCTGCCGCCAAAGAAAAGGCGCAGGTGCGGCTCGAAGGGAAAGAGTACATTGTGCAGGAAGGGGATGTTATCCTCTTCCGCCACAGTGGATGAACTAGTTCTCAGTTCTTAGTTTCCAGTTCTAAGTTTTCGGAAAGCCCAATTGGGCGCGATTATCTATTTTTGTCGGGACCAACTGTGGCAGTAGGCGGTCTTCTCTTTGAACTTAAGACGGAAAACTAACAACTGACGACTCCCGATGATCCACGAACTTTCCTTTCGTATCGCACTTGCCGCCCTGCTCGGCCTGGTAGCCGCGGGCGGCAACCTGCTTGGCGGGTATTTCGTGGTCTACCGCGAGTGGCCGCGCCGTTACCTGCAATATTTTCTCGCGCTCGGCGCAGGCTACATGCTCTCGGTTGCAATTGTGGAAGTGATTCCGGAATCCGTCCATCTGGCGGGCGAAGGCGCACTAATCTACGTTCTTGTCGGGTTTTTTATCGTGCATCTCTTCGAGCACACCATTGCGCCGCACTTCCACTTCGGAGAAGAGACTCACACCGAAGAGATGCAACATGGCCACGCGCAAAGCGCCATTTTTCTGGGGCTTGCGATTCACACTTTTTTTGACGGGGTCGCCATCGCCTCCGGTTTCCTGGTTTCCACCTGGCTGGGCATCGTTATTTTCGTTGCGGTTTTTCTTCACAAACTTCCCGAAGGATTCACGGTTGCCTCCGTGGTTATGGCGCGGAGTCAAAGCAAGCGCAATGCGGTTCGGGCCGCGGGGCTGCTCGGCGCTGCCACCCTTGCAGGTGTACTCCTGACCAGCCAGCTCCAGGCGCAGTTGAAATACGCCCTACCCCTCTCCGGCGGGGTTACCCTTTACGTAGCCGCCACGGACCTGCTTCCCGAGGTGAATAAGGAGCCCAACTGGCGGATGGCGTTGCTCGTTTTTGTCGGCGTTGCCACCATGCTGATTCTAAAGCTCTTATTTAATCTCTAATTCAACCCACCGCTTGCCCCTTGCCTTCCTGGCTTCGTGCTGTATAACTGCAACTTTTTGAGAACAAAAGTGTTTGGTAAAGTGTGGCGGCTATGGTCAGGACCGACGTCCAACTCATGTTGGATGTGAAAGCCGGCGATGGGAACTCATTTGAGCTCCTGCTGCAGCGCTATCGCACGCCACTCGTCAACTTCCTGTTTCGCATGGTGCGTAACCGCGAGCAGGCGGAAGACCTGGCGCAAGAGGTGTTCCTGCGCGTTTACCGGGCCCGGCAGGATTACGTTCCGAGCGCGAAGTTCACCACCTGGCTGTTTCGCATCGCCACCAACCTCGCGCTGAACTCCGTCAGGGACAACCGCTACCAGAAGCTGGAAGTTTCGATCGACGCGCCGGTGTCGATGGACGCGGAAGATGGCGATGAAAGGACCATGGATGTTCCGGAGAAGCACCCGAACATCGAACAGCATCTCGTCGAAGAAGCTCGGCGGAAAATGATTCGTCGCGCGATCGACAAGCTGCCGGAAAAGCAACGGGCCGCGGTGCTGCTGCACAAGTATGAAGAGCTGGATTACGCGGAGATCGCCAAGATTTTGAACTGTTCGGAGAGCGCGCTGAAATCGCTGCTCTTCCGGGCATACGAAGCGCTTCGAGTGGAACTGGCCCCGCTTGTGGCGCAGCAAGCAAGGCAATAAGGGCAAGGAAGGCAGGAAGGCATGAGTTGTGAACGAATGGAAAGCCGCATCCTGGCATACGTGGGTGGGCGGCTGAAAGTACGCGGTCGGCTGGAGGTGGAAAAGCATCTGGCCGAATGCGCGGCGTGCTGTCTGCGGGTGAGTGAATTCAGCGCGGTGTCCAAGCTGCTTGATGAACTTCCGTTGATCGAGCCTTCACCGGAATTCGACATGCGGGTGCATGCCCGGGTTGCGGCCGAGCCGCAGCCCAAAGCCAGTTGGTGGGACTGGATGCGCGTTTCGCCGCGCATTGCGTTTGCCGCGAGCATGTTGCTGCTGATGGCGCTGTGGCTTGGCTATCGCGCGGGCACGCCGAACGCGCCGAACATCCCGAATAACGATCAGGCCATGATGCAGGATTTGCCGGTGCTGGAAGATCACGACGTGTTGCAGAATTTTGAGCCGCTGAAGGATCTTCCGCCGGGGCCGGAGGATGACGATGCGGATGCGCAGCAACCGCAGCGCATGTAAGAGGCGGCAGCAGGGAAGACGGAGCGCAGAGAAAAAATGCGGTGCAGGAGATTCCAATTCGGTGTGAAGATTCTCGCTCTCGTTGCGGGCATCGCCCTTCCCGCTTTTTGCGTGGCGCAGAATCCGCACGCTGACCGGCCGCCGCAGCATCAAGCACCGGCGCCGCAGGCTTCGCCTCGCCCGATGAATCCGAACCGGCCTCCGGCCAATGCAAATCGTGCCCCCTATAATCCGCCCCATCCGAATCAGGGCTCGCACAACAATTTCAATAACGGGGTGAACAACCATAATGGTGCGCGAAACGGTGCGGGAGCCAACTATGCCCCCACTCCGCGCCAACAACTTGGCGTTGGCGCAGCGCGTCCGTGGGTGGACCAGATGCGCGATCTTTCACCTCAGCAGCGCGAGCGTGTCCTGCAGAACAGCAAGGCGTTCCAGAGTCTCTCGCCCGATAAGCAGGGCAGGATTCGCCAGCAGTTCAGCCAGTGGGACCACATGAATTCGTCGCAGAAAGCTGATCTGCAACAGAAGGAACGCACTTGGCGCAGCCTGACGCCAGAGCAGCGCGAGCACATCAAAAACGACGTACTGCCCAGGTGGCGCCAAATGCCATGGGATCGCCAGCAAGTAATCAAGCAAAAGCTGAGTGTGTTGCAGAATATGCCGGAGTCTGCCCGCAATCAGCGCCTGAACGATCCGAATTTCATCCGCGGCCTCAGCGACGAAGAACGTTCCACTCTGCGGGACCTGAGCCATACGCACGTCGGCGCGCCGGATCCCCCGAACGAGTGAACTTTCTTTGTAGTGGCTGACCTTAAGGCCCACTACACTCTCCTGAGTTACCAGCGACCTCGCCTACCTGCTGCACGCAATTTCTCCGAAAGACATTCTGTGGGGAAAACGTTAATCCCCCGCGTTGACAAGTGCCTGCTTGTCGCGGCATGGTGACTAGTTGCACTGCCGCGCATCGAAGAAGTAGGGAGACTCCGATTCCAGAGTTGTCGACAAGATTTCGCGCCCTGAAGCACCGCAACTTTCAGCTTTTCATTATTGGACAGCTAATCTCGCTGGTTGGCACGTGGATGCAGACCACGGCGCAGCAATGGCTCGTTTATAAGCTGACCGGTTCGGTGGCGGTGTTAGGGGTGTTCGGTTTTGCGAGCCAGGTGCCGATGCTGCTGCTGGCGTGGATGGGCGGGTATGTGGGCGACCGCTACAACCGGCATCGCGGCGTGATTGTCACGCAATCGCTTTCGATGATCCTCGCATTTGTACTGGCGGCTCTGACGCTCACGCACTTGATCCGCGAATGGCACCTGATAGTGATTGCGCTCTTGGCCGGCATCGTCAACGCGTTTGACGTGCCCATCCGCCAATCCTTCTTCGTGCACATGGTGGGGAAGGAAGACCTGCCCAACGCGATCGCGCTTAACTCGTCGATTTTTAACGGAGCGCGTATGGTCGGCCCGGCCATTGCCGGTTTTGCCATCGTTCTGCTTGGCGAAGGCTGGTGCTTCTTTCTGAATGGAGTGAGTTTTATTGCCGTGCTGGTGGCGCTGCTGATGATGCGCATCGAACCCACGGCAAAAAAGCCGCCGGACGAATCGCCTGTGCGGAGTTTCGTGCAGGGTTTCAAATTTGCTATGCACGATGTGCCGATTCGTTCGGCTCTGATCATGCTCTGCGTCTTGAGTATGTTTGGCCTGCAATACGCAGTCTTCCTGCCGGTCTACGCCCACGAAATTCTCCACGGGGAAGCAGGGACCCTCGGTCTGCTCTCGAGCGCCGCGGGCGTTGGCGCGTTTCTGGGTGCGCTGCAATTTGCGGCGAGGACGAGTTACACCGGTCTGGCGCGCTGGATCGCCACGACCTGCACTGTGTGCGCGGTTGGGCTGATCATCATGTCTCGCGCCACCTCGTTCTGGCTCTGCGCGACGGTGCTGTTCATCGTGGGATTCGCTGCTACCTCGCAGATGGCCGCTACAAACACCATCATCCAGGAACGTGTGCCTGACGAATTGCGCAGCCGGTTGATGGCCGTTTACGCCACCATGTTCATGGGCGTGCAGCCGATTGGCGCGTTGCTGGCCGGCGGAGTGGCCAAGCGCATCGGGACGCCGAACACAGTGCTGCTCTTCGGGTCGCTGGTGCTGGCGGGTTGTTTGTTCTTCATTTGGCGCGTGGCGGTGCGTGTTGGAAGAACGCCGGTGGGTGCCACGGCGGGCGGGTAGCTTATGTGGAGTGCGCAACGCTCCCGCTTTTGAGGCCAAACGAGTGGCGAGCAAATTTTGATCTTGGCGTTGGGTTCACTCAGTAAAAGCGCCAGCAGAGCTGCCGCACTCCAAAGGTGCTGGCCTTACGAAGGGTTTGGGCGATAGCAATAGGTTGGCTTTTCTTCGAGGATCGCGGGCTTTGGCTGATTCACTGCGGCGAGGATTGCGTCCACCTTGCCGCGAGTGGGCGCGAGGGAGCAGACGGGATCCGTGGCGGCTGCGTCGCCCGCCAGCAACATCGCCTGGCAGCGGCAGCCGCCGAAGTCCTGGTGGCGGCGGTCGCAGGATTTGCACGGGTCCTGCATCCAGTCTTCTCCGCGAAACTTTTGGAACGCCGGAGAATTTTCCCAGATTTCACGCAATGATTTTTCTTTTACGTTTTCGAATTGCATCCCCGGAATCACGCCTGCCGCGTGGCAGGGAAGTACTGCCCCATCCGGTGAGACCAGCATGAGTTTGCGGCCCCAGCCGCCGACGCAGGGTTTCGGAAATTTCGCGTAGTAATCGGGAACGACGAAGACGACGCGCGTCTTGCCTTTAAGGCGCTCGCCGGCTTCTTTGAGTTTTGCGACACAGAATTCCAATTGGTGGCGTGTGGGCAGCAGCGCTTCGCGATTTGCCAGGCCCCAGCCGTAATACTGCACGCTGGCAAACTCCACCGAGCCGGGCTGGTGTTCCTCGACAAGGACCAACATTTCTTCGAGTTCCTCGATGTTCTGGCGGTGAATTACGAAGTTCAGCGTCACGCCGATGCGGTGCTTCTTCAGCCATTCGAGCACGCGCAACTTCTGCGGATGCGACGTGGTGTTGGAAATTTCGCGCGCGGTCTGCTCGTTCGCTCCTTGAAAACTTAATTGGAAATGATCGAGGCCCGCTTCCACGAGGGCGGCGAGTTTCGCCTCGTCGAGCGGAAGGCCGCTGGTGATGAGGCTGACGTAGAGGCCGGCGACGCGGGCGGCGTGGACGAGTTCGACGATATCCGTGCGGGCCAGCGGTTCGCCACCGGTGAAATCGACTTGCAGGACGCCGGCCTGCGCCGCTTCTTGAAGCACGCGCACCCAGGTTTGCGTGGAAAGCTCTGATTCGCGTTTGGCAAGCTCCAAAGGGTTGGAGCAATAGACGCAGTGCAGCGGGCAGCGGTGGGTGAGTTCGGCGACGAGAGCGAGGGGTGTGGGAAGAGTGGTCATTTGGAGTGCGGGAGCTGTGCTCCCGTTTTTACGGCTTTAAGCCGGAGAAAGAGTAATCCGAATGGCGACGCATAGGCTTCACTCGCTTGTTGAAATCTCTGAGTGAAAATTGTTCTGTGCCTTTGTGGCATTGGTCGAAAGCGGCAGCTGAGCTGCCGCACTCCAAAATCAGAAATCGATGGCGCGCTGGTTGTGCAGGAGCGCCAGGTACCCGAGCAGGTCATCGGTGATGCGTTGCGGCTCGGCTTTGGAATAGAGCACGTGAAGCTTTTCCGCGATCTGCTGGACGGTGTGCTTGCCATCGCAAAGTTGCACGATTTCGAGGCTCGGGCCGTTGAGACGCAGGGCGCGTTCCGGCATCAGCAATGTTCGCGGCAGTTGCGATTTATCGTTGAGCCGCACGCCAGGCGCCAGGCGAGGCGTTGCGGTGAGTTCAGGCTTCATTCAGAAGATTCCTTGGCGGGCTGGAACGCGCCGGGGGGCGGCCAGCCGGGATTTACATACGCGAAATACAGCGCATCGAGCTGCGCCCACAGAATATCGCACTTGGCGCGCAGTGCGGAGTAAGCAAGCTCCTGCTGCTCGCGGGTGCGGGCGTGCTTCACGCAGTAGGCCAAGGCAAATTCGGCGTCTTCGGGAGCTTGCGTCAGGCGCCCCTTGAAATATTCGAGCGCTGGAACGAGCCATGGGTAGTGTTCGCGCATGCGGTCCATGCGCAGCGAGATCAACGTCTTGCTGAAGAGTTCCGTCAGGGAAGAGGCCACCGCTTCGAGATGCGATGTGCGCGAGACGAGCAGAACATAGGCCTGCACGGCGTAGCGCGTTGCCGGCAGAATCCCTTCACCCTGGATGGCTTGTTCACGATGCAAGCCGGTACCTTCCACAAGCTTCAGCCACTTCTCGATTCCACCGGGATGTTTGCCGTCGCCATCGTGATCGATAATGCGTTTGCGCCAGGCCACGCGAAATGCTGGATCCTTGCTGCGGGCCAGAATTGCAGCGTCTTTGATGGGGATGTGCGACTGGTAGTAGTAGCGGTTGAGCGCCCAGGCTTGCAGCTGGCCGCGCGTCAATTTGCCTTCGTGCATCAGCAGATGAAACGGATGCTTGTGGTGGTAGCGCTCTTCGCCGATGGCATGGAACCCGGCGATGAATTCTGTTTCGCCGAGTGGCTTTTCGTGTTGGCCGTTTTTCATAGAGAAATGTTGAGGCCATCGTAGGCGATTTCGAAGCCGGCTTCCAGTACCGCGCGGTGCTCAGGGGAATCTTCATCGAGGATGGGATTCGTGTTGTTGATGTGAATAAGAATCTTGCGGCCCGTCGCGTTGGCGGGGAATTGCGCGAGCAATCCATCGGCTCCGGAAAGCGGAAGGTGGCCGATTTCGCGCGCGGTCCGGTTGGTGCGCCTGGTGCTCATCAGTTCATCGTTGGACCAGAACGTGCCGTCGATCAAAGTTACGTCCGCGGAAACAGCCAATTTTTGCCATTCGGAGCTCTCACCGGAAAGTGAAGTCGCAATGAAGAGCTTTTTGCCATCTTGTTCGAACAGAAACCCGAGCGTGGCATCCTCCGGCGCAGCGGCGCGGAGGAACTCCTCGCTGACGTAATCAGGGAACAAGCCCCCCATGGGAATGGTGTTGCAGACAAACGTGGGCGATTCACCTGGGTTCGCCGAGAGATGACATCCGAGGCGTCCGCTATTCGAGAGCACTTGCCATTGCACGGGAGAATCACCGCGCTCAAGCACCTTGAACATGCGATTTTCGGTCTTGAGCACGCACTGAACCGCGGGAGTGGCGAAGACAAAGAAGGTTTGAAATTCCCGCAAGTGCAGCAGGCCCATCACCGCGTCCACGTCCGCAGAAGGCAAAAACACGCCGCCGATGGGAGTGTGCCCGGGTGTATCAGCATGAGGAGCGAGTTCGGGAGTGGAGAGAATCTGTGTCCGCAAATCCGGCGAAGCGCCGATCAAAAACCAGATGCGATCATCGGGAGAAAATGCAATTTGCGTTTGAGTGCGTGGCTTCGCATGAAGTTTTCCCGCTCGGAGTCTCGAGCAATTGCGGCACGCGCAATTCCATTGAGGGAAGCCGCCGCCCGCAGCGGAGCCGAGAATTTTAATTTTCACGAAGGGACTCCCCGGGGTGCAATGCAGACGTACAAGCCAGACTGGAGGAGCAAGGGGCCCTATAAACAGAAAACGGCCCGGCCGCCGCGGCGGTCGGGCCCCACAACTCAAGACTAAAGTTCAGCGTTGGCGTACGAACTGACTTCGCAATTCAGGTCGATCTCTTCGTGTTGCGGGGTTACCCATTCCATGGCGATGGCTCCTTCAATTCAGATCAACAAACCGGCTGAACAAACAAAATCTAACACACGAAAAGGCGGAAGGGAATAGGGATTGAACGACCATCCTGAAGAGATTCGACCGTGAGGGCCATCGAGGAAAAGACGAACATCAGGCGAAAGTAATCATTGCTTGCACTCAACTCTTTTGTTACATGCATTCGTTAAATTCCACATGTTTTGCACAAATCGCGCTGAATTTCCTTGACATGTTTACCAATCGGAATAAGATGTGGGCAAAAGTGGTTGGAAGTGGATTTCAGTAGAGTAGAGTAGGGTGGTCTAGAGGGCTGTGGTGGAATTGGGAAAACCGATTCTCCAACGAAGTGGGAAACGTGAAACTGCGGGGAAACTGTCCAGCGAAGGTGGACGAGAAGGGTCGTCTGAAGATACCCGCCGTGTTTCTCGACGCTTTGAAGGAATTTGGCAACCAGTTTTATATCACCAGCCCAACCGGAGAAACGGCACGAATCTACCCCATGAAGGTATGGGGCGAGATTGAAGACAAGTTGGCGAAGTTGCCGAGCACGCACCCGGTCAAGCGCAAGTTTTTGTTGAGGACCAGCTATTTCGGGCAGGCGGTGGAGATGGATGGGCAAGGGCGGGTCCTGCTGCCCGCGGTGTTGAGGGAAGCGGCGCAGGCAAAGGGCGACGTGGCGGTGCTGGGGGCGTTGGATTACCTGGAGGTGATCAACAACGCTCGGGCTCTGGATCAGATGAAGAGCGAACCGTACACGGACGAAGACAACAAGATTCTCGGGGATTTGGGGATTTAGACGGGAAGTGGCGAGTGGACACCGGCGAGTGGCGGGAGAGAAAAGTTGAGCCACACACGCCGGTGCTGTTGGAAGAGGTGCTCGAATGGCTGCAAATAAAGCCGGACGGAATCTACGTAGACGCAACGCTGGGAGCAGGCGGGCATTCGGCGGCCATCGCCGCGCGGTTGTCATCGGGAAAAGGCCGGTTGATCAGCCTGGACCGGGACGCACGGGCGCTGCAGATCGCACGGGAGCGGCTGAAGGAATTTGGGAGTTTAGTGAGTTTCGTCCACTCGCCGTTCTCGAAGATTGCGGAGGCCGTACACGAGTTGGGGATAGCGAGCGTGGACGGGGTCTTGGCCGACTTGGGAGTTTCGAGCATGCAGCTTGACCGTCCGGAGCGGGGCTTTTCGTTTCGGGAAGCGGGGCCGCTCGATATGCGCATGAGCAGCGGGGAAGTGGAAGAAGACACGCTGACGGCAGACGAGATTGTGAATCGGTGGTCGGAGAAGGAAGTGGCCGACCTGCTCTACCAGGAAGCGGAAGAGCACGATTCCAGAAGGATCGCCAGGGCCATCGTGAAAGCGCGGCCAATCCGCGACACGGCGCACCTGGCAACGGTTGTGGCAGGCGTCCGGAAGCAATGGGGAAGGCAGAGACTGCATCCCGCAACAAAAACGTTTCTGGCGCTGCGGATAGCGGTGAATCGAGAGATGGAGGAACTCGGGCAGTTTCTTTTTCGGACCCCTGCCACATTAAATTCAGGCGGCCGATGGGTGATGTTGACGTACCACTCGCGGGAAGACCGCCCGGTGAAGCGCGCGTTCCAGGAAGGCGAAAAAGCCGGAACGCTGAGAGTGCTCACCAAACACGTGATTGTGCCCGGCCCGGAAGAGCAGGCAGCGAACCCGAGATCGCGAAGCGCGAAGCTCAGGTGCGCGGAGAAGGTGTGAGATGGCGACAGCATTTCAATGGCAAGAAGTACCGGGCGGCGATGAGTTCCTTCGGGAGCCAAGGGTCATTCGCGGTCAAGGGGGAGTTCCGCAACGCCTGAAACAGCAGGTTGAGCGGATGGGGCCGCGGCTGCACAGAGGTTTCTCCTCGCGCAAACCGGCGATGGTGGAATTTCATACCGTGAAACGGATTGATAATTCCCGCCTGGTGCGCCACGTAGAGCCGGTAAAGCTGAAGAATTATTACAAGACGGCGGCGCTGGGCGGATTTGTGGCCATGTTCTTCATGCTGTATATCTACCAGCATTTCCGCTGCATTGACCTGAGCTTTCAACTGGAAGACCTGAAGGCCAAGCAGACACAGGCGATGGCGCTGAATGGCCAGCTGAAACTGAAAATCGAGACTTGGCGGAATCCAGGCAGAATTGAAACGATAGCGCACCAACTGGGGTTGCAGAGGCCTGATCCTTCGCAGGTGCTCGAATATTCAAATTTCGATGCTTCCCAGGTCCAGTCCGCGCGACTGGTGCGGCCGAACCGCGCTCCCTAGCCTGCCGCGTTGAGGGCGAGCGCCAGAACCCAGCGAGTTTCGAAATAATCTTCCAGCCGTCCGGAGCGCGAGCCGAGTCCCAGGAACCATGGAGCAAGAAAAAATCCACGTCCGATTGCTGATCCTGGCAGGCGTGGCGTTCCTTTGGATGACCGCGGTTTTCGGCCGGCTGACCTACCTGCAACTGATCCGTCATTCCGAATATATGTCGCGTGCCATGCGCCAGCAACGGCGCACGATTGAGATCGATCCGAAGCGCGGAACGATTTACGACCGGAACATGCGGCCGCTGGCGATGAGCGTGCCGGTGCAATCGGCGTTTGCGATTCCCTCTGAAATAAAAGACACCACCATGGCGGCGCGGCTGCTTTCGGGGGTGCTGCGGATTCCGCCGGATAGTTTGCGGGACAAGCTGGAATCAGGCAGCACGTTTGTGTGGATCAAGCGGAAGATGGCGCAGGAAGAAGAGGAAGCCGTCCGTTCACTGAACCTGAAGGGAATTTATTTTCAGGAAGAGAACAAGCGGTATTACCCGAAGCTGGACATGGCGGCGCACGTCCTGGGATTTGTGGACGTGGACGAGCATGGGCTGGGCGGAATCGAATACGAGTACGACAACCTGATTCGCGGCAAGGGCGAAAGAATTGTGGTGATGGCCGACGCGCGCCAGCAGAAATTTGACGGCAGCGAAGCGCGGCAGGACCCCGGCGAAAGCGTGGTGCTGACGCTGGACGAAAAGATTCAGTACATCGCGGAGCGCGAACTGGCAGCGGTTATCCAGAAAGTTCACGCGCCCGCCGGCAGCGTGATTGTGCAGGACCCCAACACGGGTGCGATCCTGGCGCTGGCGAATTGGCCGAAGTACAACCCGAATTCGGCTACGGCGGTGCCGACGGAAGCGCGCATGGACCGGGCAGTCAGCGCGATTTACGAACCTGGTTCTACGTTCAAGCTGGTGACGCTGGCCGCAGCGTTCGACCAGAATCTGATTCGCCCCGAGGAAGTTTTCAACTGCGAGAACGGCTCGATTGTCGTTGCCGGGCACCGGATTCACGATCACAAGAAATATGGCGAGCTTACTGTGGCGGAAATTCTGGCGAATTCGAGCGATGTTGGAGCGATCAAGATTGCGCTGAAACTGGGTCCGCCAAGATTCAACGAATACATTCACTCGTTTGGTTTCGGTTCTCCCACAGGAGTGGACTTGCCGGGAGAAAGCCGCGGGCTGGTGCATCGGCTGGATCACTGGGGTTCATTTTCGATCGGCTCGATTTCGATGGGCCAGGAAGTGGGCGTGACGCCTCTGCAGATGATTAATGCGGTTTCCGCCGTGGCCAATGGCGGGCTGTTGTACAGGCCGCGCGTAGTGGTGGAGATGCGGCGGGGGCAACAGGTCTTGCCGTTGGACGGCCCGTCCACGCCAGCGGAGCCGCGCCGCATAATTCGTCCCGAGACTGCGGCGACGATGCGGCGGCTGATGGAGGGCGTGATTTTGAACGGTACCGGCAAATCGGCGCGGCTGGATGGCTGGACGGCGGGCGGAAAAACCGGAACGGCGCAGAAGATTGATCCGGCAACGGGACGCTATTCGCGGACGAAAGTGATCGCATCTTTTACTGGCTTTGCCCCTATTAACAATCCGGCGGTCACGATTCTGGTTTCGGTTGATTCGCCGGAAGGCTGGCCGCACGATGGAGCTTCGGTATCGGCGCCGGTCTTTAAGCGTATTGCGGAACAGGTGCTGCCGTATCTGGATGTCCCGCGTGACGTGCCCTTGAATCCGCGGCTGGTGCAAACGGCGTATCGCCAGAATCGCGAAAGCGAGGCCGTGGCGATGGAAGACGACACGCCCATGGATTTTTCGGCGCCTGCGGAAATCACGGAGCATGCCATGAAGCCGCCAGAGGCAACTTCGGTTCAGCAGCCGCAACCGCCCAATGTGACTGTGACGATGGACGAGGGCGGCGACATCGCCGTGCCGGATTTTAAGGGCAAGACCATGCGGGAAGTGGCGGACACCTGCATGCGACTGGGCTTGAACCCGGTGCTGGTTGGCAGCAGCCTTGCACTTCAACAAACGCCGGGCGCTGGCAGCAAGGTACGCCGGGGAGCGAAGATTCGAGTGGAATTCGGCACACCACCCGTACACGCGGGTAAGGTGCACTGAGAAAAAGGTTTAGTGGGAGCCCATGAGCAAAGGATTGGGGATTACGGCGGAAGAGGAACGGATCGCTGGCAGACGCAGAGAGGACGCGGAACGACAGACTGTGGCTGAACAGAGACACTCCAGGGGCGCGAGCCTGAAGTCCTTATTGGAGGGAGTGCAGCTGCGTTCGAAGGCCGCGATTGCCGAGATCGCTATCAGCCAAGTAACGCACGATTCTCGCAAGGTACAGCCGGGCGCGCTGTTTGTGGCGATTCCGGGTGTTGCCACGGATGGAACATTGTTTGCGCGAGACGCGGTTTCGCACGGGGCAATCGTGGTGGTGAGCGAAGCATCAGCACCGGCGGATTGGCCTGACGTTGCTTGGGTGCAGGTGACGGAAGCGCGAAAGGCGTTGGCGATTACCGCGGCGAATTTTTTTGGACGGCCCGCGACAGCTCTGAAGCTGACCGGCGTGACGGGAACGAATGGCAAGACCACCACGACTTCGCTGATCGATTCGATCTTACGCGCTTCAGGAGCTAAGACTGGATTGTTCGGCACGATCAGCTACCACACGCCGAGCCGGGAATATCCGGCGCCGAATACCACGCCGGAATCCGTGGACCTGCAGAATTTCTTCGCGGAAATTCGCGACGCCGGTGGAACTTACGCAACGATGGAAGCAAGCTCCCACGCGCTGGCGATGGACCGGTTGTGGGGCTGCCATTTTGCCACCGCGGTCTTTACCAACCTGACGCGCGACCACATCGATTTTCACAAGAATTTCGAAAACTATTTCGCGGCCAAACGCCGGCTGTTTGAAGGAACCGGGGCGGGCGAGCCGGATTTCTCGATCATCAATACCGATGATGAGTGGGGCAAAAAACTTGCCGGCCTTGGAAAAACGACGCTGACCTATGGCCTGCAAAACGGCACGGACCTGAAAGCCAAGAAATTTCAACTGAGCTTCAGCGGGCTGAATTTCACGGCGCAAACGCCGAAGGGGCCGATTCAGGTGGAATCGGCGCTGGTGGGGCGCATCAATGTTTACAACATCCTTGCCGCGATTGGCGCCGGCATCGGCCTGGGCATTTCGAATGACATCATTGAAACCGGGATCCGAAATCTGCACGCAGTAGCCGGAAGATTTCAGCGCATCGATCAGGGCCAGCCCTTCCTGGTGGTGGTGGACTACGCACACACGGATGATGCGTTGCAAAATCTGATTCGAACCGCGCGCGAGCTGATCACAAAAGGGCGCATCATCACGCTCTTCGGCTGCGGCGGCTCGCGCGACCGCACCAAGCGGCCCATCATGGGCGAGACCTCCGGCAAACTGAGCGACCTGACGATTCTGACGAGCGACAATCCGCGGCAGGAAGATCCACTGAAAATCATCAGCGACATTGTGGTCGGGATGCAAAAGTCCGGCGGAAAATATTTAATCGAGCCGGACCGCGCGAAAGCCATTTCGCTGGCCATCGAGGAAGCGCGGCCGGGCGACATCGTGCTGCTGGCCGGTAAAGGGCATGAGGACTACCAGATTTTTGCGGATCGCACGATTCATTTTGACGATCGCGAAGTGGCGCGAAAAGCGTTGAACGATCGTGGGTACAAAACGGAAAATGGAAAATAGAAAATGGAAAATAGGAAGAGGTGGCGAGTGTCGGTGAGTGCTCGTTGGCTGAGAGATTTTTGAGGCGGGATTAGCGGCCCGCTTCCGTCCCGCGCTTCGCTCGGGATAAAAAAGCGGGCCCTACGGGAGGGTCACTCTGAAAACGCGCCAAGAAGTGCGGTGTGGAAGAAGTGAACGCTTCGCTGGAACCCTGGGGAAAGCCAACCTATTGAGGCAACTATGCGGTGGACGCTTAAACAAGTGGCTGACGCGGTGGCAGGCAAGTCGGGGCATGGCGTGGATGCCGTGGCCCGGGTGGCCGGTGTCTCGATTGATTCTCGCACGATACGTCGGGGAGAATTGTTCATCGCGATTCATGGTCCGCGCAACGACGGACACGACTACGTTGCCGACGTCATGGAAAGCGGAGCGCTGGCGGCAGTGGTGGCGGGGCCGGTGGTCTCGCGCTACCCAGGCTGGATACAGGACCGCTGCATCACCGTGCCCGACACGCTCACCGCGCTCCACGAACTGGCACGAGCGGTGCGCAAGGACTGGGGCAAGAAAATTTGCGGGATCACCGGGTCGGTCGGAAAGACCACTACGAAAGAGATCCTGGCGGCACTGTTGGGCGCGAAGCTCCGGGTTCTGAAAACCGAAGGAAATTTTAATAACGAGTACGGCCTGCCGCTGACGATTTTCCGCTTGGAAGACGAAGACGACGCGGCGGTGCTTGAGATGGGGATGTCGTTTCCCGGCGAACTGAAGCGGCTGGCGGCGATTGCGCGGCCGGATGTGGCAATTCTGACGCGCGTGGCGCCAGCGCACCTGATGAATTTTTCTTCGGTGGAGGAGATCGCGTTGGCGAAACGCGAACTGGTGGAAGGGTTGAATGGCCCAAATTCGCTGGCGGTGCTGAATTCGGATGACTTGCGTGTTGCCGCGATGGCCAAGGTGGCTCCGGGTAGGGTGATTTTTTACGGAGTGGAAACTCCGGCGGAGTTTCGAGCGGAACAGATCGAAGACCGGGGAGCATTGGGTTCGGCGTTCACGCTGATTCACAAGGGCCAACGGATGCGGCTGGAGATGTCGCTGCCGGGGCGGCACGTGGTGTGGAACGCGCTGGCGGCGATTGCGGCGGCGAGCGAATGGGGCATCGGCATGGAAGAGGCGCGGCGCGTGTTGCCGAATCTGCGAACGCCCTCGATGCGCGGCGAACTGATCCGGTTCACGAATGGATTTGCGTTGATTAACGATGCGTACAATTCGAGCCCCGCGGCGCTGCAGGCGATGTGCAGCCTGCTGGCGGCTACGCCAGGATTTCAGCGGCGGATATTGGCTGCCGGAGAAATGCGCGAACTGGGGCCGGCGTCTGCCCAATTGCATCGCGAAGGAGGCGAATTTGCGGCACGGACGGGAAAGATCGATTTTGTGATTGGAGTTCAGGGAGACGCTTTGCAAATTGTAGAAGGCGCAATTGCAGCGGGAGTTCCGCGCGAACATACGAAGTTTTTCGCCACGCCTGAAAATGCCGCAGAGTTTCTGACAGGTTTCGTGAAGCCGGGTGACTTGCTGCTGGTGAAAGGTTCACGCAGCGTGAAGATGGAACGCATCGTGGAAGCAATGCTTGGCCGGTTTGCGCCAGCGGATGCAGGCAGGAAACCGGAGGAGGCGCACTAGGATGCTTTACTACCTCCTCTACCACGTGCTGCAGAAATATTTCAGCCCTCTGAACGTGTTCCGCTACATCACCGTGCGCACGGCGTACGCGAGTTTGACGGCGATGTTTCTGGCGTTGGTGTTTGGGCCGTGGCTGATCCGCAAGCTGCGCGAATTGCAGATTGGACAATACATCCGCGAGGAAGGGCCGCAGGAGCACAAGAAAAAAGCCGGCACTCCGACGATGGGCGGCGTGCTGATCGTGCTTTCCACCGCCGTGCCGGTTCTGCTTTGGGCCGATTTGTCGAACCCGTTTATTTTGCTGGCGCTCTTCGCGCTGATTGCGTTCGCGGCGATTGGATTTATAGACGACTACGCGAAAGTGGCGAAGCGCCGGAACCTGGGATTGACGGGGAAGAAAAAACTGATCTTGCAGTTCAGTGTCAGCTTTGCCGTAGGCGTCACGCTGCTGGTCCTTTCCACGCACAGCGCGTATTCGACGCAGTTGATTATCCCGTTTCTGAAACGCTTCCGGCCGGACCTGGTGTTTCACAGTTTGCAGCATTCGGGAACTTTCTGGCCGCTGGCGTTTCTACCGTTTCTGGCGTTCATCGCGCTGGTGATTACCGGGAGTTCGAACGCAGTGAATCTGACCGACGGGTTGGATGGCCTGGCGATCGGCTGCACGGTGATTGCGGCGGGTGCGATGACCATTCTGACTTATGTGAGCAGCAACTACCGCTGGGCGACGTATCTGGAAATTCAGTACATCCCTCGCGTGGGCGAATTGACGGTGTTTTGCGGGGCGCTCGTCGGCGCATCACTCGGATTCCTCTGGTACAACGCTCATCCCGCGGAAATCTTCATGGGCGATGTGGGGTCACTGGCACTCGGCGGCACGCTGGGAACTATCGCGGTGATCATCAAGCAGGAAGTGTTGCTGGTGTTTGTCGGCGGCGTGTTCGTGTTGGAGGCGCTCTCCGTGATTTTGCAGGTGGGTTCTTTCAAGCTACGCGGGAAGCGCATTTTCCGCATGGCGCCGATTCACCACCATTTCGAATTGCTGGGATGGAGCGAAAGCAAAGTGATTGTGCGGTTCTGGATTGCGGCGCTGGTGTTTGCGCTATTTGCGCTGACGACTTTGAAATTGCGGTGAGTTTGCGAAAGGCGCCCGCCCCGCAGATACATCCGGGACGGGCAAAAGGCGCCCGCCTCAGAAGGCGGCCGCTACAAAAGAGTCTGAGGATGCCGGGATCGATGGAGTTGCGGAAGAAGCGGGTGCTGGTCGTGGGGCTGGCGCGAACCGGTGTGGCTACGGCGCTCTTTTGCGCGGGGCACTATGCGATGGTGACGGCAACGGAAACGCGCGCCGAAAGCGAATTGGGAGAGGCGCCTGCGAAGTTGCGAGCGGCGGGAGTGACTTTGGAGCTTGGCGGGCACACGGAAAAAACGTTTCTGGCGCAAGACCTGATCATTCCGAGCCCTGGAGTGCCGGCGGACGACACATTTCTGCTGCTGGCGCGGTCGAAGGGCATCACGATCTGGAGCGAAATCGAATTGGCGTACCGGTTCCTGGAGGGAAAGCTGATCGGCATCACGGGATCGAACGGAAAAACCACAACCACTACGCTGGTTCATCACATCCTGAAGTCCGCGGCGATGCAGGCCTATCTTGCCGGCAATGTAGGAACGCCGCTGATTTCGGAAGTGGAAAAGATGGATGCGGGATCGATAGCAGTTGCGGAGTTGAGCAGCTTCCAACTGGAGCTGATTGAAAAATTCCGGCCGAATATCGGCGCGCTGCTGAACCTGACGCCCGACCATCTGGATCGCCACAAGACGATGGAAGCCTACGCGGCCGCAAAAGCGCGGATTTTCGAGAATCAAACCGAGTTAGATGCGGCGATCCTGAATGCGGATGACGCGGCTTCCGCGAAATATGCGCCCAAAAAGCCTCAAGTGTTCTGGTTCAGCCGGAAGAAGCATGTAGCGCAGGGAGCGTGCCTGAACGGCGACGAAATTGTAGTCGTGCACGACGGAAAGGAAGATGCGGTGATGAGGGCGGCGGAGATTCCACTGGCGGGCGCGCACAACCTGGAAAACGTGTTGGCCGCGGTGATCATCACGCGGCTCGCGGGAGTGGACGCACCGACGATTGCGAAGGCGGTGAAGAGTTTCGCGGGAGTTGAGCACCGGTTGGAGTTCGTGGCGGATATACGCGGAGTGCGCTATTACAACGATTCGAAAGCAACAAACGTGGACGCGACGCTGAAGGCGCTGGACGCATTTCCAGGAAGAATCCTGGTGATTCTCGGCGGCAAGGATAAGGGTAGTGACTACACCGTATTGCAGAAACCGCTGCGGGAAAGAGCCATCCTTGCACTCTTGATTGGCGCGGCGGCCGACAAGATTGAAAAGCAGATCGCGGGCAGCGTTGCCATCGAGCGTGCAGGGACGCTGGAACGCGCGGTCGAAGCCGCATCGATGGCGGCGCGGGCCGGCGACGTGGTTCTGCTGGCGCCGGCGTGCGCGAGTTTCGATCAGTTTGAGAATTACGAGCAGCGCGGGCGAGTGTTCAAGCAACTGGTGCGGTCGTTGGAGAGTCTAGCGACGGAGAAGGGTTAGCCGTCGCTGGAAGCGCACAGGCAGGAGTGCCTGTGCCACAAGAAGGAAGAGGCGACATGGCGAGACGTTCAGAGATGGACCGCTGGTTATTTGTGGTGACGCTGGCGCTCTGCCTGCTGGGGGCGGTGATGATTTTCAGCGCATCGGCAGTCACCGCGCAGCAGATGTACGGGCATTCCTACGTGTTTGTGCTGCGCCAGGTGGTGTGGCTGCTTGCCGGCCTTGCCGGAATGTTCGGCCTGATGAAGCTGGACTATCACCGCTTGCGTGAGCCCGCGGTGGTGTACACAGCGCTGTGCGTGGTGGCGGTCCTGCTGGTCGGAACATTTTTTCTGGACAAATCGCACGCGACGCATCGCTGGATCAAGGTCGGGCCAATTAACCTGCAGCCCTCGGAAATGACCAAACTGGTGGTGATCCTCTACCTGGCGTGGTTCTTGGACCTGAAACGCCGCGCAGTGACACGAATGGAATTCAACAAGCAGGATTTGCTGCAGACGATTCTGCCCGCCGTTGCGCCGATTCTGGTTTGCGTGGGATTGATTGTGCTGCAGCCGGACCTCGGCACGTCGGTGGACATCTTGCTGATCATGACGGCGATTCTCTTTGTCGCCGGACTTTCCTGGAAATGGCTCGCGGTCGGAGCGGCGGCGGCTTTGCCCGTGCTGATCGCATTGGTCGCATTCGTCTCTTACCGGCAAGCCCGCATCACTGCGTTTCTTCATCCGGACTCCGATCCGCAGGGCGCGGGCTTTCAATTGATGCAGTCTCTGATCGCGGTGGGATCGGGAGGGTTCAACGGCGTCGGGCTGATGGAAGGCAAGCAAAAGCTCTTCTATTTGCCGGAAGCACACACGGATTTTATTTACGCGGTGATTTGCGAGGAACTCGGATTCCTCGGCGCGGTCTTCGTGATCACGCTCTTTGCGGTTTACGGATGGCGAGGAATGCGCGCGGCGTTCAATGCGCCTGACAGATTCGGCAGCATGCTGGCTTTGGGCGTCACCGCGATGGTGATTTTTCAATCGCTGATTAATTTCGCCGTGGTGCTGGGAATGATGCCGACCAAAGGAATTCCGCTGCCGTTCGTGAGCTACGGCGGCTCGAGCCTGCTGGTAATGCTGCTGGCCACTGGCGTGCTCCTGAATATTTCGCAGCAAGCCGGAACTCCGTCGAGCTTGCGGGCCTGATGGCGGATGGCGTGAAACTCCTGATTGCAGGCGGCGGAACCGGCGGACATGTCTTCCCGGCGATTGCGATTGCGCGGGAGTGGTTGTCGAGAGGAGTCGAAAGAGAAGTGGTGCTGGTGGGAACACAACGCGGGATTGAAATGAAGCTGGTGCCGCAGGCCGGTCTGCCATTGGAGACAATTCGCGTGGCGGGGCTGAAAGGAAAGGGCGGAACAACGCTCGTGAAGAATCTGGCGATGCTGGGATCGGGGCTGTCGGACTCGTTTGGCGTCCTGAAACGCCACAAGCCCGATGTGGCGTTTGGTGTGGGAGGCTATGCGGCGGGGCCAATGCTCCTGGCAAGTTGGTTGCGTGGAATTCCCAACGTGATTTTTGAGCCCAATGCGGAACCCGGCTTCACCAACAGGGTGGTTGCAAGGTTTGCGAAACGCATCGCCACGGGCTACGAAGTTACCGCAAAAGCTTGGGGAGCGAAGGCGCAGCTGACGGGCTGCCCCGTGCGGCCGGAATTTTTTTCGATCGAGCCGCGCAAACCGGAAAGGCCGCTGCACCTGCTGATTACCGGAGGAAGCCAGGGCGCGCTGCCGGTGAATCGCGCGTTTGTGGATGCAATGGATTTGCTGGCCACGCGAAAAAATGAAATGCAGATTGTGCACCAGACCGGCGAACGCGACTATAATGCGGTAAGGACCGCATACGCGCGGCGCGAAATTCTCGCGGAAGTGGTTCCTTTTCTGACGAACATGGCGGAACGCTTCGCCTGGGCCGACCTGCTGGTTTGCCGGGCCGGAGCGATCACTGCCGCGGAGGTAGCCGCGGCGGGCCGAGCGGCGATCTTCATCCCGTTCGGGCGCGCCACGGACAGCCACCAGTTGCGCAACGCGCAGGCGATGGCGAATGCGCAAGCCGGGCGGCTGATCACGGAAACGGAACTTACCGGAGAACGTTTGGCGCGCGAGATTTTCTCCCTCCTCGACCAGCCCCGGGAGATTGAAACGCTATCCACAAATGCGCGGAGCCTTGCCTATCCGCATGCGGCGCGCGACATTGTGAATTTAATTGAAGAAGCGGCGCGGCGGGGGAATGTTTCATGAGCACCCAGATCAAAGGGAAAACCATCTCCTCAGGGGCTAAAGCCCATGACTCTCGGTTGCTTAATGTCGGAGCTGAAGCTCCGACCCCCTGCAACACAATTGGGAGAGGATTTCGAATCGAAAGGGAAGGTTCGGGGCAATGATGGTATCGTTTCGCAATTTTCAACGCATCCACCTGGTAGGCATCGGCGGCATCGGCATGAGCGGCATCGCCGAGGTGCTGCTGACACTGGGATATTCGGTTTCCGGCTCCGACCTGAAGCCTTCGACGATCACCGAGCGCCTGCAAAATCTGGGCGCCACGATTTTTGAAGGGCATCAAGCCGCGAATGTGGAAGGCGCGCACGTGGTGGTGATTTCTTCCGCGGTGAAAGCCGACAATCCGGAAGTAGTGGAAGCCCACAAGCGGAAGATTCCCGTGATTCCGCGCGCGGAGATGCTGGCGGAATTGATGCGCCTGAAATACGGAATCGCCGTGGGCGGGGCGCACGGGAAAACCACCACGACTTCCATGGTCGCGTCGATTCTTGCGGCGGCGCATCTCGATCCGACGTTTGTGGTCGGCGGCAAAGTGAATCAGGCGGGGACGACCGCGCGAGTGGGCCGCGGCGAATATTTTGTGGTCGAGGCGGATGAAAGCGATCGCAGCTTTCTGATGTTCGCGCCGGTGGTCGCGGTCGTGACGACGATCGATCGAGAGCATCTTGACCAGTATTCCTCACTCGAAGACATTCAGGATGCGTTCCTTCAGTTTGTAAATCGCGTGCCATTTTACGGCGCAGCAGTGCTGTGCCTCGACGAGCCAAACGTGCAGGCGATTATTCCAGACGTGAAACGGCCCATCATTACCTATGGAACTTCCCCGCAAGCCGACCTGGTGATCAGTGACGTGGAAATACGCGGCTTGGGGGCTGGATTTCGTCTGACTTACAAGGGCGAGGACCTCGGAATGTTCCTGCTGCCGCACCCGCCCGGAATCCACAACGTTAGAAACGCCGCCGCTGCGGCGGCAGTAGCGCTTTATCTGAATGTTGCCAGCGACCTGATCCGCGAAGGGCTAGGGAAATTTGCCGGCGTAAGCCGGCGGTTCGATATCAAGGGCGTAGTGAACGACATTACGGTGGTGGACGATTACGGACACCACCCGGCGGAGATTCGTGCGACGCTCAAAGCCGCGAGAGGCTGCCAATTCAACCGCCTGCTAGCGCTTTTTCAGCCTCACCGCTATACGCGCACGCAGCACTTGTGGGATGAGTTTGTGCGCGCCTTCAACGAAGCCGATGTGCTGGCGCTGGTGGATGTTTACCCAGCGGGTGAAGCGCCTGTTACCGGCATCACGAGCGAGGCCCTGGCCAACAGTATTCGCGAGGCAGGACACAAAAACGTGCAGTATTTCCGCTCGATGCAGGATGCGATCGAGTTTCTGTTGCGCGAAGCCCGTCCCGGCGATGCGATCTTGACGATTGGCGCGGGAAACGTCAGCCGCGCGAGCAGCGAGCTGATGGTGCTGCTGGGAACGGAACTTCGGGTGGAGGACCGGATTCGAAATGCGGATTGAAGAAGCTAAAATTCTGGCGGCGCTTCCGGAACTGGGCACGGAACTCCGGCGCGAGGTTTCCCTGGCCGAACTGACCTCTCTCGGAATCGGCGGCACCACCGACCTGTTGCGCATCCTGCGGCACGAGGCCATTCCCAGCTTGCTGAAATTGCTCGACCAGCAGGGGGTGCCGCATAAATTCCTGGGCGGCGGCTCGAATTTGCTGGTAGTCGACGGCGAATTGCCGTTCGTTGTGCTGCAACTGGTGAAAGGCGAGCCGGAAATCTCGCTGGACGGAAACGTCGCCACGGTGGACGCCGCGGCCGACCTGGGACGCACGGTGACATTCTGCGCGAAAAATAATTTGGGGGGCATGGAAGGGCTGATCGGCGTGCCTGGAACAGTCGGCGGAGCGCTGCGGATGAACGCTGGCGCATACGGCATCCAGATTGGTTCGTACGTGCGGGAAGTGAAAGTCTACCGGGCGGCGGAACGCAAAATCGAGATTCTGCGCGGCGAACAAATTTCGTTCGAATACCGGCACACTTCTTTTGCGCCCGATGATATGATGCTGGCAGTGAAGCTGGAACTACCCTCCAAACCGTACCCTGAAATTCTCCAAGGCATTCGTATCTGCAACGAAAAGCGGCGTTCGAGCCAGCCGCTCGGGCAGAAGAGCGCCGGCTGCATTTTCAAGAATCCGCCAGGCGGATCCGCCGGGCGCATGATCGACGAACTTGGACTGAAAGGTTTTTCGCATGGCGATGCGCGGGTCAGCGAGCGCCACGCGAATTTCTTCGTAAATGCGGGGCAAGCCTCGGCGGCCGATATGCTGGCGCTGATCGCGGATGTGCGCGAACGCGTGCAACGGGCCTACGGGATAACCCTGGAAAACGAGGTGGTGGTTTGGAACGCGTGAAACCAATCCAACGCAATGCCTCCGCCGCGGCGGCAGAGCAGGAATCGTACCGGCCGGATCTGGTGACCGACGAAGAGCCGAAGTATCTGCGCAGGCAAAAGCCGGTGGATATCCGCAGGAAGAAACTCGGCGGAAAGACTTGGCCGTTTTATCGCCGTGTGTTTGTCTGGACAATTACGGGCGCAGCGCTGGTGACGGCTGGATATTTTGGCGCGCGGTATGCGCTCTATTCGCCGCAGATGATGCTGGTCAAGCCGGACCAGATTGACGTCAACGGGAATCACATCATTGCGCGAGAGGAGATTCAGAAACTCTTCGTGCACGACCGTGACCGCAGCGTGCTGCGCATCCCGCTGGAGGCACGGCGCACCCAGATTCAGGAAATTCCTTGGGTCGAAGAAGCCAGCGTGCAGCGCATCCTGCCGAATCGCCTGCGCGTGGAAATCACAGAGAGGACGCCGGTGGCGTTCTTCCGCAACGGCGGCGAACTCACGTTGATCGATGGGCATGGCGTTCTTCTGGAACGTCCCGAAGGCGAAGACTTTCATTTCCCGATTGTCACCGGCATGTCTGAAAATCTGGCGCGCGATGAACGCGAAAAGCGCATGCAGGTCTATCAGGAGTTCATGAAGAACATTGACCTGGTGAAACCCGGCTCCTCGGATCGCGTCAGCGAAGCCGACCTGGGCAATCCGCGCGATTTGTGCGCCGTGCTGACAGGATTCGGCAGCGAAGGAAACGCCCCGGCGATCACCGTGCATTTTGGCCAGGGCGATTTCACCGGCAAATACCGGACGCTGGTGGAAAACTTCACGCAGTGGCAGGCGAACGCCGGGCCCGTGCACGCGATTGATCTTCGGTATTCGAGGCAGGTGGTGGTGAACCCCGACACCAGCGCACCTGTGGCAAGAGCAAAATAGAAAGCAGGAGAGCGTCTTGGCAAAGAAGGACAAATATCTAGTCGGGCTGGATATCGGCAGCACAAAAACCTGCGCTTTGCTGGCGGAAATCGAAAATGAGCAGTTGCGCTTTCTGGCGCTGGGCGCGGCGGAATCGAAAGGGCTGCGCAAGGGATTGATCGTCAATCTGGACTCGACGGTGAGCTCCATCCGCCGCGCTGTGGAAGAAGCCGAAGGCGTGGCCAACGTGCCCGTGGAATCGGCGGTGATTGGGGTGGCTGGGAGCCACGTGCGCGGCGTCAACAGCCGCGGCGGCATTTCGCTGGGAAACCGGGCACGAGACATTGAGCGCGACGACGTTCGCCGCGCCATTGATGCGGCTCGAAACATCGCCATGCCGGAGGACCGCGAGGTTTTGCACGTGCTTCCGCACGAATTTCTGGTGGACGCGCAGGACGGCATCCGCGATCCCATCGGCATGATCGGCCAGCGGCTGGAAGCAAATGTTCACGTTGTGACATCCTCGATGGCCGCGACGCAAAACCTAATCACCGCCGCCAACAAGGCCGGGATTCTGATCAACGACACGGTGCTGGAGCCGTTGGCTTCCGCGGAAGCTTGCCTGATGCCGGATGAAAAAGAGATGGGCTGCTGCATTTTGGACATTGGCGGCGGCACGACGGATCTGGCTGTCTTCGGCGGCGGCGTGGTGCGCCACACAGGAACTGTCGCTATCGGCGGCGACCACTTTACGAATGACCTGGCGGTCGGCCTCCGCACACCGACCCCCGAAGCGGAGAAGATCAAGCATCGCCACGGGTGCGCCTGGGCAGAGATTCTTCACAACGATGGAGCCATCGAAATTGCCAGCGTGGGAGACCGTCCGCCACGCACTATTTTTGCCCGCAACCTAACCGAGATTATCGAGCCGCGCGCGCAAGAGTTGCTGGTCATGATTCGGGACGACCTGCGCCGCGCGGGAATGGAACGGCAGATCCAGGCGGGATTCGTGCTGACGGGCGGCGGCGCGCAGTTGAACGGGTTCGACGAGCTTGCGGAGCATGTCTTCCAGTTGCCGGTGCGGATTGGGGAGCCACGCGGGATTCTGGATATGCCGGAATCGGTGGCTAGACCCGACTATGCGACGGTTGTAGGCCTTGTGCTGCATGCGGCAAAGACCCGACGGACGAACTCGCAGAAGGCCAACAACATCGTTTCAAGACTGAAATCGATGTTTGCTGGCGCATAGGCAGAGCGGGCCTAAACGGGATTAGAAGACACTAAGGGTAAGAGGGTAAGCGGAGTGCAGGGGTAAAACATCGACTGACGGGGACTGACGGGCCTGTTTTCCACAGGCCTCGAAAAGTCGATGTGGAATCAGGGGAATACGAGTTCTATAAAGGATTTAAACCAGCCGGACAGGGGGCGAGGCATGACAGCGAAAGACGCAGGTATCCGGATGAGCTTCAGCGAAGAGTTGCAGCCCGCGAAGATCAAGGTGATTGGTGTGGGCGGTGGCGGCTGCAATGCGGTCAATCGCATGATTCGTGCCAAGGTCGAAGGCGTGGAATTCATCACCGCCAACACGGATCTGCAGGCACTGAAGATGTCGCAAGCCCCCGTGAAGCTGCAATTGGGCGCGAAGCTGACGAAGGGATTGGGCGCGGGCGCGAACCCTGAGATCGGCCGCAAAGCAGCATTGGAAGACACGGACAAAATTATTGAAGCCCTCGAAGGCGCGGACATGATTTTCATTACCTCCGGCCTCGGCGGAGGAACGGGAAGCGGCGCGGCGCCAGTAGTAGCTTCGCTGGCAAGCGAGTTGGGCGCGTTGAGCGTCGCGGTTGTGACGAAGCCGTTCGCATTCGAAGGCAAGCGCCGGATGCTGCAGGCGGAGCAGGCGCTGCAGGACCTGATCGGCGTGGTGGATACCGTCATCGTGATTCCCAACGAGCGGCTGATGGAAACCGTCGAGCGCGGCACCAGCTTTTTCGATGCGTTTCGCATCGCCGACGACATTCTGCGCCAGGCCGTGCAGGGCATTTCGGACATCATCACCGTCCCCGGCATCATCAATCGCGACTTTGCCGACGTGAAGGCCATCATGCATGGACAGGGCTACGCGGTGATGGGCACGGCCGTGGCGACAGGCGCCACCCGCGCGGTGGATGCGGCCAATCGTGCCATTGCGAGCCCCTTGCTCGAAGACAATTCCATTCAGGGCGCGCAGGGCATTCTCATCAACATTTGCGGAAGCTCTTCGCTTTCGCTGCATGAAGTGCATGAGGCTTCGAGCGTGATCCAGAAAGCGGCGCATGAAAACGCGAACATTATTTTCGGCGCGGTGATGGACGAGAATATGAAGGATGCGGTGAAGATCACCGTGATCGCGGCGGGTTTTAAGGACGCGGGGAAAAAGCAGGCGCCGTCGAAGCAATCGGTCCTGCCGAGAAGCTGGAAGGCCGGGCGGGAAAATCCGGCGCAGCATGAACTGCCGCAGGCGCCGAGCGTGGTACATCAGGTGGCGCAGAACGTGCGCGAAGTTTCACCCGAGGTGCCGAAAGACGATTTGGATGTGCCGACATTCCTTCGCCGTCAGGCGCAGAAAGCCTAACCTTCGCGACAATTCCACGTTTCATAGGGCATGCAAGAGCGTGCCCTTTTTTTGTGTTGAGTTGCGGGTAGCGCCGGCATCTTGCCGGCACGCTTGCCGCCAGGATGGCGGCGCTACCTTTCGAGACTGCTGACGCAGTCTCGAACTGCTGATTCGAATGGCTCGAGGTCTTGGCTGGTGTAGGGAATGACGCTGCCGAGGCCCGTGTGCAATTCGCGGGCGCCGGTTGCGCGGGCTGCTTCCACGACGTTGCCCGCATGGAGTCCGCCGCCGGGCAGAATCGTTATGCGATTTCCAGCCTGTTGGATGAGAGATCGAAGAACGGACACGCCACTTGGCGCATCGGCAGCGCCCCCTGAAGTCAGAATGCGATGCGCGCCAGTGAGAACGATGTCTTCCAAGGTTGCGGCGAGGTCTTTTGTTTCGTCAAAAGCGCGGTGAAACGTCACTTGCATCGGCGAGGCCAGAGCGACAAGCTCACGGGTGCGTTGCCTGTCTATCGAACCATCAGGCAGAAGGACACCGGTAACAATCCCCTGCACGTTTTCCCCTTTGATCTCCTTGATTGACTCCCTCATCTCCGCAAATTCTTCGGCCGAGTAGACGAAATCTCCTGGCCGGGGGCGCACCATCACGTGAATGGGAATCCTCACGGCGGAGCGCACCTTGCGAATTAACTCTATGTGGGGCGTCAACCCTCCGAGCTCGAGGTTGGCACACAATTCCAGGCGATGCGCACCACCGCGCTCCGCGGCCGTCGCGCGTTCTAGAGAGTCCACCGCAACTTCCAGTAGCAAACCAGTGGGCATAGTTTCAAGCAAAGACGCAACAAGACAGGAGGAAACAGCTTCCGCCGGCACACATGCACCATTTTACGGGAGGCTGCCTCTGTCGGCCCTGAAAAATGCCCGCGTAGTATCCCCACGGGTTGCGCGTTGTGTTAGGCTGCTCGCGGAGTCATCGGGTCTCATCCCACCAATAGTCCTTCAGGGGGCGTTTCAGACAAGGAGACCAAGAATGAAGACACCCAAATATATTTTTGCCGCCGGCTTTGCAGCGATGGGGATTGCTATCGCCTCCTGCGAGAAGCCGTACCACCAGCCGGAGGAGCGCTATGTCCTAGTAACCGCCAATGTGAACTTGCCCTACTGGCAGGAAGCCCAAGCCGGGCTGACAGATATCGGCAAGACGGCGGGCGTGAAGGTAGAGATGGAAGGGCCAGCCACCCTTTCGCCCAGCGAAGAGTTAAGTGTGTTTCAGAAGGTGGTCGCACAAAATCCCGCCGGCATCATGGTTTCGGCCAGCGACCCCGCGTTATTCAAGGAGTCCATCAACAAAGCTGTGTTGCAGGGAATCCCGGTGATCTGCATGGATGCGGACTCGCCAGATTCACGCCGCGTGCTTTTCATCGGGACGGATAATTTCCGAGCAGGACAAGAGAGCGGGAAGCGGATGGCGGATTTGCTTGACGGACAGGGCCGCATTATTTTGATTGCGCTTCCGGGCCAGTTAAACACGGAAGAGCGTGTCCGGGGCGTGAATGAGGTGCTGAAGAAATATCCGGGAATTAAAGTCGTAGGAACGATCGACGACCGAGGCGATCCGCGCGCGGCGTACGACGCTGTCTCTGACCTGCTGGTGAACAAGAAGGAAAAGATCGACGGGATCATCTGCCTGGAAGCCTCAGGCGGACAGGGAGCAGCCGATGTTCTGCACCGCATGGACTTGACCAGGAAGATCAAAATTGTTGCCTTCGATAAGGATCCGCAGACACTGGATGCGATCGAACACGGATTGATCACCGCCACGATTGCGCAGAAGCCCTACGTGATGGCGTTTTATGGAGTAAGATTTCTGGACGACCTGCACCACAATGCCGTCCATGAGTTCAAAGACTGGGCAACCGCGCCAACGGCTCCCCTTCCGACTTTTGTTGACACTGGAACGGCCATCATCGATTCCACAAATCTCGCAATATTCCGAAAAGCCCTGGCGGAGCACCCGAAGCCGGTTATCTGAAGGGTGAGCCGGCCCTACAAAAGCCCGTAGGACGCAAAGACGACGATCGCGGTAACGCCCAACCCGGAACCGAGAACTGCGCCAGCCAGTACGTCGCTTAGGAAATGCATGCCAAGTACCACGCGGGAGACCGCGATGCTGGCGGCCAGAAAGTATAGCGTCCCTTCAAAACCCGGATAGAAGTAGCTGATGACGAGCGCGATCGAGAATGCCGTCATGGTATGCCCCGACGGGAAAGAGAACTGATCCGGCGGCAGCACGCGCGACCAGCAATGAGGTTCCAGATGGCACGGACGCTGCCGGTGGCTGATTTTCTTCAGCCCCTTGAACACGACTACTCCAGCAAGGGCCGCAGAGGCTGCGACGCTAACTGCTGCAAAGCGATTCGGTCCGCCCGCGATCAGGAGAATGACGGCCAACCCGTACCACAGCCACCCGTCTCCGATTCGCGTGGCCGCGATCATCCAGTAGCGAATCCAGCGCGGCGCCTTCCAGCGATTGACGCGCCGCATGACGCGGTGGTCGCGGTTTTGGATGTAACCCCAGACGGTTTTCGCCACGGTCATGGCCTCACCTCAACTCGCCCAGTTCGCCTCAAAACTCGAATCGACGTCCCACAGCAGGCGGGGACTCTTTTGCTTGTCGCCCAGCTTCCCCGTCCACTGCTTGCAGAACCGCATTTCGTTCAGCCAGTGAAATGCGGTAATTGCCGGAATGAAAACGGTCAACGGCAGAAGCACGGCGGCAGTTGGCTTATCTTTCAGAACGCTGCCAATAAAATTGAAGATATCCATAGTGAGTTTCACGTAGCCGCCGTCCTGTCCATGGATGACCCCGCGGCCGGTGCGCAAGCCTGCGAAGTATTCCTCGACCGTCCGCGCGCCAGGCACTTCCGTAAACGTCCGCGCCACGCCGGAAAGGGTGTGGGAATCGCTGCCCGCCACGCCGGCTTTGCCAAGCTTTGCCGCAAGCTGTTGCGCCTGCTGATTTGCGTCTTTCCACATCTGGCCGTTTCGCACCTCAAACGCCGGCACGTACGAGGCAAACCAGTCAAAATCCTCGATCTCGCGGCGCCCGGTCAGGCTTGAAAACACGTGATTCAGGCTGAAGAAAATCTTACGCTCTGTCAGGTACATCAAGAGCGCTATAAAATCGTTGCGGCGGCGCGAAATTTCCGCATGGTCTTTCTCGGTGATTCCATATACTCCCAGATGGATTTGTGTCCCGGTGGGCATTCGCACGGTTACTTCTTCGCTCAGGAAAAAATCCGGGTATTTGCGGAGAGCTTCCGCGGCGTCAATGGAATCGTGGTCGGTCAGGGTGACGATGGACATGCCGAGGCGTTTGCAGCGATGGTAGACCTCGGCGGGGTGGTTATAGGACTCCTTGGCGATCCGGGTCAAGCCCGGGGTGTCGCACATCCCCGAGGCGATTGAGTGGACGTGAAGGTCGCAACGCATGTTACGAGACTAGATGCGGGATATGAACAGCACATGAAACGAGGGCAAATTGCGTATGAAACTTGGGGCGGAACTGATTGAACACAAACGGCTTGAAACGTTTTCCACATGGCATGGAGCGTGCCCTGCCGGCGTTTGCAGAACATTCACAATTCTGTGGAACAATACCCCGCGATGAAGAAAATCCAGGTGCTCTTCCATGACGCGGGCGGTGGCCATCGCAACGCCGCCGTCGCCCTGCAGACTGTAATTTCCCAACAAAATCGTGGCTGGCAGGTGGAATTGGTGCAATTCCAGGAGCTGACGGATCACCTCGACGTGCTGCGGAAGCTCACCGGGATTCGCATTCAGGAGCAGTACAACACGCTGCTGCGCAACGGCTGGACGCTCGGCGCGACGCAACTGCTGCGCGTGCTCCAGACCACAATCCGCATATTTCATCGCCCGCTGGTGAAATTGCTGGCCGGGCATTTCCGGAATAGCGATGCGGACCTGCTGGTCTCCGTGATTCCTCATTTCAATCAGGAAATTGCCGAAGCGTGGAAACTGGTGCACCCGGACAAAGCATTCGTCACCTTGATCACCGACATTGCGGATTTCCCGCCGCATTTCTGGATCGAATCCGCCGAAAACCAATATGTGATCTGCGGTTCGGAGAAGGCGGCGCAACAGGCACGGGCAATCGGGAAGAATGCCACGCATATTTTCCAAACTTCAGGGATGATTTTGCGTCCGGATTTTTATTTGCCCGATAATTCGGACCCTTTGGCGATTCGTAAAGAGTTGGGACTCCAAACAGTCCTGCCAACCGGCATGTTGCTTTTCGGTGGATTCGGTTCGAAAGTGATGCTCGAAATCGTCGAGCAACTGGACGCTGCGCGGTTGCCGCTGCAGTTGATTGTGATTTGCGGGCGCAACGAGAAGCTGGCGGAAACATTTCGCGGGCGCAAATGGAACTTGCCGCTCCACATAGTGGGGTTCACGAAAGAAGTGCACCGGCTGATGCATGCCGCCGATTTTTTGGTTGGCAAGCCGGGACCTGGCAGCGTTGCCGAAGCGATGATGCGTAAGCTTCCCGTGATCCTCGAGTGCAATGCCTGGACGCTGCCGCAGGAACGCTACAACACCGAGTGGGTGAGGGAAAAGCGAGTCGGCATCGTGCTGCGGAATTTCCGGCAAATCGTCGGCGGCGTAAAGCAACTACTCGAACCGGCCACGCTGGCGGAGTTTCGCCGCAACGTAGCCGCGCTGGAGAACCGCGCTATTTTTGAAGTTCCGGAAATTTTCGCGAAATTGCTCGGCGAGGAGAGCCGCCCGGACTAGTTGCTGGCGCGTTCAGCACGCGGTTTGCGTGGATAGTGGGGACCCGCCCCCGGAGTTTCCGCTGGCGGCTGCACGCGCGGTTTGGCGCAACTTACAGCCCCCAAGTGCGAGGCATATTTGGGCATTTCGCACATCTTAGCGCAGCCGGCCGCAGTCTTCGCTTGCGCGCATCCGCAGTAGCAGCCTTCCATGCGCGTCTTGCCGAGTTGGCCGCGGGTGTCGGCTGAAGTGGAAAAGGCCAGAGCACCTGCGAAGAGGGCCAGATCAAGAGTGGCCCAGATGGCGAGGCGTCGTAGGCGGCGGAGCAGAGGTGAGGTCATACCAAGAGAGTGTCAGCCCAAATCGAAAAAAAACCGATAGTGCGGCGAAACTAAGAGTTTTGTTACCCGGGTCATGGTACGAGGTCTGTCCGTAGGAGAATGCTTCAGAAGTGCAGCGAGTCGAAGCGGAGTCCCGATTTGAATTGGGAGGTCACTTTTGGTTCAGGGGGTGGTTCTAGCAGGGGCAGCTAACCGTAAATTTTTGAGCGATTTATGAGAATGCTATAGGGGAAACAGCTTGGCGTCGCTCGTGCAATAGAGGGACACGTGGGCGCGTTTCAGAAACGAGGCGCTTAGAATGGCAAGTGAGGGGGAAGGGGCTTACTTGCTGTTTTGGCGAATCGTTACCACCTGCCTCTGAGAGGGAAGCTAGGATGGATGACCCCACGCGCTGGTGTGAAAACGACACTGGCATCTGAGATGCGCCTTCCGGGGCTCCCCGATCCCAAGCGGGGGCCCCACTTTTTTTAGGCCCGGTTTTTCTCCTGATACACCCGCCTCCGCCAGAATCTTTCAACCACACAATTCAGCCTTTGGGGATTTTCCAAGTGAAATGGGTGTCGTTTGCAGGATGTAGTATGAGGTCTACCTAGGAAGCGCTGCTTTTTCCACTGGGAGTGGATCCGAGGTTTCCATCGCCGACACCCTCTGCACGATGGAAATTCCCGCTTTGCCGAGGACGTGCGCGACCTGCGTCTCGCGCAACCTGGAAGCGTCGTACTCGAGCGTCAGGTGCTTTTGTTTTTCGTCCACGCGGAAGCGGCGGAGGCCGTAGGTGTTCGCGAATTCGCCGAGGCGCTGAAGTTGCTCGAAGCTGGGCGGCGAGTGGAGCTCGTACGTGATTTCGAGAAGTGTCATGGGGGGATTATACCAGCGCCGCGAGCGAATGCAGCAGAGACTAAAATAGCCAACTGTCCACAGCCCACAGGAAATCACCCACTAACTGTCATCCTGAACCCGCGTTTTTTGCGGCCGAGGGATCCGCTTTTCCGTTTGAGCAAAGCAAGCTGGCCACTTGACAGCAAATAGTCCCTGGTGGTATAAATACCCCCTAGGGGTATAAGGCGATGGAAAAGCAGATGCGCAAGGCAGTCGGAGTCGATTCGGAATTGAAAGCCGCGAATCTGAACCGGCTGAAGCGAATTGAGGGGCAGGTCCGCGGGCTGCAGAAGATGGTGGAAGACGACCGTTATTGCGCGGACATCCTGGTGCAGGTCGCGTCGGTGCAGGAGGCGCTGCGCGGCGTGGGGCGAAACCTGATGAAGAATCACCTGCAGCACTGCGCGATGAAGGCGATCAGCAGCGGCAAACCCAAGGAGACGGCGGCGATGTACGACGAACTGCTGGAGCTGGTTTACAAGCATTTGCGGTGAAGGGAGCGGAGGGCCGGGCGAGCCCGGCCCCTACAAGTGAAAAAGAGGCAAGGTGAGAAACATGGAACGCGATCCTGTTTGCGGCATGAATGTTGACCCCGAAAAGGCCAAAGCGAAAGTAGATCACGGCGAAAAGAGCTACTACTTCTGTAGCGCGGGCTGCGCTAAGAAATTTGAGCAGACGCCACAACAATTTCTTTCCAAGGCCACGCCGGCTGCCGGTTCGCATGGAAGTGAAATCGCAGCGGCAGCGAAACCAGCCATGGGTTCGCTGCCGATTCTGGGTTCAGCGCCTATGGTCAAGGATCCCGTCTGCGGAATGATGGTGGATCCACAAAGGGCCGCGGGAAAGGCCGAGTACGCCGGGAAGAGTTACTTTTTCTGTTCACCACGTTGCAAAGAGCGATTCGAAAAAGAGCCGGAAAAATTTCTGGCAGCGCCGGGAACCGCCGGGATGGAACATGCTCGCGAGGCACCGCCTCCGGCAAGCGCGCAAAATATTCGATACACGTGCCCGATGCACCCGGAAATTGTCCAGTTCGGTCCGGGGAATTGTCCGATTTGCGGCATGGCTTTGGAGCCGATGGACATCGTGGCCGGGGAGCAGGCCGACCCCGAGTACGATTCAATGCGCAAGCGTCTTTGGGTGAGTGCTGCTTTGTCGCTCCCATTGCTAGTTCTTTCCATGGCTGGCGACACGCTTGGGCTTCAACTCGCCGCTGGCGCGAATAACGGGATTGAGCTTCTACTTGCCTCTCCAGTTGTTCTTTGGGGCGGCTGGCCCTTCTTTGAGCGTTTCTGGGCGTCGCTTGTGAATCGCAGCCCCAACATGTTCACGTTGATTGGTCTCGGCACGGGCGCGGCATATCTCTACAGCCTGGCGGCCACGCTTTTCCCTCAATTTTTCCCGGACTCATTTCGTGGCATGCATGGAGAGGTTTCTGTCTATTTCGAAGCCGCGGCGGTGATCACAACCCTGGTGCTGGTCGGCCAGGTGCTGGAACTTCGTGCACGCCAACGCACCAGCGGAGCAATTCGGGAATTGTTGCATCTAGCCCCGCAGACTGCGCACTTGGTTGCGAACGGCACTGATCACGATGTTCCGTTGGAACAGGTGAAACGCGGCGATTTCCTGCGAGTGCGCCCGGGCGAACGCGTACCGGTGGATGGAACAGTACGTGAAGGCGCAAGCGCGGTGGATGAGTCGATGGTCACGGGTGAGCCGTTACCCGTGGAAAAGCAGCCGGGCGACAGCGTCACGGGTGGGACGCTCAACTCCAGCGGCAGCTTCGTCATGGTGGCCGAGCGTATCGGTAGCGAAACGCTGCTCGCGCGAATCGTCAAGCTGGTCAGCGAAGCGCAGCGCAGCCGCGCGCCGATGCAGAGGCTGGCGGATAAAGTGGCGGGATACTTCGTGCCGGGAGTCGTGGCCGCGGCCATTCTGGCTTTTTTGGGCTGGGCCCTGTTTGGGCCGGAGCCGCGATTCGCCCACGCGCTGCTGGCCGCAGTTTCGGTGCTCATCATCGCGTGCCCCTGCGCGCTCGGCCTCGCCACGCCCATGTCTATCATGGTGGCAGTCGGTCGCGGCGCGACCGCAGGCGTCCTCGTGCGCAACGCCGAAGCATTAGAGACGCTAGCGAAGGTGGACACGCTGGTTCTGGACAAGACCGGCACACTCACGGAAGGGAAGCCTCGCGTGGCGGGAGTAGCGGTGGCAGAAGGAAGCGGACTAACGAAGGATAGGCTTCTCTGGGTTGCCGCGAGCGTGGAGCGTTCCAGCGAGCATCCTCTGGCGCGAGCTATTGTCGAAGCAGCGAAGGCAAAAGGCGTCGAGTTAGCGGAGCCCGCCGAATTTCGAGCGATTGCCGGAGGCGGAGTAGAAGCCATGCTTCAAGGCGACCGGGTTCTCATCGGCTCGCCAA
>Ga0137415_10000376_pt1 | contig 41861 bp, 28 predicted proteins | sample CZODoug3_1_1_16f_FD_183082 | JGI IMG/M metagenome (GOLD analysis project Ga0137415, IMG submission 183082) | Vadose zone soil fungal communities from Angelo Coast Range Reserve, California, USA - CZODoug3_1_1_16fungal (Hybrid Assembly) | ecosystem: Environmental > Terrestrial > Soil > Vadose...
GAGCACTCCCATCAAACGACACGTCAAGGTTAAAGGCGAAGCGAACCCGTACGATCCAACCTATGAAACCTACTTCGAAGAACGCGAAGGGGCTCACATGCTGGAAACGTTTCGGGGTATCCGCACTCTTCGCTATCTCTGGTATGAGCAACGTGGACTCTGCACGCAGTGCTATACAACAATCACCCGGATCACAGGCTGGCGCCTTCATTACTGCGTCCCCCGTGTGATGGGTGGTTCCACTGGTGCCACGAACTGCGTTTTACTTCATCCCGAGTGCCATGATCGGGTTCATCGTCAGCGTCTTTCCGTTTCGAAACCGCGTCTCCTCTCAAGAGGCGTTCGAAGGGCTTGAGCTGGGTGAAGGGAAACTTTCACGCCCAGTTCTGAGAGGGCCGGGCGGCCGCAAGGCCGCCCGGCTACTCGGTAGCTATTCCCGAGGCGGAGCAACAGCCTCCATTCGCCCCACTGATTTAAGAGAGAGCTTCTAGTTAAAAAAAGATAGAGTGCGCGAAGCTAGGAAGGGCTGCCAACCAGGCGATGAGCTATTCATAACGCAAGGCTGTCAGGGGATCGAGTTTGGAAGCACGATAGGCCGGCAAGAAACTGGCGAGCGCGGCGACGGCGGACAGCGTGACGACCGCCATTGCCAGAGTGAGCGGGTCGCGAGGCTTCAAACCGAAGAGCAAAGATTTGGCCGCTTGCGCCGCGCCAAGAGCGAGGCCTGCGCCAATCACCAAGCCGGTGACGGTAAGCACAGTGGCTTCGCGAAGAATCATGCGCAGGACGTCGGCGCGCTTCGCCCCAATGGCCATGCGGATGCCAATTTCCTTGGTGCGCTGGATGACCATGTAGGACATAACGCCGTAGAGTCCAATGGCCGCGAGAAGCGCCGCCAAGAATCCGAAGAAGCCCGAAAGGGTAGCCATTAATTGATCTTGGAGCAGCGAGTTTTGAATGCGTGTCTTGAACACCAAAAATTCAAGGTCAATGCCGGAATTCACGCCGGCAATCGTCTCTTTCATCGAAGCGATGAGGCTCGTCAAAGGAAGGGACGAGCGAATGAGGATTTGATCGTCAGGGCTGGGCTTTTCCTGCTGGGTAGCCGGGAAATACATGAACGGCAGAAACTCCTCGTGCATGTCCTGAAACTTGTTGTCGCCCGTTACTCCCACAATCTCATAGAGAGGCCGGGGCTTTCCCGGCGGTTCGTGGATGCAGAATCTTTTGCCGAGAGGATCAGCGCCTTTGAGAATGTGGCGCGCAAAGGACTGATTCACGATGGCGACCTTGACGGAAGTTGCGGTGTCGCGATCATCGAAATCGCGTCCGGCGAGGAGCGGCGTCCCAACGGTCTTAAAATAGTCCGGGCCGAGATAATTCAGCCAGGCGTCACCTGCCTCCTGGTCGGAACCTTCGAGGAGGACACCGTCGTTCCAGGTGCTTCCACCAAAGGGGACAAGCATGGCGTGGGCGGCGGACTCGACACCCGGGATGGCCTGCACGCGCTTGACGAGATCCCGTTTGTATTCGGTATAGCGCGCCTCGGGGATCTGCAGGCGGCCGAAATCGACGCTGGTGACCAAGATTCCGGTCTGCTGGAAGCCAACGTTCAGGGTCGTCAAGTTGCGCAAGCTGCGGACAAAGAGCAGCGCACCCATTAAAAGGACGACAGAGAGCCCTACTTGCGACACGATGAGAATGCGCCGAAGACTAAAGCGTTCGCGGCCTCCGGTCGTTCCCCGACTCCCTGACTGGAGTAGCGTAGCGGGCTCCGCGCGCGTGGCACGCAAGGCGGGCGCCAACCCGAAGGAGACGGTTGTCAGGGCCGCGAGGGCGGTTGTAAAAGCCAGGATTCGCCAATCCATTCCGAGATCGAGAAAAACCTGATTTTGCTGCGTGCTGATGAAAGCCACAAGCATGCGGCTTATCGCGAAAGCAAAAAACAATCCGCAAATCGACCCGGCTGCTGCGAGCAGCAGGCTTTCCGAAAGCAGCTCACGAACCATGCGCCAGCGCGTGGCTCCGAGCGCCCGCCGGATGGTGATTTGCCGCTCGCGAGCGCTGGTACGCGCGAGCATCAAGTTGGCCAGGTTGGCGCACGCGATGAGCAAAACAAGACCGGAAATCCCCAAGAGCAACCACAGGGACGTTTCGGAATCCTGGCGCAATTCTGAAAATCCCGTGCTCGCGGAGAAAGCGCCGAGTTTGTATTCAAGATACTTCTTCGTCCCTTCCGCGTCATAGACTGGTGGAATCGTTTCCTGCAAAATGGCGGGCGTGACCGCGAGCATTTGGGCATTAGCCCGCGCAATGGTCCATCCGGGTTTCAAGCGACCGATCGTGGCGAGCCACCAGGCATGACGAAGCGTGAGACGGTTGTTGCGCGGGCTGAGTATGGGCTCGACGCAGATGGGCACAGCAACGTCATAGGTGTCGCCGATGGAAATACCATTGAATCCCGGCTGTGTGACGCCGATAACCTGAAACGAATTGCCATCCAGGGTGAGGGGTTTCCCAACCACTGCGGGGTCGGCGGCAAAATTTCGCTGCCAGAAAGAGTAACTGATGTTCGCTGCAGATGCGCCGCAACCGGGCTGGTCATCCTGGGGGCCAAGCAGCCTCCCAAGAATCGGCTCGACCACAAGGACGTGAAAAAAATCGCCGCTGACGCGAATGCCTTTTGCTTTGCGGACTTCGCCGCCGGTGGCCAGATTGAATCGTTGGTCGGACCACACGGCGATTTCGGCGAATCCTTCCTGGCGCTTGCGGATCTGCTCCCACATGGCAAAAGTGAGCTGGGAATACTGGCTCGAAAACTGGCCGGAACCCCAGTGGCGATCCGCAATCCGGATGGTCCCCAGCTCTTGGGGGTTCTTGACCGGAATGGTACGCAGGCGAATGGAGTCGATGAGCTGGAAGATCGCGGTGTTGGCGCCGATACCGAGAGCGAGAGTAAGGACGGCGACGAAAGTGAAACCGGGGCTGAGGCGAAGAAACCGCAAAGCATGGCGAAGGTCGCGCCAGAACGAGGTCATAGCATCCCCCTGGCAATATCAGACGACGGGCGGGCTCGAATGTCACGGAGTGACCGAAAAAAAGGTGGCTCGACAATTGATGTTCGGCACAGGGAGGAATGGGCGAGGCGGCCCGCTTCCATGGCAAAGAGCGGCCGCCTATTCGCCTAAGCCGCGGCTCGCCTCCCCGACCCCGTCGGGGTAAACAGAAGGCGAGCCCTACATCGGCGGGCGCGCGGGCTGGGGTTTCGGCAAGGGCTTGCGCGGGAGCATTTCGTCGCGATTTGCGGTCAGGTAGACGAAGGAAGCCACGATCACGGCCATCTGCTTCATGTCCGGCTCCTGGATGCGTTCGTAGACGTCCATGTTGGAGTGATGGGTGCGCGTGTCGTAGTCCAGAGGGTCTTGGATAAACTGAAAACCGGGGAGGCCGACGGCATTGAAGGCCAGGTGATCGGTGCCGCCGGTGTTGCGGATGGTGAGGGTGTTCATGCCGAGATCGTGGAACGGGACCATCCAGGCAGAGAAGATCGGGGCGACCATTTCATTTCCTTGCAAATAGACACCGCGAATCTTGCCGGTGCCGTTGTCGACGTTGTAGTAGGCGTCGAGCTTCGCGTGCTCTGGAGTCGGCTTCATGACTTCAGGATCGGCGAAGTGCTGCTTGACGTAGGCGCGCGAGCCGAGCAGGCCCTGTTCTTCGCCAGTCCAGAGGCCGATGCGGACGGTGCGGCGCATCTTCAGGCCGGTGGTCTTAAGAATGCGGATAGCTTCGAGCATCACGGCAGAACCCGCGCCGTTGTCGGTAGCGCCGGTTCCGGCATGCCAGGAATCGAAGTGTGCGCCGAGCATGACGATCTCGTCGGCTTTGGTTTTGTCGGCGCCGGGAATTTCGCCGATGATGTTGAAAGAGTTCAGATCGTCGTCGTAGAACTTGCTTTCGATATCGAGCTGCAGAGTGACGGGCGACTTTTTATCAAGCTTCTCGAGCATGCGAACGATGCGGCCATAGTTTTCGCTGGCCACAGCGACGCGCGGAGGAGCGGGGGGATCCTTCTCCTTATCGCGGCCACCTCCCTGCTGGACGAAGACGGTTCCGTCGTCGCTGCGGGAAGGCTCGATCCAGGCGGCAGCGCCTTCATCCAGGAGAAACTTCTGTACTTTAAGGCTTAATTCGCGCTGGGCGCGGAATTGGGCAGCGCGATCTTCGGCGTTCGCCACGGGCACGGGCTGCGTGGCGAGTTCCGCCAACTCGGCATCCGTGTAGCGGTGAGCCTGCGGCTCAAAGCGTTCGGGATTCTCTGGGATGGCCGCGGTCAGGACAAACTTTCCTTTCAGTTGGCCGCGATACTTCGAGATATCTTCTTCCTTTAAGATCGGCGCGAACACCGCTTCCGCGGTTATGTGACCGTTGGTTCCGGGCGTCCAAGCTTTGGGATAGGCAATCAGAGGAAACGGACGCGGAGAAATCACTTGTGCGGAAAAGCGCTCGTTGGACCAGCCGCGGCCAAAGGGCCCCCAAGGCTCGAGATGGACGTTGGCCAGTTGCCATTCCTTCATCTTGCCGGTGGTCCAGTTCGCGGCTTCCTTAATATTGGGGGAATTCGTGAGGCGCGGACCGTAAACGTCGGTCAGGTAGCTCATGATTTCCATTACTTTGGAATTGTTGAAGCCTTCGTCCTTGATTTGATGGATCGCGGACAAATCCGCCTGGCTTGGGGCTTGCGCCACCAAAGGCAAGACCGCCAGCCACACTACGAACACCGCTAACACGCCCGCATGCTTTCGCACTATTGTCCTCCGCCTATCGTTTTCACTTTGCCCTGCTTGTCTGGTAATTCCCTGAGGGAGCATTCGCTACCAGTGGGACGCCGTTGGCCCCGAATCGGTTTCATTGTCGTCAAGACTGACTCACCCTTCAAGTCGTGTGGTGCCGAAGAACGGTTGGCCAGACAGGAAAAAATTTTGCTCAGGTGCATTTTTTCCTTGCATGCGGGGGCGACTCTTGTATTCTGCGAATGCGAACTCGTTTTACCGCAGCGGCGAGAGCGAGTTTCCCTTAGGAGGACGAGAGTAAAAATTGAGTTCAATATCAGTTCCCACCCAGCTACCTTCCCGCGCAATCCCAACAGTAAAAAAGAGAGTCGCTAAGCTTACGCTCTGGCCGCTTGTGGCGGCCACGTTTTTCATGGTATCTGGCGGCACTTATGGGACAGAAGAGATCATTCACGGCGCGGGATACGGGCACGGGATCTTGGTCCTGCTATTCCTGCCGGTGCTATGGTGCTTACCGACAGCGTTCATGATCGGCGAGCTATCGAGCGCGCTGCCGCAAGAAGGCGGCTACTACGCTTGGGTGCGTCGCGGATTGGGAAACTTCTGGGGCTTCCAAGAAGCGTGGCTCTCGCTGGCCGCCAGCATCTTCGACATGGCGATCTACCCGACGTTGTTTGTATTTTATTTGAAGCAGATGTCGCCGTGGTTTGGCCTGGGGAATCATGGGATTTACGCTGGGCTTTTTGTGGTGGCGACCTGCGCAATTCTGAATCTTGCGGGGATTCGCGTGGTGGGAATCACTTCGCTATGGCTTTTCTTTTTACTATCGGCGCCGTTCGCGGTGATTGTAGTGATGGCGCCGCTAAAAATAGGAGCCCTGACGGAAGCACACGCCGCGCCTGCCGCGACAGGGCTCGGTTTGCTTGGCGGCGTGCTTGTGGCGATGTGGAATTACATGGGCTGGGACAACGCCTCGACGATTGCGCAGGAAGTGGAGCGCCCGCAGAGGACTTATCCGAGAGCCATGATGGCAGCGGTGGTTCTCGTTGCGCTGACTTATGTGCTGCCGTTCACGGCGGTGTACTTGGCGGGCGTTCCTTCCTCTACTTTTGGAGAAGACGGCTCGTGGGCTACCGTGGCGGGAGCGCTTGGCGGAAGGATCGTGGGATTCGAATGGCTGAGGTTCCTGATCGTGCTCGGGGGCATGATGAGCGCGTTTGGAATGTTCAACGCGCTGGTGCTGAGCTATTCGCGACTCCCGCTGGCGATGGCGCGAGACGGCATGCTGCCGAAGTTTTTTGGCAAGATCAGCTCAAGGACGCGGGCGCCTTACGTGGCCATTATTGTCTGCGCGACGTGCTGGGCGCTGTGCCTGGGGCTGGGGTTCAGGCGGCTGGTAACCCTGGACATCATGCTTTACGGGATCAGCTTGATGCTGGAATTTGTGACCCTCGTGGCGCTGCGCATCCGCGAACCGGAGTTGAAGCGCGGGTTCCGGGTGCCGGGAGGGCTGACGGGTGCAATCAGTTGCGGAATATTCCCGCTGCTGCTCCTCAGTTTGGCGATGCTGGAGAGCAACCACGAAACCGTGCTGGGTCTAAACGGGCTGGTATTCGGCGCGCTCATAATTATGGCCGGCTTCTTGATTTACTTCGTCACCGGCAAGTTGAAGATCCGCCGGAGGAAGCCGGTGGTGATGGAAGAGATCAAGGAGTTGGAAATAGCCTAAGGCCTTCTCTTAATTGAGCGATCCCCTGCCGCCAGGTTCGGAAGAGCCGGGCGGTTTTGTTATGGGGCTGAGATATACTCAGCAGTCTTTGAATGCTTGCCTTGCGACGGGAGACTTCGGACGTGAAACTGCGCCTTTTTGTTTCTGCATCGCTGTCTGTCCTATTTGTGCTCTGTGCTTTGGTTCAGGCGTTTGCCGCGCCTGACGCACCCAAACAGTTCGATCCAAAATTATTCCAGGAGCTGCGGTGGCGCTTGATCGGGCCGCCTCGCGGAGGGCGCGTGCTGGCGGTGACCGGCGTGCGCGGACAACCGGAACTTTTCTTTTTCGGGAGTGTTGGCGGCGGCGTCTGGGAAACGAATGATGCGGGGCGAACTTGGAACCCCATTTTCGATTCGCAGGCGATTGCGTCGATTGGGGCCATTGCGGTTACGCCGTCGGATGCGAACGTGATTTACGTGGGTTCGGGCGAAGCGGACATGCGCTCGTCAATCTCTTACGGCAATGGGATGTACAAGTCCACCGACGGCGGCAAGACGTGGAAACACATCGGGCTGGAGGATTCGCGGCAAATCGGGCGGATCATCGTGGACCCGCGGGACGCGAACAAGGTTTTCGTGGCGGCGCTGGGTCACGCTTACGGGCCGAACGCGGAGCGCGGCGTTTTCCGTTCGAAAGATGGAGGAAAGAGCTGGCAAAAGATTCTGTTTCACGACGAAAACACGGGAGCCATCGATTTGGCTTTCGAGCCCGGCAATCCGAGAGTGATTTACGCGTCGCTATGGCAGACGCGAAGGCCGCCGTGGAGCATCTATCCCCCCTCAAATGGTCCGGGCAGCGGGCTCTATCGCTCCAGTGATGGGGGCGACCATTGGGAACATGTAAGCGGACAAGGATTGCCAGCGGAGGGACTCGGAAGGATTGGCATCGCGTTTGCGCCGAGCAACTCGCGGCGAATTTATCTGATCGTGGATGCCAAGGAAGGCGGGCTTTTTCGTTCTGACAACGCCGGGCAAAGCTGGCAACGGGTTTCGACTGACCAGCGCATCTGGGGGCGCGGGTGGTACTTCGGAGAGCTCAGCGTGGACCCCAAGAATGCGGACACCGTCTATGTTCCGAACACCACAACTTACCAGTCGCGCGACGGAGGGAAGACGTTTACAGCTTTCAAAGGCGCGCCAGGGGGCGACGACTATCACGAACTGTGGATTGATCCCGATGAGCCGCGGCGGATGATTCTCGGTTGCGACCAGGGAGCGATTGTGTCGCGCAACGGCGGTGAGACGTGGAGTTCCTGGTTCAACCAGCCAACGGCGCAGTTCTATCACGTAGTGACGGATAATCAGTTTCCTTACTGGGTGTACGGAGCGCAGCAAGACAGCAATGCGATTGCCACTCCAAGCCGCAGCCGTTACCTTTCGCTGAATTTTCATGATTGGCGGCCGATGGACGCGGGCGGCGAAAATGGTTACATCGCGCCGGACCCGCTGAATCCAAGCGTGGTGTTCGGCGGCACAGTGGCGCGGCAGGATTTCAGTGACGAAGAAGTGCAGGAACTTCCGCCGACGCTGGCGCACCCTGGCAAATACCGAAGCACCTGGACGCTGCCGCTTGTTTTTTCGCCGATCGATCCGCATGTGCTGTATTTCGGTTCGCAAGTTTTGTTTCGAACGGCGGATGGTGGAAGCTCGTGGCAAGTGATCAGTCCCGATCTCACGCGCGAAGACCCCGGTGTGCCGCCCAATCTGGATCCCGCGACGGCCGCGGATGTGCCGAAAGGCAAACGTCACGGCGTGATTTACGCGATTGCGCCATCGTTTGTGAAGGAGGGGGAAATCTGGGCGGGTACGGACGACGGGTTGATTCAACTGACGCAAGACGAAGGGAAAACTTGGGAGAACGTGACGCCGCCGGAGCTGACGCCGTGGAGCAAAGTGACGCACATTGAAGCTTCGCATTCCGACGCGGGAACGGCGTATGCCGCAGTGGACAGGCATCGCCTCGACGACTATCAAGCCTATCTCTATCGCACGCGCGACTTTGGCAAGACCTGGCAACGCACTCCGAATGGGATACCTGAGGGCAGTTTCCTAAATTGCGTGCGGGAAGATCCGGTTCGAAAAGGGATGCTTTATGCGTGCACGGAAGAGGGCGTCTATATTTCTTTCAATGATGGAGACGATTGGCAGTCTCTGCAGCTCAATCTGCCGGTGACCTCGGTGCGCGACCTGGTGGTGCACGAGAATGATTTGGTGGTTGCTACGTTTGGGCGCTCGTTTTGGATACTGGACGATGTGACGCCATTGCGTCAGATGGAGTCGCGTGCAGCAGCGGCCGCTGTGTGGTTATTTCGCCCGCAAACTGCAATTCGCATGCGCTCGAGCTCCGATCAAGGAACGCCAGTACCCCTGGATGAATCGCTGTCGGCGAATCCGCCGGAAGGCGCGTTGCTGGATTACTACCTGAAGGAAAAAGCGTCGTCGCCCATCCAGCTGGAAATCTTCGACTCCGAAGGCAAGCTGGTACGGCGATTTGCGAGCGATGAGGTCTTGCGCAAGACAAATCCAAACGACGTCCCGATTCAAGTCGAGTGGATACGCGACCCGAAACCTCTTTTGGCCGAGGCAGGAATGCACCGCTTCGTGTGGGATCTTCATTATGCGCTGCCGAAAGAGGTGCGCAGATCTTACTGGGGGCCGGCCGGGCCTATGGCGGTGCCGGGCAACTACATCGTGAAGCTCACCGCGAACGGGAAGAGCAGCACGCAGCCGTTGACAATTAAGTTGGATCCGCGCGTCAAGACACCGCAGGACGCGCTGGCGCGGCAGTTCAGCCTGGCGTCAAAGCTCGCAGCAAGATTGGGGGAAGTCTCAGTGGCGTTGCAGCAGGCTGGTGACCTGCGAAAGCAAATCGACGCGCGCAAGAAAGAAGCGAGCGGCAACGCAGAACTTTTGTCGGCGTGGGAAGAACTGGAAAAAAAGCTCGAAGCAGCGACAGAAGCTGACAGGGACGGCGGGTTTGGGCTGTTTGGGCTGGCCGCTCCCGGCAAGGAGCGTGAACCTCTCTCTAAAGTAGTAGCGGCGCTGACCGGTCTCCTGACTGTTGTGGACAGTTCCGATCTGGGGCCAGGGGCTGATGCCGCGATAGCAAGCGAGCGTTGGGAAGAAGCTGCCCAGGAAACACTGGCTGAATGGGAGACTTTCAAAAAAGAAGACCTGGCGAGCGTCAATGCTTTACTTCGAAAAGCAAATCTTAAGCCGCTGAATTTCGCGGAGAGTTCTGCGCTGCAATAGCAAGAGGGGCAGTCCCTTTCCCGGCGCATTTGCGAAGCCGGAGCGGCGCGTTTTGCGGTGCAGATTTGGTATGCTGCTCTAAGTGAAAAACGTCTTCCGAATCAGGTTTCTCTCTCTGATTGGACTGCTCTCAGCGACCGTTCTGAGCGCGGTGTTTGTTTCCCCGTCGCAAACTCCCCCACAGGCTCAGCAGCCTGCTGCTGGCACGTCGCCGTCTCCCGCAACGCCGGTTGCGAATTCTCCCCAGGGAGCAGTGGCCGGATCGTTGCCTTCCTCTTTTGGCGCGCAAGCCCAACCAAGCGGACTCAACATCGTCGTGCTTGATCCGGCTCATGGCGGAACGGACCCGGGCGCGCGCGGCACCGGCGGTATCCGCGAGAGTGAGATCGTTCTTGATTTTGCGATTCAGGTTCGCCGCGCGCTCGAGCTGCAAGGGTTTCAAGTGGTGCAGACGCGACAGGGAAATGAAGACCCTTCGTTTGACGATCGCTCCGCAACTGCGAACGCGCAGCGCGGAGCGGTTTTTGTAACCCTGCACATTTCATCGACCGGAATGCAGGGCACGGCGAGGGTCTATGTGAATTCCGATTTGCCGCAGGTCGCAGATTCAAACGGATTGATTCCTTGGGACCGCGCGCAAGCACCGTTTCTAGGGCTGAGCAAGACATTTGGCGATCTGGTGCAAGGATTCCTGGCGCAACGATTCAAGGGTTCGCCGGGGGCCGCGCAAACCGCGAGCGTGCGCCAGCTTCGAACTACGGCCGCACCGGCCATCGCCGTGGAGATTTCGAGTGTGACAGTGGAAGACCGCGCCGATTTGGACCACATGGCGCCAGGCGTCGCTGACGCCATCGCGCGGGGAGCGGCGGCGTTTAAGCCTTCCTATGTAGTGCCAACCGTGACGGGAGGCTTGCGGTGACGCCGCGATGGAAATTTATGTTGGCCAGCGGATTCATCTTCGCGCTGCTCGCCGCCGCGATCTACTTTCCAATTCTTCGCAGACGCGTGAAGCGCGCCGCCAAGCTGCAGCAGCAGAGCGAAGAACAGGCACGGCGCGAATTGGCTCAACCCATAACGATCAATCCGGGCGATCCACGGGTGAAGGCTAAACTCTTCTGGGCTTCGGACACGATGGATTCCACGCTGGTGCCGGTCACTGTGGAACTGCCGCTTTCGAAGGATCCGGTATTGCGATCAAAGCAGGTTCTGAACACGCTGCTCGCGGGACCCGTGGATGCGGAGTTCCGCACGCTGCCGCCGGACGCTTTGCTGCTTGCGTTTTATGTATTGCCGGATGGAACGGCAATCGCGGATTTTTCCGAGGCACTGGCGACTTCCGTTCCTTCGGGGATCGTCAGCGAACAGTTGGCGGTGAATTCCATTACCCGGACGCTGGAAGCCAATGTCCCGCAGGTGCAGCGGCTGAAAATCCTGATTCATGGGCAGGAAGTGGAAACCCTGGCGGGGCATCTGGATTTGACGGGGACATTTGTGGTCAACACCAAACCGGCATCGCCCCCTCCGGCTTCCGCGGCGTTGACACCCGATAAAACGCCCGGCAAACTGGCGCAAACTGAGCGCAAACCGTAGAATTCTCTGGGACGGAAGTGATGCCGGAAGGAGGAAGAGTGCGAGTTGACGGCCGAACCGCGGAACAGATGCGTCCCTTGAAAATCACGCCGGACTTTATTTCCACGGCCGAAGGAAGCGTGCTCATCGAGTTGGGAAACACGCGGGTGATCTGCACGGCCACGGTGGATGATGGCGTACCGAGTTTTCTGAAAGGCAGCGGCAAGGGCTGGGTCACCAGCGAATACGGGATGCTGCCGCGGGCCACGGAGGAGCGCACGCCGCGCGAGGCGACACGGGGGAAACAATCCGGACGGACATTGGAAATTCAACGATTGATCGGCCGCTCATTGCGCGCGGTAACGGATCAGGAAGCGCTGGGCGAGCGCACCGTGTGGATCGATTGCGATGTGATCCAGGCGGATGGCGGAACGCGCACAGCTTCCATCACCGGAGCGTTTGTCGCTCTGGCGCTGGCATTTGAACGGCTGACCGCGGCAGGAATCTTGAAAAGTTCACCGCTGATCGACACGGTGGCGGCTACCAGCGTCGGCATTGTGGACGACCGCGCGCTGTTGGATCTTGCTTATGAAGAGGACTCACGCGCGGAAGTGGATATGAACGTGGTCATGACCGGCGGCGGGCACTTTGTCGAAATCCAAGCGACGGCGGAGGGACGCGCGTTTTCCGGAAGTGAAATGCAGGATCTGCTGGCGCTCGCCGCCGCGGGGATTCGCCGCTTGACGGAAGAACAACGAGCCCTTTTGCCCCTAAAATTCAGTGCGCGCGCCCGCTAAGCTTTTTCTCGCTTCGTCCAACCCAGGGAAGCTCGCCGAATATCGCGGGCTGGTGACACCATCCGCATCTTTGCTTCCCGTTGATCTTGCGTTGTTGCCAGATTTCGAGGCGCTTGCGGTGTTCGAGGAAAACTTCGCAACATTCGCCGAAAATGCAGCGGGCAAGGCGCTGCATTATTCGCGGCACGCGAACGGACTAGTCTTCGCCGATGATTCCGGTCTTGTCGTGCCCGCTCTAGGCGGAGCGCCTGGGGTTCATTCCGCCAGATACGCGGGGCCGCAGGCAACAAACGCACAAAGGATTGAAAAACTCCTGGGTAAGATGCGCGGCAAGGCGGGATCCGAGCGCGCTGCGTATTTCGTTTGCGCGATTGCATTGGCGGAACGAGGACGAGCCTTGGCGATCGTGACGGATCGCGTCGACGGAGAAATCTTGGAGGGGCCGCGCGGTTCCGGCGGATTTGGTTATGATCCGGTATTCTACTTCCCTGCCCTCGGAAAAACATTCGCAGAGATTCCCGCGGAAGAAAAAAATCAGCACAGCCACCGAGGCAAGGCTTTCCGCAGATTGCTCGCGGTTCTTTCCTCCATGATATAGTTTTGGCTCCTATGGCCATGAAATCGAAGAAAAAAACGTTGAAGAAGAAATCCGCTCCAACAAAGGCAAAAGCGGCGAAATCCGCGAAGCCAGCCAAGACTGGCAAGCCGGCTCGCGCGGCGGGAACGGAGCCCAAGCGCGTGGCGGCAATCCTCGCGAAATTGGGCGAGGCGTACCCCAATGCGACTTGCGAGCTGAAACACGAAAATGCGTTTCAATTGCTGGTCTCCACGATTCTTTCCGCGCAGTGCACGGACGTGCGCGTCAATCAAGTAGCTGAAACGCTTTATAAGAAATATCCAGATGCGAAAGCGTTCGCATACGCCACGCCGAGCGAGTTGGAGCAAGACATCCGGCCGACCGGATTTTTCCGCAACAAGACGAAATCGGTGATGGGCGCGAGCAAAGCGATCCTTGAAAAGTTTGGCGGGCAAGTGCCGCGCACGATGGAAGAAATCCTCACGCTGCCGGGCGTGGCGCGAAAAACCGGCAACGTAGTGCTGGGCACGGCGTATGGAATCGCCAGCGGCGTCGTGGTGGACACGCATGTTCTGCGCCTTTCCAACCGACTGGATTTGTCGCGAAATGAAGATCCCAAGAAGGTCGAACAGGATTTGATGAAGATCATTCCACAGAACAAATGGATTCAATTTTCCCACCAGCTGATTTGGCACGGACGCCGAGTCTGCCATGCGCGCAAACCGAAATGCCTCGAATGCAACATGGAATCGCTGTGCTACGCGAAGGACAAAACGGTCTGAGGGACTAGTCTAATTTAGAATAGTTGGAACTATTCTAAATTAGACTACTTAGATCCCGCAAAAAGAGTCGTGATGGCCCCCTGGTTCTACCGGGGTTTCTGACTGGAGTTTGATCCGTCCCACTCGGCTGGCCATCTTACGCCGGGCGAAGTCCGTTGGGAATCATTGGCAGATTGTTGAGGCGAATGCCGGTGGCGTCAAAGATGGCATTGCCGATGGCGGGGGCTACGGCCATGATCGGAGTCTCACCGGCGCCCGCCGAAGGAAGATCTTTTCGGTCAAGCAGGGTCGCTTCGATTTCCGGCACGTCGCGGAACCGCGGCACGCGATAGCTGGAGAAACGCGGATTCTTGATGCGGCCGTTTTCAAATTCGATGGCTTCGAAGAGCGCGCCGCCAAGTCCCTGAATCATCGCGCCAATCACCTGGTTGCGCAGACCATCCGGATTGACGATGGCGCCGCATTCGAATGCTTCGACCAGGCGCACGACTTGAACGGCGTTCGATTTCTTATCCACGGCTATTTCCGCGAACGTCGCTACAAAACTGCCCTTCTCGTCACCACAAGCGATTCCGAATCCTTGTCCTTCCCCCGTTTTCTTGCGCGGCCAGCCGAAGGATTTTGCGGCAGCTTCGAGCACTGCGCGCATCCGCGGATTGGAGAGGTTCTTCATGCGGAAATCGAGGGGATCCATTTTCGCCACGCTCGCGAGCGCATCCATGTGCGTTTCGCGCGCGAAGTGATTTGCTGTGGCCGCGAGCCCGCGATAGGAACCGCTGCGCAAAATGAGAGGCACGGCATGATATTCGGTTCGCTGATTCGCGACGACGTAGGGAGTCTCAATCCCCGATGATCCGGAATGGTAGTTGTGAAATTCCCAAGCTGTCAGCGTGCCGTCGCCGGAAATGCCGCTCTTGATTTCGATGACACCAGCGGGACGGAAATACGCCCAGGTGAATTCTTCCTCGCGGGTCCACACCACTTTGACGGGGCGGCCAGCAGCGCGCGCCAGACGAGCGGCCTCGATCGCAGCGTCACTGGTGTGCTTTCCGCCGTACGCCGAGCCAGTGTCCGGCACAATCACGCGCACACTGCTTTCCGGCAAATGGAAAATCGCCGCAAGCTCATCGCGGTTGGCGAAGGGCCGCTGCGTGCCAGTCCAGACGGTGAGTTTTCCATCAGCCCACTGCGCCACGGCCGCGCGCGGCTCGAGCGGAGCATGAGCGATGTACGCAACGGTATAAGACGCGTCGAGCCGATGCGCTGCGCTGGCCAGCCCATCTTCCACGGAACCGTTTTGCTTTCGGAAGCGGTCCTCGGTGTTGGCGGCGGCGCACTGCTTCAGGTAAGCAAAAAGTTCCTTATTGGAGATTTGCGGAACCTCTTTCCATTCCGCTTTCACGGCGTCGAGCGCTTCTTGGGCTTCGCGTTCCGTGGGCGCTGCCGCTCCGACAAAATCTCCGTCCCGTACCACGAAAACTCCCGGCATCGGTTTTGCTTCGCTTTGCTGGAAGGAAGCCAGCGTGGCCCCGAAGGAGGGCGGGCGCAGCACTTTGCCGTACAGCATGCCCGGAAGCGAAATATCCGTGGTGTACTGGTGATGTCCGGTCACAAACGATCGGCCGTCCACCTTTGGAATGGGTTTCCCGGCAACGGTCCATTCCGTCGGCGGAGTGATGAGATCTTCCGCCGGGAGATTTTGCGCAAGGGTCTTGCCGCGGGCGAGTTCCGCATACGTAAGCGCGCGGCCCGATCCGGGATCAGTGACTTTTGCATCGGCGACCACCAATCCCGCCGGAGCGACGTTCCACTCCTTCGCCGCAGTGTCTACGAGAATGTCCCTAGCCGCAGCGGAGACCCGGCGCAACTGCGGCGTCATGGTGGGAGTCGTTCTGCTGCCAAAAGTTCCCGCGTCGAACGGAGTCAGGGCAGTGTCCGCCATCACCATGCGAACGCTTTCCAACGGCACGCGCAATTCGTCAGCAATGGTCTGCGTCAGCTCCGTGCGAATGTTCTGCCCAATTTCCGCCTTGCCGGTGAATCCCGTTACGCTGCCGTCTTCGCCGACGTGCAGCCACGCGCTAATGTCCTTGGGCAGTTCTTCGTTGTGAAAACTGCGGTGACCGGGCGCCGTCTCCTGCGCGCCCGCAGCATCTTTGGCAATCGCGAACACGGCAATTCCAGCGCCAAGAATTTTGAAAAAGTCGCGGCGCGCCAAATCGAATTGATGGATCGAAGCGGCAGTGAATTCGTAGCGCTCCGGCTCGACGAACAATTTTCTTTCGACGTTACTCATCGCCCGCGCTCCTGCATCATTTTTGCCGCGTGGCGGACGGCCTCCATGACGCGCGGGTGCGTCCCGCACCGGCAGACGTTCCCCTGCAAGAATTTAACGACCTCCGCCTGAGTGGGATTGGCATTCGATTGCAGAAGACCAACGCTGCTCATGATCATTCCCGAAGTGCAATAAGCGCACTGGAACGCTCCCGCATCGAGGAACGCCTGCTGGACGGGATGCAAGCGGCCATCTTTCTCAAGACCTTCAATGGTCGTGACAGGCTTTCCGGCAGCAGCGCTCACAGGGATCTGGCACGAGCGCCTTGGCGCTCCCCCAAGCAGCACGGTGCACGCGCCGCACTGCCCTTCGCCACAGCCGTACTTCGTGCCGGTCAAGCGGAGTTCATCGCGCAGCACGGACAAGAGAGGCGTGTCGGGAGGGTAGTGGACAGGGTACCGCTTGCCGTTGACTTCAATTTCGATGGGCATCGCCATTGTCCTCCTTCGCAAAAAATTCTGCGCCAAGTCAGCACTTGTGGCAAGTACCGAGTGCCGAAGCGCTGGGCTAACCTCTGGCGCCTGCGCTGGGGAAGACAAACCAATTTGTGATACCTTTGCGACGTTTCGCAGTTGCCAGCGTCAAGACCAGGAAGAGGTGTGTCCCGCCATGATGAGAACCGCCCGAGTTGTGTTAACGATGGCCTTCTTTTTCTCCTGCGATTTGCAGTTGCACGCTCAATCCCAGACTTCCGCAGACTCTGTTCGGAAGCAAGAGGATCTGGAATCACGGATTCATCGTGTCGAAACGACGGTGGTGGACCTGCCGATGGGGGAGAACCAGGCGCCGCTGCGAATGGACCTCTTACAGTTGATGAAACTTTATAACGTACCTGGGCTGAGCATCGCCGTGATCGAGAATTACAAAATGGTGTGGGCAAAGGGGTATGGGGTGATTGAAACCGGATCGAGCACTCCGGTTAGTCCGAAAACATTGTTCCAAGCAGGGTCGATCAGCAAACCGGTGGCGGCGACAGGTGCGCTTTACCTCGTCGAACACGGAAAGTTGGTGATCGATGAGAACGTGAATGAAAAGCTCAAGACGTGGAAAGTGCCGGAAAACGAGTTTACGAAAAATGAAAAGGTGACGCTGCGGCGATTGATGTCGCACACCGCTGGACTTACCGTCCATGGTTTTCCTGGATACGACGTAAACGATACGTTGCCCACGCTGGTACAGATTTTCAATGGAGAGAAACCGGCGAACACGGCGCCGATCCGCGTGGATATTCTGCCGGGAACAAAGGAAGTCTACTCGGGCGGGGGTGTTACGATCGAGCAGCAGCTCATGGCGGACGTGACCGGCAAGGCTTTTCCCGCGCTGATGCGCGACCTGGTGCTCGACAAACTGGGCATGGCGGACAGCAGCTATGAGCAGCCGCTGCCTCCAGCACGAGCGGCGATGACAGCCAGCGGAACTTATGCGGACGGAAAAGTCGTGCATGGTAAATGGCACATCTATCCCGAAATGGCAGCGGCGGGTTTGTGGACTACTCCCACGGACCTGAGCAAGTTCGCGATTGAAATTGCGCTGTCAAAACGTGGCAAATCGAACCGCGTGCTCTCCGAGAAGATGACCGATGAAATGCTGACGCCAGTGTTGGAAGAGGCGGGGCTCGGATTGTTTATGGATAAGAACAATGCCGGGCAGTTCGGACACAACGGCGCCGACGAAGGCTTTCAGGCGATCCTCACGATGAATGCGGAATCGGGAAAAGGCGTGGCGATCATGGCGAACTCGGACAACGGGATCGCCGTCGGTGACATTCTGTTGCGGAACGTCGCGAAAGAATATGGCTGGAATTACAAACCCGCTGGGCAGGGTGCATTCCCCATGCTGGTGCTAGTCGCAAAAGCAAAAGGGACGCAGGCGGCGCTGCAGCGGTACGCGGAACTCAAAAAATCGCCGGTCGCGGAGTACAAGGTCGAAGAGCGCACGCTCAACAGCCTTGGTTACACGCTCCTGTTCTCCGGCCAGGGACAGGACGCGATCACTGTATTTCAACGCAACGTCCAGGAGTATCCGGAGTCGGGCAATGTTTACGACAGTTTGGGCGAGGCATATATGAAAGCCGGGCAGAAAGAGCTGGCGATTCAAAACTATGAAAAGTCGCTGAAGCTGGATCCGAAAAACCAGAATGCGGTGGACATGCTAAAGAAGCTGAAAGAGATGAAATGAGGATGAGCATCTAGCCGGATGCCTTAGTCTTGGCGGAATGATCGCCTTGCGCCATCCAAGGATGTAATGGAAAGTTGGCTTGACTCAAGGCGGGTCATGGGACAGAATGCGCGGCAACGCTCCCCCAAGGTCGTCGTGTGTCCCCTAGATAGGCCTGCCACACCAACGGAGTGAATAGGAGAGAAAACTGAAATGACACCAGCCCCAAGACTCAAAGTCGTGGGAGTGACGGCGGTTTTTGCCGCGGTTGTTCTTGCCGGAATGTTCCTCAGTTCTAAGCACGTAAAAGCAATTGACGATGATAGCGACAGCAACGAATCAAGGATTGAACGCGGATTCGACGTTGCGCCTGTTCCTCTGAACCTGGAGGGAAAGAACCGGGCCTTGGTGGGATTGGGCAGCTATATTGTGAACGCAGTGGCCGACTGCGATGGCTGCCACAGCGCCGGTCCTCCCACTGAATTCGCGCGGGGCGGAAACCCCTACTTTGGCCAGCCGACAAAGATTAATCCGGCGACGTATCTGGGTGGCGGCAGGCATTTTCAGATAGCTGGGCCAAATTTTCCGGACATCGTTTCGCGCAACCTGACGCCAGATAAAACCGGGTTGCCTGAAGGAGGCCGCTCGTTCGCTGAGTTTGTGCAGATCATGCGGACTGGCGTGGATTTGGATCATGCGCACCCCAATTGTTCAGCGACCATAACCGCAAACTGCTTTCCGACAGGCCCTGGGAACCCTCCATTCGTAAGCGATCTCCTGCAAGTCATGCCATGGCCAATTCATAAGAACATGACGGATCATGACCTCCGCGCCATCTACGAATATCTGGGCACAATCCCATGCATCGAAGGCCCGCCGGCGCCCAGCCTGTTGCACAACGATTGCCAGTAAGAGTAGACAATACAAGGTACAAACGTGCCGAGAGGGGCGCCCGCCGCGGCGCCCCTACAAAAAACGGCAAGAAATCAGAAGGCAAGCACTAGGCCCAGGAGAAGCCGTGTTTGGAGAGCGGCAAGGAACGGATGCGCTCGCTGGTAACGGCAAAGATGGCGTTGCACACGGCAGGGAGAACCGGCGGAAGGGCAGGTTCGCCGAGGCCAGTGGGTGAATTGTCGGTCTTGAGGAAATGGACTTCGATTTCCGCGGGCACCTGGTTCATGCGGACCGGGGGATATTCGTGGAAATTGCTCTGGACCGCACGGCCGCCATCAATGGTGATTTCGTAGGACATGACGGAGCTTAGCCCCTCGATGACGGCGCCACGAACCTGATTTTCGGCGTTGATGGGATTGATGATTTGGCTGCCGACATCGCCAGCGACCCAAATTTTGTTGACCTTGATTTTTTTATTGGCGTCGACGCGAAGCTCGACAACCTCAGCAAAATAACCGCGATGCGCGAATTGGAAGGCGACGCCCATGGCAGTGTCTTTCGGAAGCTTGCGAGCGCCCCAGCCAGATTTTTCTGCGACCAGTTTGAGGACGCCCTGCATACGAGAAGCGTCGAGATCGACATCGCCGGGATTGGAGGAGGGCAATGTGCTGGGCACACGAGGGGCACTGAGAAGATCCAAGCGGAATTGAACGGGATCTTTTCCCGCGGCATGGGCGAGCTCGTCGGTGAAAGACTGAAAGACCCATGAGTAAGCATTGGTACCGGGAGCGCGGAGGGCGTAGGTTGGAACGCCAAGAGGCATGAGAGAGGCGCCGAAGAAAAAGTCCGGTAGAAATGTGCCGGGAAATTGATTACCGGCGATACTGGCAGAAGGAGCGAACTTTTCGCCTTCGCCGAAACTGACGAAATGATTGCGCCAGGCAACGAGTTTGCCGGAGGAGTCCAGGCCACCCTTGAGGAAATGGAAACCGGCGGGGCGATAGTGATCGTGGTGAAAATCGTCTTCGCGGGTCCACAGAAGCTTGACGGGCACGCCGACCTGTTTGGCGATGGCGCCAGCTTCGAGCATGTAATCGTTGGTGAGCCGACGACCGAATCCGCCGCCGGCGCGCTTCAAGTGCACGATGATGTCGTCGTGGGGGATATTCAACACTTTGGAGACAAGCAGACGGCCATTTTCTGGCGTCTGACTGGGAGACCAGAACTCGAGCTTGCCATCATGGTAGTGGGCGAGACAGTTTTCGGGCTCCATGGGAGCATGCGCGAGGAAGGGATAGAAGTAGGCAGCTTCGACGGTTTTCGCGGCGGACTGGAGGGCCTTGGCAGTGTCTCCGTCGTTGCGGAGTGTGATGGCGGGTGATTGCTTGGAGAGCTCGTCGGCGCGGCGCGCGAAGCCTTCGCTGCTTTGCTGAGAAGTTACGCCTTCGTTCCATTTTGCCTGCAACTTTTTGCGGGCCGAGTTGGCTTGCCACCAGGTGTCGGCGACGATGGCGATGCCCCAATGCAGGCCAAGGAGATCTTGCGTGCCTTCCACCTCAAAGGCATGACGCACGCCCGGCATAGCCCTGATCTCGTCGAAGTTGGCGCCAACACACTTCCCCGCATAGACGGGGCACTTGTCATAGACGGCGTACAACATTCCGGGAACCTTGAAGTCAATACTGTAGAGATTTTTCCCAGTGACGATGGAAGGGTTGTCCACGCTGTGCGTGGACTTTCCGATGATTTTGTAGTCCTTGGGATCCTTGAGCTTGACGGACTTGAGATCGGGCGGCGTCAGCGTGGCGGCTTTTTCGGCGAGCGCGCCGTAGCCGAGAGTGCGTTTTGACGGCTGATGGATGACGCGGCCGGAAGACGTCTGGCATTCGGACTCGGGGACGGACCAGGTTTGCGCGGCAGCCGTGACAAACATCTGGCGGCACGCGGCACCGACGCGGCGCAGTGGATCCCAATTGGTGGGAGTGGAAGTGCTGCCGCCGGCGCGTTGAGGACCGAATTTCGTTTCGTCGAGATCGGCTTGTTCGATGCGGACGTCTTTCCAGTCCACGTCGAGTTCATCAGCAATAAGCATGGGGAGATGAGTTTTGACGCCCTGGCCGACCTCGGGATTCTTGCTCATGATGGTCACGACGCCATCAGCGGCAACGCGCAGAAATGCCGTAGGCTGGAAAGCAGCGGGCGGAGCCTGCGGGGCTTGGGCAAGAACTTCAGCGATGGGATCGAAATGGAGAGCGACGAGGATGCCGCCTCCGGCAACAGCGGATACGCGGAGAAAACTGCGGCGATCTAGGAGCGTGGCTTGCACAGAACCTCCTTGTTGCTGGCGAGAATTGTAGCGGGCGGGCGATACGACCGGCATGGCAGTATTGTAACGCTGTCGGGGACGATTTGGTTTCACCGTTTTTGCCAAACAGAGGAGCCGGGAAAACTTGAAAGTAGCATACACATGACAGAGACTAACAGGCGCGCCGTTGTATATAATCACGCCCGCCACGCAAAGCAAGGACACTTTTTATGAGAGGGCTGATGGAGTGGCCACGAATACTTTGAACAGCCGGGCATGCTGAAGACTCAAGCGTAACGTCGATCCCTTTCAGAGGAGCGCGCATGCCAAATTTCACCGGCAGATAAGAAACCCAAGTGAACTTCGAATTCACCGAAAAAACAAGGGAGTTGCAAGTTCGGCTGCAAGCGTTCATGGATGAACACATTTATCCGAACGAGCAGCGCTTCCTTGATGAAATCGAGAGCGACCGGTGGAAGCCGGCGCGCATTATCGAGGAGCTCAAGCCGAAAGCACGAGCGGCGGGCCTGTGGAATTTATTCATGCCCGATCAAGAAAACGGCGCTGGTCTGACAAATTTAGAATACGCGCCGCTGTGCGAGATTATGGGCCGAAGCTCGATGGCCGCCGAAGTGTTCAACTGTTCCGCGCCTGACACGGGGAACATGGAAGTCTTGGCACGCTACGGAACTCCGGATCAAAAAGAAAAATGGTTGCGGCCACTTCTCGCGGGAGAAATCCGATCGTGTTTCGCGATGACGGAACCGGCAGTCGCCTCGTCGGATGCCACGAACATTGAGGCGAGCATCGTTCGGGACGGCAACCACTACGTGATTGATGGCCGAAAATGGTGGACGTCTGGGGCGGGTGACCCACGCTGCAAGATCGCCATCTTCATGGGTAAGACGGATCCTTCGGCTCCGCCTCACAAACAACAATCGATGATTCTGGTACCGATGGATGCACCAGGGGTGAAGATCGAACGAATGTTGACGGTGTTTGGGTATGACCATGCGCCGCATGGCCATGGCCAAGTCACATTTGAGAATGTCCGTGTCCCGGTTTCCAACATTCTGCTTGGTGAAGGGCGGGGATTCGAGATCGCGCAAGGGCGGTTGGGGCCTGGGCGTATCCATCACTGCATGCGATGCATCGGAGTCGCGGAACGCGCGATTCAAACGATGTGCAAGCGCGTGCAAGCGCGAGTGGCTTTCGGGAGGCCACTTGCCGAGCAAGGCACGATCCGCGCCGGCATTGCGAAGTCCCGGATGGAAGTCGAGCAAGCGCGTCTCTTGACTCTGAAAGCTGCGTACATGATGGATACCGTCGGAAACAAGGCAGCTCGCAGCGAAATTGCAATGATCAAGGTGATCGCGCCCAACATGACACTGCGCGTGCTTGACCGCGCCATTCAAGCGCATGGGGGCGCGGGGGTTTCGCAGGACACGTTCCTGGCCGCGGCCTGGGCCAATGTGCGCACGCTGCGGCTTGCCGATGGGCCTGACGAAGTTCACATGGAATCGATCGCCAAACATGAACTGGGAAAGTGGACGAACACACAGAAACGATCCGCTTCCAAGTAATCTTCAGTCATTTTTCGTTTTCGAAGGAGGAGAGGCAAATGCCACGGCTCGTACTCCCTTCATTGGACGCGTTAAAAGAATCGGTGGGGCGAGAAATCGGCTGCAGCGAGTGGTTTGTGGTGACGCAAGACCGGATTCAGCGATTCGCAGAAGTCACGGAAGACCAGCAGTGGATTCACCTCGACCAAGCGCGCGCTGAGCGCGAATCACCATACGGAACCACGATTGCTCATGGTTTTCTGACGCTTTCGCTTGTCAGTAGTTTCGCGAAACAAGCCATGGAGATTCGGACGGGCGTGCGGATGGCCGTGAATTATGGCCTGAACCGCGTGCGATTTCCGGCGCCAGTACTGGTGGATTCAAGAATTCGAGCGCGCTTCACACTGGCCGCGCTCAAAGAAATTTCCGGCGCTGTGGAAACCACGTTTCACGTGTCCGTAGAGATCGAGCGGATGGAAAAGCCTTGCTGTACGGCAGAATGGGTTGTGCGCTATTACCGATAGGAGCAGGGCCAGCAATTGCGCACCGACGCCAGCATGCTTCGACAAAAAGCCAGGAGATGCATTTCAGATCGCGCCTGATTCGGCAGTTCGAAGAGACGCAAGGAGAAGGTTTTTGATGAGTTCGGGCATGGAGGCAAAGCGCTGATCCTTTGTCAGGCCCTGGTGGTAGCGATAATAAATCTGCTGGACGATCACGGCAATTTTGAATCGCGCAAATGCCAGATAAAAAACCATGTTTGATACATCACGGGCGGCCGCCTTACTGTAGCGCTGAACCAGTTCGGCGCGCGTGAGACTGCCCGGAGAGTTGGTAGGGCCCCAGCGAATCTTCTGAAGCTCTTCAGGATCTTTCGGATCAATCCAGTACGCCAACGCTGTCCCCAGGTCGCTCAACGGATCGCCGATGGTGCACATCTCCCAATCCAAGACGCCGACAATTCTTGTAACGTTCAGCGAATCCAAGACCACGTTGTCATACTTGTAGTCGTTGTGAATGAGAGCGGCGTCGCTGGAAGGCGGCAGGTGATTGTTCATCCAAGAAGAAATGCTTTCGACTTCGCTAAGATCATGCGTTCGCGAGGCCTGATACCGTTCGGTCCAGCCGCGGACCTGACGTTCCAAGTAGCCTTGTGGCTTTCCAAGATCGGCCAGACCGATCGAACCATAGTCAATGTGATGAAGGCGCGCGAGATTGTCAATGAGCGACTCGCTTAGGCGGCGTGCGGTATCAGCCGAAAATTGCAGATCCGGTGGAGGATCTTTGCGGAGGATGATGCCGCGGATGGGCTTCATCAGATAAAAGGGTGCGCTCAAGAGCGATTCGTCATCACAATAGCAAAGGACTTCTGGAGCCACGGGATAGACGCCGTGGAGCCTGGAGAGAACACGGAACTCGCGTGCCATATCGTGCGCGGATTTCACTTTGCTGCCGAAAGGGGGACGACGCAAGACGAATTCCCTGCTTCCGAGAGAAACCGCATACGTCAGGTTGGAATGGCCGCTGGGATATTGTTGTACGGAGAGCGATCCGTGTTCGTCCGGAAAGCGAGTGCGGAGAAAAGGCTCTAGTCTAGACAAGTCGAGTTCTTCGCCGGTTCGCATCGCAGTTGGACGATCACGAAGGTCGGGCATCTCTTATTCTCCGCCGCGAATAAAATTGGGCATTTTTGTTGCTTTTGTCTTGTTCATTATTATCCGCAGTCACCACATCTTAGTTTTCCGTTCACCTGTAAGTTTGTAACGTGGAGTCGTCCAGATGAGGGAATGAATTAAAAGTACTAAGAGTGAAGCGGTCTTTCGAAAAAAGAAACTCGCTGACAGAACAGTTTTGAGACATCCATGATACTTCCAGCGTGTTTTGCGGAGTGAGCTGCAAAGCACGTCGCAGTGCCAAAGCGATCGGGCCGCCAGAAGTAAAGACGACAACCCGCTCCCCGTGGCGGCTAGCCGAGAGAATGTGTGTTAAACCTTGATTTACGCGGATGGAGAATTCGGCCCAGGACTCCACGCAGTCGGGGCTGATTTTACCGTCGACCCACATGCTGATTACGGCCTCGAACATCTTCTGAAAGGTCTTAAACTTTTCGTAAGATCCATCGGACTTCTCAAATGCCTTATGCAGCTCGCGGATCCTATCGCTGCTTTCGAGCAGGCGGGGCAGGCTGCGTTGTAGCACTTCATCCCCTTGATATTCGTCGAATTCCGGGACCACAACTGGCTCGGGAAATTGCAGGCCAGCGTGCACGCAAGCATCACGGGCAAGCCGCGCAGTGTCTTTATGACGAACGCAAGGTCCGGTCCAAGCTCGATCGAATCCAGTATTGCGTTTCGCCCAATACTCGCCCAGCAAGCGCGCCTGTTTTTCTCCTAAGTCGGAGAGTTTGTCGTAGTTCTGTGAAAGGAACGAAGCTTGAGCATGGCGAATCAAAAGTAGACGGCCCATTCTTCTCCGACAGACTTCATGAAGGAAATTCCAGCGATATCACTCGAGCTTCTGATTTAGTCCACAATCGGGTTATCAAATTCTGTGCATGCTAGGCCGTAGCTGTCTGCTGTTTATTGAATTCAGCGAACGTTTTGCCTTGCCCGGCGAGTTGCTTCAGGAGAGGTGCGGGCGCCCAAATTTCGCCGTGCTGTTGCTCGAATTCGCAGATTCGTTCATAGACTGTTTTCAATCCAATGGTGTCCGCATACCACATGGGACCGCCGCGATAGGCCGGGAATCCGTAGCCGTTCAGGTAAATGACATCGATATCGACGGCGCGCAGCGCATAGCCCTCTTCGAGGATACGCGCGCCTTCGTTGACGAGCGCGTAGAGGCAGCGCTCGACTATTTCTTCAACTGAGATTTGGCGCTGCGGAATGCCTGCTTCGGCGGCCCACTTCCTCACCAACTGAGTCACTTCGGGGTCGGGAAGGGCATGCCGTTGGTCGTCATATTTGTACCAGCCGGCCCCAGTTTTTTGTCCATAGCGCCCAAGCTCGCAAAGATTATCTTCAGCAAGCGGCTGGCGAATGCCTGGCTTCTGCAGGTGACGATATTCCTTGCGGATGCGCCATCCAACATCGAGACCCGCGAGGTCGCCTGTCGCCAGCGGCCCCATGGCCATACCGCAGTCGTAGAGCGCTTTATCGACGGCTTCGATGCCCGCGCCTTCTTCTACAAGGAATTGCGCTTCGCGGCGATATGGACCGAACATGCGGTTGCCAACAAAACCCATGCAATTGCCGACGAGAACTCCGATTTTCCCGAGTCTTTTGGAAAGCTGCATGCAAGTCGCGATGGCTTCCCTGCTTGTCGCTTTGCCCCTCACGATTTCGATCAAACGCATGACATTTGCCGGGCTGAAGAAATGCGTGCCGATGACGAACTCGGGGCGCGCCGTGCTGGAAGCGATCTCGTCGATGCTCAAGGTGGAAGTATTGCTGGCCAAAATGGCGCCGGGTTTGCAAACACGATCGAGTTCCCTAAAGACTTCCTTCTTGAGAGCCATGCCTTCGAAAACGGCTTCGATCACGAGGTCCACGCTTGAAAATCCATCAAAACTTAGAGTCGGCTGAATTCGCTGCAAACACTCATCCACAAATTGTTGGGTGAACCGGCCGCGCTTCACCGAGCTTGTATAATTTTTCTGTATTGTTGCCATCCCGCGGTCAAGAGCCGCCTGATCAGCTTCCTTGAGCAGGACGGAAATGCCAGCGTTGGCGAGGACCATGGCGATGCCACCGCCCATGGTACCGGCACCGACGACCGCCGCGGAGTTTATAGGAATGAGCGGCGTTTCTTTTGGGATGTCGGGAATCTTCGCAACTTCCCGCTCACCAAAGAAGACATGAATCAATGCCTTCGATTGATCGGAAAAGAGGCATTCGGCAAATAGCTTCTGCTCGACCTCGCAGCCTTTGTCGAAAGGCAATTTCGTCGCGGATTCAACGGCATCTATGGCGGCGAGCGGTGCCATCATTCCGCGCTGTTTCTTGCGCGCTGTTTCGCGGGCGGCAGCGAAGATAGAAGCATTCTGTTCAGCAGCGCCAAGCTTTTCATTGCGCTCGCGTGTTTTTGGTACAGGCTTGCCGGAAACTTCGCGCGCGAAGGCTAAAGCCCCGGTCAGCAAGTTGTCCTTGATCAAGCGATCGATGATCCCCAGCTTCAGTGCTTGCTCGGCGGAGATTGGTTTGCCTTCCGCGCACATCTCCACCGCTGCAGCAACACCCGCAAGACGCGGAAGTCGTTGCGTCCCGCCCGCGCCGGGAATAATGCCGAGCTTCACTTCCGGCTGACCGAGTTGCGCGCTCGGTACGGCAACACGGTAATGAGCGGCCATGGCCAGTTCCAGGCCGCCCCCGAACGCAGTCCCGTGAATCGCCATCACAACCGGCTTTCGGCAATCTTCAATCCGGAGCAACATGGGCAACATTCCCGCGCCTCGATGTCCTTTGCCGGAGGTCATCTTTCCGAATTCCTTGATGTCCGCGCCCGCGACAAAGGTGCGACCTCCCCCCATGAGCACCGCCGCTTTGACGCTGTCGTCTCTGTCTATTTTTTCGATCGCTTCAAGGATTCCCTCCGGTACGCCCGGACTCAGTGCGTTGACCGGCGGATTGTTGATGGTGATGATGGCGATGCCGTTGTCTATGGTGAGTTGAACCAGATCGCTCATATTTGTCAGCTCTCTCGTTTCCAATCTTAAGCGTGCTTGGCGGACACCATGCCTGTATCGATTACCAGGCGCGCGATACGCTCGCGATGAAATGTGGCATCTCCGAATGCTGTCTCTGATGCCTTCGCTCGCCGGTGATAAAGATGCACATCGTTCTCCCATGTGAATCCCATGCCGCCATGCACCTGAATTCCGCGATTGCCCACGGTGCGCGCCGCATCACTCGCATACATCTTGGCAATTGATACCGCCGTCCCCGCGTCGGGAGCATTCTCTTCGAGAGCCCACGCGGCATAATAAGCCGATGACCGGGAACTCTCCGTTTCCAGGTACATGTCGGCACAATGGTGTTGGACGGCCTGGAACATTCCTATCGGCTTGCCGAATTGCTTTCGCATTTTCGCGTATTCGACGGTAGTGTCGAGCGTTCGTTGCATTCCGCCAACCATCTCCGCTACCAGCGCGGTTGTGGCGATATCAAACGCCTTAGACAAGGCGGCGGTTTCGTCGATCTTTTCGGCGGGCGTATTTTCAAAGTGCACGGCGTAAAGTTTGCGAGTCAGGTCCATTCCGGACATGGGCGTGATCCGCATGCCCGCGGCTTTGGCTTCCACAACGAAGACTCCATTTCGTGCGACAACAACTATGAAGTTGGCGACGGCGGCATCGGTCACGAATAATTTGTCGCCCGAAAGCTTTCCGTTTGCAGCGGTGAGTTTCACGTCCGCGAGATCCCAACTTGCGGAGGCTTCGAGCACTGCGAGCGTGGAACGTGCATCGCCCGCGCAGACGGGAGCAAGAAATTTCTTCTTGTGTTCGTCGCTCGAAACGGCATCAATCACTGAGCCTGCTAGCGCAACAGTTGAAAAAAACGGGCCTGGTAGAAGCGCGCGTCCGGCCTCTTCCATCAAAAGTATTAGTTCCACCTTTCCCAGGCCAACGCCGCCATATTCTTCAGGGAAAATAATTCCCGTGTAGCCTTGCCCGGCCAGTTTGGCCCATAGGCCCTCGTCGAAAGCGGTATCGGTCTCCATCAGACGCCGGACTTCTTCCATTGGACATTCGCCCGCGAAGAACTTGCGGGCACTATCTTTGAGTATTTCCTGACTTTCGCTCAATCCGAATTGCATCTTCTCTCCCGTGCAACTTCCCGGCTCTAGTAGCTCCTGGGCAATCCAAGCACGAAATGCCCAATAATGTTGCGTTGGACTTCCGAAGTTCCAGCTTCGATAGTGTTCCCGCGCGTGCGCAAATAGCCGTATGCCCAGATTCCCTTGTCGAGGGCCAGGGGATCGCCGGCCTGAAGCTGGCCATAGGGTCCCATAAGCTCCTGCGCTACCTGCTGGACACGCTGGTTTAGTTCGCTCCAAAAAATCTTTTGAATCGAACCCTCCGGCCCAGGCACACCTGTAGCCGTGATTCGGCTGAAAGCGCGCATCTGATTCAAGCGCATGATTTCAATCTCGGCGTAACATTGCGCGAGTTTCTGGCGAATCAGAGGATCCTGTGCCGCCGCGCGCCCGTTTCTCTGAAGCGTGTGCGCCAGCTCGATGAGCCGGCCGATATTGCGCCTAAAAATCAGGTGAAGACGCGCGCCATAGGAACCGCGCTCGTACATCAGCGTGCTGACTGCCACATTCCATCCGTCATTCACACTGCCGAGTACGTTTTCCTTGGACACCCGCACGTCGCGGAAAAAGATTTCGCCGAACTCCGATTCACCGGTCATTTGACGCAGGGGGCGCACCTCCACACCGGGCGACTTCATATCGATAAGCAAAACCGTAAGACCTTTGTGCTTGGGAACATTCGCATCCGTGCGCACCACCAGCTCGCACCAATCGCCCACCCAACCATAGCTCGTCCACACTTTCTGTCCATTCACAACATAGTCGTCGCCATCGAGTCGGGCCTCGGTCTGCAGGCTCGCAAGGTCGGAACCTGCGTTCGGTTCGGAGAATCCCTGGCACCAGATTTCCTCCGCGCTCAGGATCTTTGGGATATAGCGCTTCTTTTGTGCGTCCGTGCCATAGGCAATGATGGTGGGCCCGATGAGCCCGAGACCCAGGGAATTCGCCATCGGCGGCGCTTCCACGCGCGCCATTTCTTCCCAGAAAATGGATTGCTGCATCAAGCTTGCGCCGCGCCCTCCGTATTCTTTCGGCCACGACACGGCGGCCCATCCGCCTTCGTACAGTTTCCGCTGCCAGGCTCTCAAATACGTGAAGGATTCTTCGATAGGCTTTTCGCGCCATTCACTCCAATCCTTCGGCACATTGGCTTCAAGCCATGAGCGCAGTTCATCGCGAAACTGCTTTTCCTCGGCGGTTAGATTCAAATCCATCCAGAAGACTCCTTCCGAACCCGGGATCGGCCTCCAGCCCTTACCGAGGAGCCGGTCCGATTTCTCTTGCTGATGCCCGGCTGTTGCGGGCGCGAAACTAACGAGTTAACCAACGGAGCCTTTTGCCTTATCGGTTGCAAATTCCGGCCGAATCGTTTCCTGCCCTTGCCAATACTTCTTGCGCAGATCTCTTTTCAGGATTTTCCCTGTACCAGTCTTTGGCAAACTGTCAAAGAATTCGACGGAACGTGGACACTTGTAATGCGCTAGGCGCGACCGGCAGAATTCGATCAACTCACTCTCGCCTGCCTGCGCCCCGGGTTTCAGGACTACAAGTGCCTTCGGCACTTCGCCCCACTTTTCGTCCGGTACGGGAATCACTGCGGCTTCGAGAACTACGGGATGGGCCATGATGGTCTTTTCTACTTCGAGCGAAGAGATGTTTTCGCCGCCACTGACGATGATGTCTTTTTTGCGGTCCACAATCAGGAGGTAGCCGTCTTTATCGATGGTTGCCATGTCGCCGGTATGGAACCACTGGCCTCGCAACGCTTCGGCAGTCGCGTCAGGCTGATTCCAGTAGCCTTTCATGACCCCGTCGCTGCGGGTGATAATTTCTCCAACGGTTTTGCCATCGCGCGGGACGTCCACGTCCCGATCGTCCGCGACGCGCATTTCGGTACCGGGATCGGCGAATCCGCTCATGGCTTGGCGCGCGTACTTCTCCTCGCCTTGCAGGTCAAATCCGTGCTTGACGAAGGAATGCGAGAGCGCGGGTGAAGTCTCTGTAAGCCCATAGCCCGAGATGCAAGTGACACCAAGCTTTTCTTCGACTTCGCGCACTAAAGTTGGGGACGATGCTGCTCCACCAATAATGACTCTCTCGAGGGTGCTCAAGTCGTATTTCTGCCGATCGGGCGAATTTACCAGCGCGATGGCCATAGCGGGCACAAGACACATCGTGTAAATGCGCTCCTCTTCGATGAGCCTGAAGATCTGCGCACAGTCAAAGCGCCGAAGAATGACATGCTTTCCGCCGATGAGCGCGAGGATGTGCGCGACGCCCCAGCCGTTGGCGTGAAACAGAGGAATCGTATGAAGCTGGGCGAAGTCCCGCGTGGGGTCAAACGTCAAGCAAACATGCAAGGCATGCAGATAAACATTTCTGTGCGTCAGCATGACGCCTTTGGGATTGGCGCTGGTGCCGCTGGTGTAAAAAAGCTCGGCTAGCGCGTCCTCGTCAATTTCCATGATGTCTGCACGGCAGGGCGAAGCTGAGGCGAGAATATCTTCGTAACTGTGAGGAGAAAGCCAGTCTGCTTGGGGCCGAGCATCCAGGAGGATGAAGGACTTGACTGTCGAAAGTTCGTTCCGGAACGAGTCCACCACGCCGAGAAACTCTTTCTCCAGAAAAAGCACTTTGGCCCCGGAATCGTTCAGGATGTAGATGAGCTCCTGAGAGGCCAGCCTCACATTCAACGGAAGGAGCACGGCACCGGCTTCGAGAACACCGTAGTAAGCTTCGAGCAGCCGATGGCAATTCATGCTGAGAAATGCAACGCGGTCCCCTGGCTCGACAACGGCATTCTTCAGCGCGCCGCCCAACCGGGCGGCACGGTCCGCAAATTGCGCGTAGGTAAATCGCTCGTTCCCGCACACTACGGCGGTCCGATGCGAATACTGTTGTTCGGCGTATCGCAAGCACCGCAGAGGTGTGAGCGGGATATTCATGGTGTAGCTTGCCCGGGGCTAGGCGGTCTGCCCTCCGTCCACTACCAGGACATGTCCAGTGACATAGTCAGATGCCCCGGAAGAAAGAAACACGGCAGCACCCTTCAAATCGTGGTCATTGCCGAAGCGGCGCAAAGGAATCTTACTCAGAAAAGCTTCTTTGTTTCGTTCCATGACTACTTGCGACATGTTGGTTGGGAACCATCCAGGCGCGATGGCGTTCACCTGGATATTGTGAATTCCCCACTTGCACGCCAGATCGTGTGTGAAGGCGATGACACCACCTTTGCTGGCGTGATAACCGATAGCCTGAAATTCAGGAGGGGCGCCGCGGAGCCCGGCGACCGAAGCGATGTTGATAATTTTTCCGCGGCGCTTGGGGACCATGACTCTGCCAGCGGCCTGTGAAAAGAGGAATGTCCCGGTTAGATTCGTCTCAATCACTTTGTTCCAGTGTTCGAGGCGCATCTCTTCGACGGGAGCGCCCCAGGATGTACCAGCATTGTTGACCAAGATATCGATGCGGCCGAATTCGGAGACAGTTGCGTCCACCACTTCCTGGACATTGGCTGGGTTCTTTACGTCACAGCCGAGCGCCAGCGTCTTCACGCCAAGTTTCTGTAACACTTCCGCAGCCTCTTGGCAGCGCTCCTTCTTGCGCGCGCAAAGCACAAGATTGGCGCCCATCTCCGCGAGGCCCTCGGCCATCTGGCGTCCTAGTCCAACGGAGCCTCCGGTAATAATGGCCACACGCGCTGTGAGATCAAAAAGTTCTTTCGTGTTCATTCGAATGCCTGGCCATTAGCATCGACCACGAACTCCTGCAGAGGACCGCAAGTTCTCATTTTTCTGTCAAAGCGTCGAACGGGCGCAGGTAGCGAGCCGGTTCAAAGTCGATGAAGGCCGGCGGAACAGGAACTATGCCACTCGGCGTAGGGAAAATATTGAAACCAGGGCCGAGCGCTGCCGCGACATTGTTCAGATCTTGCGCCTCAACGCCGTGCCATTCCCCTGTGTCGAGCCGATCGAGCAGCTTTAGCACGGAAGCAATGGTTTCCGCCGGGGTAAACGCGCAGTGTCCTGCTCGAGAAACAAATGCCCGGCGCAGAAATTCTTCATTGCCCGCTTCATCAACAACCTGCTTGTAGGCAGACTCGTCTTGTACCACTACCAGCCCGTCTCCCTTGGTATGCAGAGTCAGCACCGGAATATGAATCTCGCCGTTGAAAATGATATTTCTCTCGAGATAATGAACGGCCTCCGGGTCGGCACTGACCCTTACGGCGTTTTGTAAGGTTTCCAAGTCGGCATCCAAACTGAGACCGGCTTGCCGATAGAGGGCCACGACTTCGTCTCTATCGATGGAGTTCGCCAACTGTACTCTATAATCCACGCCAGTGTTCCAGGAGACATTGCCCCGTGCGCGCGCTTCCAGTTCGGCACGAAACTCAAAGACAAATGGGAAGTCAACCATCCGGTCCCAGAAGAACTGATTCATTTCCTGACTGGTGAAATCAGTGGGAGATGGCTCTGGTAAGGTGGGGACGAACCACCCCGGTCCGTCAGCCAAGGCGGATACCAACGCCAGCTTTGCTCGCCCCTGGGGTGTCGACTGAGCGATGGCGAGAAACTGTTCAGCGAGTTGGAGATTGCCGAACGGGTTAGAGATGTTAACAATTTCCAATCCGGTTCCCGGCGCAAGCAGCGTCTTGAAAGCAAACTCCGAGTCGAGCGCGGTGTTCCACGTTGCCACTCCACCCGAAAGGACGCCGCACATTGGCAGTGCCGCATCGAAGCGGTCGGGGTGCGTCTGGATGAGCGCAGCGGTAACCATCCCTCCCAAGGAATGTCCCCACGCGATGGTTCGTTTTGGCGCAGCGACCATCCGCTTGAACAAGTCGAGAACCGCGATCTGGTCCGGAATTGCATCATGAATCGCCCATCCGGTGGTGGCATAGGAGGAACCCGCCAGAGCGAAACCGCTCGAAAGCATGAAGAAGCGAGTGGCGAGGTCTCCCTGCGCCACGTCGCGCGCGGGATTGGGGCTACCCGGAGGCACATAGCCATGGCTATAAAGAAACAAGGTTCCATTCCAATTTACTGGAACCTCTATCAGATAAGTTGCTTTGCCATTAGGAAGCGTTCCGTTTATCGTGGTGACGCCAGTCTGCGCATGTCCCGTACCCGAAACGGTGAGAAGAAAGGCTGTTGTCAACGCCAAGAGAGAAAGTATTCGCTCAGTTATCCGTCGCATTTCAGGACCCTCCTATTTCAAGACCTGGACTGGCTGGGGGACAACAGCCATGATCCGGAACTCGTTTTTGCGGACTGTCTGAACCTCGCGGCTCGCACCTGGCATTGCCAGCCGCAAGAACCATTTCAGTCTTCAGTGGGCCGCGCCCACTGCGCCGGGGACGGCGCGTACAGCAATGATGATCTCTCAACCTCTAGAAACTCAGGCGCACACCGAGCTGAAGCTCGCGCTTTGGGAACGCCGAAGTGAAGCCCAGGGGCTGGCTCGGAAGAACGGCACTCGTTCCTGTCACGCTGAAGGTGGTTGAGCCGGCACCACCGGCTGCTAGAGGACGACCGAAGTCGGGCCCGACGACGTTGTTCACGCTGGCAAAGTTGGTCCGGTTGATGAGGTTGAATCCCTCGGCCAACAGTTGGAGGCCGGCCTTTTCGCCGAGCTTGAAGGTGCGCGACAAGCGCATGTCGAAGCCGACGAAATTCGGACCCCGTCCGGTATTGCGGCCCGCGCCGATAGGCCGGTCGTTCGTGGAATGGCGATCCCCATTCACATCGGCACCGGCCAGAAGCTCGAAAGGATGGCCGCTGTTAAAGCGCACAATGGGGGAGAGCTCGAAGCCGGACAGGAATGCGTTTTTCCACGGGCTATCGAGGACAGCGGCGGCGACAAACTTGTGCCGTTGATCAAACTCGGAGAGGCCGCGTTCAGCAGACAGATTGGTATTGTCCTGCGGCCCGAAGTCACTGTTGAAGTCTGTGGAAGTGTCATACGCTTTGCTATAGGTGTAGTTGGCGAAGAGCGTGAAGTGGTTGCTGAAGCGTTTTTTAAGTTCGATGATGCCGCCCTCGTAAAGAGCGGAAGCTCTTGAAGAGTATTGGTCCGCCTGGAGAATCAAGGGATTCACGAAGCAGTTAACAATGAGCGCATTGGCGCATCCAGGACTCCTCCAACTCCGGAACGTAGCGGTGCCGCCGTTCGCCAACGGGACGCTTACCGTGGGCGCCGGAAGAGCATTGATGTCGATGGCCACGGGAAGCCGGAGGGTATGGGAATAGATGCCACTGATCGACAGAGACAGGCCATTTGCGAGTTCGCGTTCGACACCCAAGGAAGCCTGCTCGGAATAGGGATTCTGATAATCGGGCTGGCCGCTGAAAATTACACTGAGCGGGGGAACCGGACCGGTGTGCGTAACCGCGATGTTCAGCGATGGCTGGGCCAGGTCAGCCGGCGTAATGCAAGCGGCATTGCCCGGTGCTGGGGTTGTACACTGAACCTTGCCTTGTGCAAACAGCGTCTGGAAAATTTTCGCCGACGTAAGGGATGCGTTCCCCGGGGCTCCGGTAAGGGGCACAAACACCTGGGCAATCTGTCGGAAACCATTGACATTGCCCAGAGTCTGAACTACATCGGCAATCTGGCCATAGACTTGAGAATAGAAGATCCCGAACCCGCCGCGCACTACAGTCTTGTGATTTTTGAAGGGATCCCAGGCGAACGAAACGCGGGGAGCAAAATTGTCCTTGTCCGTGTTCAGGGGACCATACTGGGAATCCAGTTCGTAGCGTAGGCCGTAGTTCAGGGTAAAGTTATCGGAAATTTTCCAGGAGTCCTGCCAAAACAAGGCGGTGAACGGCCTGGGGTAGGTGTAGTTGGGATTGTCAAAACCCTGCTGATAGAATTGCGGCAATCCGAAAGCACCTGACTGGATCGAGTCGATACCCGCAGGGAAGACGGTCGGCGCGAGTCCGCACCCTGGATTTGTGGTCGAGCTAGGAGAGCCACCCGGGTTCGCAAGGCACGGGCTGAGCAATGATCCTGGAAGCAAACCGAATACAAACCGCCCCGGGAAGAAGGTATGTGACTCCGAGTGATTGCCACGATACAAGAATTCCCCGCCAAATTTCAGAGTGTGATGTCCCCGAATCAAGGTGAAGCTGTCAGTGATCTGTGGGCGGCGCATGATCGTGAAGTTAGGCAAGAAGATCTGGGTGCCGAGATTTCCGAAACCGGGGATGTCGAGACCGACTTCTCCCGGAACATTAGGAATTACGTCAAAGTTGGTATAATTCCACTGCAGTTGAAGCGCGTTTTGCGCCGACTGGCTGAATAAATGGAACCAAGCGCCTTGAATGGTATGGTAAAAGGCGTGAATCGAACTGCCGCGCGAAAAACCGGTAAGAGATTGGACGTCCGGAGATTCTTCAAGATCATGGGAGTAGTTGTAACTTAGAAAAACCTGGTTCTGATCGTTGAAATGGTGATCCAGCCGGCCGGAGGCTTGATATCGGCGCGTGTTGAATGGGAACAGGCCGCCGTTGTTTTCAAATTGATTTACGAGGAAGGCGCTCAGAGGACTCGTAGCCGGATTGACGGTCAACGCACCACTGAGCACAGAAGCGCAAACAGCTGCCGGCAGAGTAGTCTGGTTCGTAAAAGGGGGCGGTAATTTAGCGGCGACCGCAGCACCGACTGGGCCGCTCAGACACGGCACGAAGCTGGTGTTGCCTTGCGCTTGTAGCCCGCCCAAGATCGCCACTTGATTAATTCCCAAGTTTGCTTGGGGGCGGAAGATGGAGGTGTTCGTCAGCAGCGGAACCGCATTCTGCGCGTCCTGGCGCAAGCCTTCGAAGGCGGCAAATAGAAATGTCTTGTCTTTCTGAACAGGAAAGCCGACAGTGCCGCCGAATTGCTGGCGGCTGAGGGAGTTTTTCACGTTCTTGCCTTGCGTGTCGGGCTGAGCGGGATTGAACGTCGCGCCCGGCTGCAGCGCCTGACTAAAAGCGAAGGGATCGGCCGCATCAAAAACGTCGTTGCGGAAAAAACCATAAAGGCTTCCATGAAGCCGGTTGGTCCCGGTTTTCGAGACGATATTGATAGTCGCCCCGCTGGCGCCGCCAAGCTCGGCCATGTAGTTACTACGATTAATTTGAAACTCCTGCACGGCTTCCTGGCTGAGGTTCAGGCGCACGCCGCCGGAATCATCGTTGGCTTCGCCGCCATCCACAGTCACGCTGTTGCCTCGACCGTTGCTCCCGTAGAATGAAAGGCCGCTCTGGGGCGTTTGCTTAACGCGAAAATCCTGGTTTTCGGTGACTCTGGTGGAATCCGACACACCCGGCAGTAACAATGTGAAAGTGAGGTAGTCGCGGCGGTCAATGGGCAGGTTGGCGATTTCTTCCTGGGCGAGCGTATCTGCCTGGCTTCCCCGCTCGGGTTCCAAAATCGGAACTTCCGAAGTCACTTCAATCTGCGATTGGACCCCCGCGACTCTGAGGCGAAAGTCAAGGACGATCGTCTGCCCGACGGATAGCGTCACGGCTGAGGCAATCGCGGTTTGAAAACCACTGTGCTCTGCGCTGACTTTATAGTTCGCGGGCGCTAGTCCCGATAAACGGTAAGAACCGTTTTCGTTAGTCACAACGCTGCGCTGCTCACCCCTAGCGGTGTCGATCGCGGTAACCCTGGCGTTCGGTAAGGCGGCGCCTGATGGATCCGTAACTGTCCCCGTCAGATCCGCGGACGCCCCCACACCTTGTGCAGAGACCACTGGGCTAGCCGGAAGCAGTCCTACCAAGAATACGAATAGGACTGCCCGTAAGGACGATTTCATAGCTCCTCCTAGTTCCTCGAAGGCATCTTGTTTTTGGATTTGATCGAACTCAAGTTTGCGTGCTCCCCTTAAGATGAGTCTCGCGACGGACAAGGATGATTGTCGACGTCGGCACTCCAACTCGACCCAGAGAATGCAGCACCAACCAGGCAAGGGATTTAAGACACTCGCAATCTACCTGAACCTCATCCCTCCGGCAGAACTATCAAATATTGTGATAGTCCGTATCACATATTAGGAACTAACGTCAATACCCAATGTGATCGTGCGCCGGAGACTTGCTTGGCCCGTGCGAGTGGCCTTCTCCCCGCTCTACCTTCTCACTGGAATTGGGCTTGCGGTCATACCGGCTCCATGAACTCATGAGCTCTTGACTCGGATTATTCTTGCTCGCGATTTACGGCATGACTAGTACGATCCGGCCGGAGACTTGCCCGGTCCGCAACTGATCTAACGCTTTGTTTGCTTCGGACAGCGAGCGTGTGGCGACCCGGCAGCGGATTTTTCCCGCTGCCGCCATTGCAAGAACCTCACGCAAATCCTGACGCGTGCCCACGGCGCTCGCCTGGATGCGCACTTCCGCTGCTGCCATCATTATTGGCGGGAAGCAAATATTCTCTGCAGGCAATCCGACTGCTAGGAGTGTTCCCGTCGAGCGCACACAAGAAAATGCCATGTCGTACGCTGCTCTCGAAGCGGAAGTGACAAGCGCGATATGGACGCCGCCTTTAGCTCGCAACTCCTTCACTACGTTGTTCGAGGCCGCATTGAGCGTGGTCGAAGCGCCAAGCGATTCTGCAAGCTCAAGCTTCTGGTCTGAAATGTCTATGGCCGTAACGTCCGCGCCGAGCCCCAGCCCAATCTGAACCGCAAGATGCCCCAGGCCGCCCACGCCGAATACCGCCAGCCGCTGACCAAGCGATACGCTTGCTTTTTTAAGTGCGCGAAAAACGGTCACTCCTGCGCAGAACAAAGGTGCGGCTTCGATGGATGAAACATCATCAGGAATACTTATCGCATGGCTTGCCGGCGCCTTCACGAACTCTGCGTACCCTCCATCCACCGTCACTCCGGTTATCTTTTGCTTGGAGCAGAGGTTCTCATTCCCTTCCCGGCAGAATTCACACTCGCCGCAGCTCCAGTGAAGCCACGGTACTCCGACCCTGTCACCCACCTGCAATTCATGGACTGCGGCGCCCCTCTCAACTACCCGCCCGGCGATTTCATGCCCTAGAATCAGCGGCTTTTTGACCATGCGAGCGAATTGCGTCCAATCTCCATCGGCCACATGCAAATCGGAATGGCATACACCGCAGGCTTCCACCTTGATCAAGACATCTCCGGGCTCCAGCTGTGGCTGCGGGACTTCTTTGAATTCCAAGGGCTCCTTGAATTCATTCAGGACCGCGGCCTTCATTTCGATTCCCTCGGCGAGAGTGTGGGATTCATGGAACGGCTAAGAGGACGAAAGTGTCATGGACGCGATGTATGCGAAGAATTCATTTCATTTGACAGTTGCGAGCCATTGACTAAGTACATTCAGAACAGCGTGCAGGTGCTTGATTATTCGTTGGTTCCGTCGTCAAGGCCGCACCCCGCGCAGGAAAAATGCGACGGCGCTGCTGACCCGGTCGGATAGTTTATGAGGGCCTGTGAGATCTACGGCCCATTGGCGTACGGTGGTGTTGTAAAGCCCATCCATGAACTCCGCAAGATGCTCGACGGGAAAGGCGCGGGAAACTTCGCCGCGTTTCTGGCCCTGGGCCAGAATCTCACGGAGCAATCCCAGCGCAAATTCTTTGTGCTCCCGCATGTCCGGAGAACGCACCGGATCCATTGCACCGGAGAGAACCACGGCTTGCCACAAGGGACGGTCCGCTTCCGCGCGACGAGCCAACTCCTGATACAAACGGCTTAAATGCTCGTCGGTCGTGGCTTCACTGGAAAGCTCGTTTCTCAAGTGCTCGGTGATGCAAGCAAATCCCCGCCTCCCGACTTCGCCCAAAACCGCGTCTTTACTCGGAAAATAACGGAAAAAAGTTGGTTGGCTAATTTCGAGCGACTGCACGATGTCGTCAATGCGCGTCTTCGCGTACCCCCGCTTGCGGAACAATCGAACCGCAGTATCGATGATCTCCTGACGAAGACGCGCCTTCTTACGTTCGCGGAGCCCGAGCGGTTCAGTATCGCCCGCCCATTTGCCCCTCGACGGGATTCGGTGCAACTCCATTCCTAGACGCCTTCGTGCCACTGGTGGTCGCACAGCAGCAAGATTAGTCCTGGCGGTCTTCGTGCGTCCCATGTCTAGCTGTTCTCCTGGATGAACGAGCGCTTCCACACCGCGCGCAGGGTATATTCTGCGAGTTACTCTAACATGAGAGTGGCACACGTCAAGTAGAGGAGCGCCCTGCTTTCAGACGCGGAGGTCCATCTCCGACAATTCGACCGTCCCGAGCGTCGGAACGCTCCGCTTTCAGCGACCCGGAAACCTGATGATTGCGCGCTGTGGCTGAAATCAGCTGCCATCCAGCACCGCTCGCGCAGAGTCAGCAAAAGTGCAGTAGAATCGATACTGCACAGCAACTGTCGGGGCGTAGCGCAGCCTGGTAGCGTGCCTGCCTTGGGCGCTAACTCGACTCCAAACACACCATCCATCAGTAGTGTCCGGTTAAATGGTGAACATTTGCAATTGGTTAGCGACCTCGGGTGCCTCGGGTTTCAGAGCGGTCTGCGTAAACACTTGAATCAACGGAGTTTTCTCGAACAGGGAGACGCTCAGAATCTGCAACATGGCGTGGAGTTCCAAGTCCAGTCCCAGACGCTTGCGCACGATGGCCACCAGCACGTAGACCGTGATGGCCGTCCAGATTTGCGCCTTCACGGCGTTCTCGGAGAGTCCGTAGAACGCTTTGATGCGCAGGTGTTGCTTGATCCATTTGAAGAACAGTTCGACTTGCCAGCGGCACTTGTACAGTTGCGGAATGAGGAGTGTGGGCAAGGAAAAATTGTTGGTGAGAAAAATCAGCTGGCGACCAGTTTCCGGATCGCAGTAGCGGATGCGGCGCATATTCTCGGGATAGCCTTGCAGCGGATAGAAGCACACCAAGCGCACGGTTTGATCGCAGCGCAAGCCGGTGCTTTTGTCCACGGTCTGCGAAGCCACGCAGCGAAAGCGGAAATCTTTTCGCGCGCGAATAATGAAAAACGCCAGGCATTGCGTGAGCGTGTAGAGGCGCGCGAAGTCCAAGTAACCACGGTCGAGAAGGTAGAACGCGCCGGGTTCCGGCAACAGTTGATCGAAAACGCGGATTTCGTGGATTTTGGCTGGTTTTATGTCGATCCCCACGGGAATGCTGCCGCGCAGATCGAGCAGCGTGTGCATCTTGACGGCGGCGTTCAAGCGTCGGTAGTGTGCCCACGGAAACAACGAAAGACACAAATCGATGGTAGTACAGTCCAACGCATAGGCAGTTTCCGCCAGCTCTACACCCAGCGGATCGCCCGCGTACAACGGACGCGCCTCGGCGATCAGCACGCGAGCGAGATCGGCAAAGATGCGCCAGTCGCGCGTCTCGTTGGCGTCGGCCAGCGTGCTGCGCGAGATGTGACCGCGAATCCCCAAGTGATACAACTTCCCACCCAGAGCCCGCAGGCACGTTTCGATGTCGCGCAGGCTCTCGCGAAAGGTGAGCTGCGCGAAGGCCATCGAGAGAAACTGGTCCCAACAAGAAAAACTGCGGACGCGATACTGGCCGCGGTAACGTGCCACACAGCGCCGAAATTCGTGCGCGGGAATGAACTCCACCAACTGTGCGAACACCGTCCGGCCAACATTCATCTCTCATCCCTCCCGCTGCGAAAGGATGGAGAACTGGACCGTCCCAATTCAAATCGAAAACGCGCGTTGTCGCTACTAAATTCATATTTGCCAACAGCTTGTAGGAAAGCTCAAAATGCTCAACCGGACACTACTGACCATCCATCACTTATAACTGCCAACGTTGGACAGCTCACGCACTAGCGAAAAGAGATCGGGCTGCTCGAGCGATCCCCTGGAGGATTCGGAGGCCATCCTCTTGTGAGCCGGTATCGAATTGCGCTCCCGCATGATCGACGGCATTGCTGACCATGGCAACCGAGGCCACGGAAGCTTGCCTGGCTATGCCAAAGGCAAAAAGCGATGCGGCCTGCATCTCAACCGCGAGCACGCCCTCCCGGATCCATTTATTGAGTTGCGCTTTGGTCTCGCGGTAAGGAGCATCCGTCGTCCACACCTTACCCGAGCGGACGGGCCATCCGGTGCCGATCAACTCATGCTCGAGAAGCGGGACCAGCGGCGACTTGCACGCGACCTCACTGTCTGGCGGAAGGTAGTGATAAGAAGTTCCCTCGTCACGAATCGCGCTGGTTGCCACCACGAGACACGGGAGCGGTAAATCGGGAGA
>Ga0137415_10000378_pt1 | contig 41829 bp, 39 predicted proteins | sample CZODoug3_1_1_16f_FD_183082 | JGI IMG/M metagenome (GOLD analysis project Ga0137415, IMG submission 183082) | Vadose zone soil fungal communities from Angelo Coast Range Reserve, California, USA - CZODoug3_1_1_16fungal (Hybrid Assembly) | ecosystem: Environmental > Terrestrial > Soil > Vadose...
ACGGTCCGCCCGGACACCTCGTCGCTGCGCTTCGCGGTGTGTGGCGCGGCACCGATGCCGGCCGAGCTGATCACCCGCTTCGAGCGGCGCTTCGGCGTCACCCTGGTGGAGGGCTACGGCCTGTCCGAGGGCACCTGGGCGTCCACGGTGACCCCGCTGCACGGAGTCCGGCAGCCGGGCACCGTCGGGCTGCCGCTGCCCGGCCAGCGGGTCGAGCTGTGGGACCCGGACGGCCACCCGGTCGCGCCAGGGGAGTCCGGCGAGGTGGTCATCTCGGGGCCCAACGTGATGCGCGGTTACCTGAACCGGCCAGGGGAGACCGCGATGACCGTGGTGGACGGCTGGCTGCACACCGGAGACATCGGCCGGTTCGATGCCGATGGCTACCTGGTGCTGGTCGACCGGGTGCAGGACATGATCATCCGGAGTGGCGAGAACCGGTCTCGCAAGGAGATCGAGTCCACCATCCACCAGCATCCGGCCGTGCTTGAGGCAGCCGTGATCGGCCGGACCCCCTCGCCACCACCTCGTGATTGATCTACCCAGCATGACCGACCTGGAACACCGATCGGAGAACCACCGTGGGTTTCATCAACGCTGATCTACCTGACGTGGACCTGGCCACCTGGAAAGACCGGCCACACCTGGAGCGCATCAAGATCCTCGCGCTGCACTGGATCGACTACGGGTTCGGCACGCCCAAGGTGATCCACGTGATGTACCTCGCGAAGATCTTGTTCTTCGTCGCGGTGGGCCTGCTGCTCGCCTCACACACCGACGGCATCGGCTCGATCACCGACATCGCCTCCTGGTGGACCCAGCCGATCTTCTACCAGAAGCTGGTCGTCTGGGTGATCCTCTACGAGATGCTCGGGCTGGGCGCATCGTGCGGCCCGCTCGCGTTCCGGTTTAAGCCATGGGTTGGTGGCTGCACCTACTGGCTGCGCCCCGGCACCATCAAGCTGCCGCCGTGGCCGGGCAAGAACCCGATCGCCGGCGGCTCCCGGCGCACCTGGTTCGACGTGTTCCTGTACGCCGGCATGATCGTCTCGGCGATCGTGCTGTCGTTCTCCGACGGGGTGCCCAAACTCGGCCAGCCCGCCGACAGCGTGGGCCTGCTGGACCCGAGGCTGCTCGCCTTCCTGATCGGGTTCACCCTCATCGCCGGGCTGCGCGACCGGCTGCTGTTCCTGGCCGCGCGCAGCGAGCAGTACTGGGTCATGTGCATCATGTTCGCCGCGCTGCCGTTCGTGGACATGATCGTCGGCGCCAAGCTGGTGATGTGCGCGGTGTGGTGGGGCGCGGCCGCCTCCAAGATCGGCAAGCACTTCGGCTACGTGATCCAGGGCATGACCACCAACGCTCCGCTGATGGTCTCCAAGTGGCTGCGGCACAAGCTCTGCAAGGACTTCCCGAACGACATCCGGCCGTCGTGGCTGGCCGGTTTCCTCGGCCACACCGGCACGGTGTTGGAGTTCGGTGCCCCGGTGATCCTGCTGTTCGTGACCAACCGGCCGGTGGTGCTGCTGACCGCCGCCATCATGGTGATCTTCCACCTGTACATCACGTCCAACTTCCCGCTGGCGGTGCCGCTGGAGTGGAACATTTTCTACACGTTCTCGCTGGTCTGGCTGTTCGTGCTGCACCCGGCCGGGGAGTTCGGGCTGGGCTCGATGAGCTCGGTGTGGCTGCCGATCCTGCTCATGGTCATCCTGTTCGGCATCCCGGTGCTGGGCAACCTGCGGCCGGACCTGATCTCCTTCCTGCCCGCCGCGCGGTACTACGCGGGTAACTGGGCGACCGGGCTGTGGGCGTTCCGGCGTGCCGAAGACGGCGCAGTGGGCCAGCCCAGCTGCGAGGACCGGATCGACATCAACATCGTCAAGTCCTCGAAGAACCAGATCACCCAGCTCACCGAGCTCTACAGCAGCGAGGTCGCGGAGATCTTCCTGCAGAAGGCAGTCGCCTGGCGGTACATGAACAGCCACGGCCGGGCACTGTCCTCGCTGATGCTGACCCACCTGGACAGCGCGGAGAACTACGACATCCGCGAGGGCGAGTTCGTGATGAGCTCGGTGGTGGGCTGGCAGTTCGGCGACGGCCACCTGCACGACGAGTTCTTCATCAACGCCGTGCAGGAGCGCTGCCAGTACGCGCCGGGCGAGCTGATCGTGGTACTGCTGGAGTCGCAGCCGTGGCAGACGATGACGCAGCAGTACCGGATCGTCGATGCGGCGGTCGGGGTGATCGAACGGGGTGTGGTCGCCGTGCACGACATGATCGCCGCGCAGCCGTGGCTGGCCGACGGGCCGATCCCGTTCCAGGTCACCTGGCGGGCGGCGGACACCGCACCGACCGCACCGGCAGCCCCGGTCGAGCAGCCCCGCGCGACCAGTGCGCAGAGCGACTGACGGGTGACCGACGCGATCGTGGTGGGGGCCGGCCCGAACGGGCTGGCTGCCGCCGTCACCCTGGCCCGCGAGGGCGTCACGGTGACCGTGCTGGAGGCCGCCACGACGATCGGCGGCGGCACCCGCACCTCGGAGAACACGCTGCCGGGGCTGCTGCACGACGATTGCTCGGCCATCCACCCGACCAGCCTGGCCTCGCCGTTCCTGCGCGAGCTGGACCTGGAGCGGCACGGGTTGCGCTGGCGCTGGCCCGAGGTCGACCTGGCCCACCCGCTGGACTCCGGCTCGGCGGGGGTACTGGTCCGCTCGCTGGACGACACGGTGGCCGGGCTGGGGGCCGACGGGCCGGCGTGGCGCCGGGTGTTCGGCCCGCTGCTGGCCGGCTGGGACGACCTGATCGGCGAGCTGTTCCAGCCGGTCCTGCACGTGCCCCGGCATCCGTTGCTGCTGGCCCGGTTCGGGCTCGGCGCACCGCTGCCGGCGACGCTGCTGGCCAAGGTCTGGCGCACCCCGGAGGCGCGGGCGCTGTTCGCCGGCTGCGCGGCGCACTCGTTCGCCCCGCTCGGCCAGCCGCTGACCTCGGCGATGGGGCTGATCATCGCCGCGAGCGGGCACGGCTGCGGCTGGCCGGTAGCGGAGGGCGGCTCGCGGGCGATCACCGACGCGCTGGCCGCCCGGCTGGTCGAGCTCGGCGGCACGATCAAGACCGGGGTGCCGGTCGAGGCGTACGGCGAGGTGAGTCACGCCGACACGGTGCTACTGGACATCGCCCCGCGCGCGGCGGCCGACCTGCTCGGCACCGCGCTGCCCGCCCGGGTGGCCAGGGCCTACCGCCGCTACCGGCCCGCCCCGGGTGCGTTCAAGTTCGACCTGGCCGTCGAGGGTGGCGTGCCGTGGACCAACGAGGCGAGCCGCCGGGCCGGCACGCTGCACCTCGGCGGCACGCTGGAGGAGGTCGCCGCCGCCGAGCGGGAGACCAACCGGGGCCGGATGCCGGAGCGCCCGTTCGTGCTGGTCGGGCAGCAGTACCTGGCCGACCCGAGCCGCTCGGCCGGCGACGTGCACCCGGTCTACGCCTACGCGCACGTGCCGCACGGCTACCCCGGCGACGCCAGCGAGGCAATCATCGACCAGATCGAGCGGTTCGCCCCGGGCGTGCGGGACCGGATCGTCGGCCGCTTCGCCCGGAGCACCGGCGCGCTGGCCGGGCACAACCGCAACCTCGTCGGCGGGGACATCGTCGGCGGCGCGAACAACGTGCCGCAGATCGCCCTGCGCCCCCGGATCGCGCTGGACCCCTACTACACGGGGGTGCCCGGGGTGTACCTGTGTTCGGCCGCCACGCCGCCAGGAGCCGGCGTGCACGGCATGTGTGGCTTCAACGCGGCGCGCTCAGCGTTGCGCGCGCTGCGTTGATCTCTACCGGCGGGGACTCGTGGGCTTCAGGGCCCACGAGTCCCTGACGTCGTGGCCGGAGCCCATTGCGCGGATTGAGCGGCGCCTAAAGTCTCAATTGGGCGGATTGAGTGGCACCTAAAGTCTCCTCGGTGCCGTCGTCTTCTGTATCGGCAGGGCTTCGGGCAGACCTGAGCGGCCAAACGAGGGAAACTCGGTAGCCCACATGTCGTAATTGCCCGTCGCGCCCGGTCCACTGCCGGTCCGCCCTCGTCACCCTCGTGGCCGACTTTCGCCCACTGTGCAGAAGTACGCAGACGGCGCCGGCCGCGCCTGGTGTGCTGCGCTGGCCGGCCCACCGCACAGCGCGGTACCGGGGCCGGCCGGACAGAGGGGGAACACCATGAGCACCACGCACACGAAGCTCCGGGCCGTCGTCAGCCGCGGCCTCGCCGCCGCACTGGTCGCCGTCGGCGTCGCCGGCGCGATGGCGCTGGGTACCGGCGTCGCCTCGGCGAGCGACGGCTACTACGGCGAGATGCACTACGACCACGGCGAGTGGAGCTACTCCTACCACGGCTCGAGCTACCACGGCCGGGACAAGTGCGACCTGCTGCGCGGTACCGAGTCCCATTACCAGGGCCGGGAGCACGACGAGATCGAGTCCGACTGGCGCCGCGCCTGCTACCACGGCTGAGCGAGCGGGCTCGCGGAACCGGCCGACGGGGGCCGTCCGCCGCACGGCCTGTACCGACCGCACACACCGTCGTAGCGCCGCACACACGGTCAAACCTGTGTACGGCGCTACGACGGTGTGTGCCGTAGTGCTCAGTGAGCGCCGCCTGGCCCGGCCGGTACGGTCCTCCCGACGATCATGCGGGGAGGACCTGACGTTGGACGGCGCGCTCCTCGTCGCCAGAGCGGCCGGCATGTTCGCCGTCACCAACATCGACGACATCCTCGTACTGGCGTTGTTCTTCGGTCGCTGTGCCGGGCACCGGGGCGCCTCGGCTCGGGTGGTGATAGGCCAGTACCTGGGCTTTGCGGCCATCCTGGTCGCCTCGATCGCCGGGGCGCTCGGGGCTGGGGTGCTGCCGCGTCCGGTCATCGCCTACCTCGGGCTGCTGCCGCTGCTGCTCGGTATCCGGGCGGCCTGGGGTGTCTGGCGGGAGCGGCACGGCTCGGACACCGACGGCCCGGACGCCGAGTCCGGCCCGGGCGCCGGCCCGGACGCCGACGCCGGCTCGGATTCCGATGCCGGCCCGGACGGGAACCGGGGCGGTGGGCCCTCGGTCGGCGCGGTCGCGGCGGTCACTCTCGCCAACGGCGGGGACAACATCGGCGTCTACGTCCCGGTGTTCGCCACCGCCGGCCCCGCTGGCCTGGTCGGGTACACCGTGGTGTTCCTCGTCCTGGTCGGGGTCTGGTGTGTGGTGGGGCGGTTCCTCGCGACCCGGCCGCCGGTGGCGCGCACCCTCGCCCGGTTCGGCCACTTGTTGCTGCCGGTTGTGCTGATCGGCATCGGCCTGCTGATCCTGGTCGAGGGCCGCGCGTTCGGCCTGTGACCAGCTCTGATCGGAGCAGCGGCGAGCGGAGTGGAGCGGAGGGCCCCGGCGGCGGCGAGCACGGGCGGCGAGCGGAACGGAGCGGCGGGCCCCGGCGGCGGCAGGCGGTGTGCGGGCGTGAGGTCGGCGTGCGCACGCCGCCCATCACTCCACTTGTCGCAGGAAATAGGCATGACAAGTGGCTCTTGTCGCGGGAAATAGGCACGACAAGTCGGGAGCCACGGCGGCGGCGAGCGGAACGGCGGCGAGCCCTGGCGGCGGGGCTCTGACCGCTGCGGGTCAGGCGCGCCAGAGCGGGGCGGTGAGGCAGGTCGGCCCGCCGTCGCCCTTCACCGAGACCTCCGAGCCGGCGTAGACGTGGGTCTCGCAGCCGTGGGCTTCCAGGGCGGCGCGGGTCCGGGGGTTGCCGTCGACCATCACGACCACCCGGGGGCGGACCGCCAGGACGTTGCAGCCCATGGTGAGGTACTCCGCGTCGTCCACCGGCACGACCGTGACGCCGCGCTCGGCCAGGGTCTGCATCAGGCTGACCGGGGCGAGCGGCGGGTAGACCACCGCGAGGTCGTCGGCGACCGGCGAGATGAACGACATCAGGTGCAGCACGTGCCCCGGCCCGGTGGCGTGCGGCAGGTCGACCGAGACGACGGTGACGCCCTCCTCGGCCAGCAGTGCGCGCAGCTGGGCGACCGCCGGCGCGTTGGTGCGGTAGCTGCGTCCGATCACCAGGGTGCGCTCGTCGAGCCAGCTGAAGTCGCCGCCGTCGGCCACCGCATCGCCGGTCAGCCGGCCGATCACCGGCACGCCGGCCCGCTCGAACTCCACGCCGAGCAGCTCCGGCTCGGGCTGGCGCACCGGCTTGGTCATCTGGAACAGGATCGCGCCCCGGCCGGTGACCAGGGCGGGGTCGCGCGCGTAGACCGAGTCCACCAGGCCGTCGAGCGGCTCGGCCACCTCGACCTCGGCGCCGAGCGTGGCGAGCAACGCGGCGAAGTCCTCGTGCTGACTGGCCAGCAGGGCCGGGTCGGGGGTGCGCCAGTCGGCGGCGGCGAAGTCGCCCGCGACGCTGGGCCGGCGCACCAGGACCCGGCGCAGCGGGGCGCTCATCGAGCGAACCCCGAAGTTAACGGTTCCGGTCCGCGCGATTTGGGTCTGTACTGAGTCCATTCGGCCACTGTAGGTCCGGCCGCGCGGACCCGTCAACGGGGTGTGTCGAGCTTCTCCAGCTGGTCGATCAGGAACCGGAACTGCCGGTGTGAGTCGTCCAGGTGCGCGCGCATCGCGGCCTCGGCGGCCGGCCCGTCGCCGCTCAGTACGGCCAGCGCAATGGCCAGGTGCTCGTCCCGCAGCCGCGGCCCGGGGGCCGGGTTCGCGGCGTGCCCGAGCGACCAGCCGGCCTGCAGCCACAGGGCGTTGCCGCCGACGAACATCTCGGCCCTGGCCTGCTCGACCGCCCGGTGCAGCACCTGGTTGCCACTGGCCGCCGCGACAGCGAGGTGGAACTCCGAGTCGAGCCGGTGGTAGCTGCTCAGGTCGTCGGCCGGCTCGTCCAGCAGTCGAAGCAGCCGCTGCCGGACCTCGATCGGCGCGCGTTCGGCGGCCAGCCGGGCGGCCAGCGGCTCGATCGCCCCCCGGTACTCCAGGCTGTCCCGGATGGTGGCGCGGAAGTTGGCCAGGATCTCCGCCCGGGGCGTCTGGTCAGGGTCTGCCGCGCCGCGTACCCGCGTCCCGCCCGAGCGGCCGAGGGTCGTGCTGACCAGGCCTTCCTCGGTCAGCTGGCGCAGTGCCGCGCGGACCGTGTTGCGGCCGACGCCGAGCACCTCGGCCAGCTCGCGCTCGGTGGGCAGCCGGCTGTCGGGCGGGAAGTCGCCCAGCGCGATGCGCCGCCGCAGCACGTCGGCGACCAGCCGCTGGGAGGTTGGCCGAGGGTCGGCCGCCCCTTGGTCACTTGGCACGTCATCGGCTCCCCGTCGATACCTTGAAGATTGGAATCCTACTGGAGCCATTGCGGGCGCGTGGCCGTTCAGGCGGAATGGGCCCGCCTGGTCAGGTGGCGGAGGAGTCGCCAGCCCGCGCGCGGGCGGCCAGCAGAGCGGCGGCATTCACCTCGGCCCAGTCTCCGATCGCGGCCAGCGGCTCGATCAGTGACAGGCCTAGGTCGGTGAGCGTGTATTCGGCCCGTGGCGGAACTTCGGCGAAGACCTGGCGAGTGATCAAGCCATCAATTTCCATCCTGCGCAAGGTCTGAGTGAGAACCTTCGGTGCGATCCGGTTTCCCATGTGAGAACGCAGTTCACTGAATCGCAGAGTGCCGTCGGCCAGAATAAGTACGATAAGTGTCGTCCACTTGTCACCTATGCGGTCGAGCACAATTCTGATCGGACAGTCGCCATTCGCGGTCTTGTCTCGATATGTAGCGGCTCGCGAACCTGGTGGCGATTCGCCATTAGTTACCACAAGGTAAGTATGGCACGTTGAAGTGGCCAGTTGCCAGCGGTACCTTCGGCGCCATGAGGATCAAGCGGTGGAACCCGACCGATGGAGCGGGCCCCCGCCGGCGCCGGCGGCGTGGTCGAATTGCCGCATTCGCGCTATTGGCATTCCTACTCGCGCCCGGCACCGCTGCCTGTTCGTCGGCCACTCCGACCCCGCCGGCCGTCGCGCCGTCAGCCCCGTCGTCAGCCGGGTCGTCAGCCGTCGTATCGACCGACGACGCGCGGACCGCCACGAACAAGGCCCTCGTCTACGGCTTCTACGACCAACTGTTCCTCAAGTCGAACCTCGACGTGATCGACCAGTGCCTCGGCCCGGTCTACCGCCAGCACAATCCCACCGTGGCCGACGGACCGGCGCCCCTGCGCGGCCTGGTCGCCGGGCTCAAGACCAACTTCCCGGGCAGAACGACCACATTCGCGCACGTCATCGCCCAGGGCGACCTGGTAATGCTGCACACCCACACGCGGGGCACCCCTGGCGACCTCGGCAGGGCGCTGACCGACGTCTTCCGGGTGACCGACGGGAAGATCAGTGAACACTGGGACACGATCCAAGCCGTGCCGGCGAGCACCGCGAGCGGGAGCGACATGTTCAGCACCTTCAGCGGCCCCCAGGTCGGCGACGGCCAGGCAGCGGCGCTCACTGCCTCGACCGAGACCTTGGTACGGCAGTACTTCACCCAGCTGAACACCAACCGGGATCTGACCGCGATTGACCGATATGTGTCGAGCTCGCTGTACGAGCACGACCCAGCCGTCGCCACTGGAACCGCCGCTCTGCGAACCGCGTATGCCCGCCGATTCGCCGAGTCCCCGCAATCCACCGCGTCAGCTCCGCTGTTCATTACTGAGGGAGATCTCAGTGCGGTGCGTTACCACTACCAGTCCGATGCATCCGATCTCGGCCAGGCCGTGACGGAGATACTGCGCGTGCGCGATGGAAAAATCGTCGAGCGGTGGACGGTCAGTCAGCCCGTGCCGGCTCATTCCGCGAACCAGAACACCATGTTCTGAACAAGCAGAATGTCAGGCAATTGACTCACGTCGGTCCGGCCGACTGCTGCTCTTGGGATCGGGCTGTGCCGGCTCGGCAGTAGGAGTCAGGTGGTGGGCAGTTCGTCGTTCCGGGGCAGCACGACCACCGGCACCGGCGAGTTGCGCACGATCTTGGAGGCGCGCGAGCCCAGGAAGACCCTGGCCAGCGGGCCGACCGAGCTGGAGCCGACCACCAGCACGTCGCCGTCGGTCCAGCCCACGTCCTCGACCGACTCGTGCCAGTCCCGCCCGTAGCCGATGGTGGATTCGAGGGCCGGGGGCGCTGGGCTGATGTCGCTGGGCAGCTCGGCCAGCCGGGCGAGGGTGTCTCGCTGGACCTGCTCGATGTGCTGGCTCCACTCGCTCAGCACGCCCTCCTCGGCGCGCAGCCCGACCCCTGCGGTGATCACCGGCCCGGACCGGACCGCGAATGACGCCAGCCGCAGCGTCGCTCCGAGCTGGCCCGCGAACGCTGCGGCGGCCGCCGCGAAACCCGCGCCGCCGTGGGTGGCACCGTAGGCAGCGGTGACTCGACGGACCGTCGACCCTGCTCGGTAGCGGTAGCCGCGCGGCGCCATCGCCACCGGGATCGGCGCGCTGTGCAGCACATGGTCGGCCACACTACCCAGCGATACCCGGCCGATCCCGCCGGTCGAGGAGGAACCGAGCACCAGCAATGACGCGCTGTGCTTCTCCGCCACTTCGAGCAGTCCGTGCGGGGTGGAACGGGCCCGCACTGCCACGAAGCTTGCCGCCACGTCCTCTGGCACAGCAAGCTTTGCCGAGTCGAGTGCCTCCTGGGTGACTTGGTTCAGGTACTCCTGGTACTCCGCGTCGATCTTGGCCAGCCCCGGCGGCCAGGGTGCCGGCGCGACCGCGCAGACCACCAGGTCGGTGCGGCTGGACCGAGCCAGGAGTGCGGCGAGCCCTAGCGCCGCGGTAGCCCGCTCGCCCCTGGGCAGCCCGAGCAGGACGGTCATGACGGCCCCTCAGTGTGTGCCCGCAGCCCTTCCGACTTGCCCAACTCGGAATGACGTCTTCCCCAGGCGAGGTACCAGATCAACACCACTGCGGTCCACATCAGGAACGCCACGATGGTGATCATCTCCAGGTTCGTAATGATGATGACGCAGCCGATCACGGACAGCACCGGGGTGACCGGGTACCCCGGCACCTTGAACCCCCTGGGCAGGTCCGGTGCGGTGCGACGCAGCACGATCACTCCGATGGAAACCACGATGAAGGCCACCAGGGTGCCGATGCTGGTCATCTCTGACAGCAGGTCGATCGGGATCAGTCCGGCGAGCACGGCCACCGCGACGGCCACGATCACGGTGTTGCGTACCGGTGTGATGGTGCGTGGGTTGACCTTGCGGAACACGGACGGGACCAGGCCGTCCCGACTCATCGCGAACAGGATGCGGGTCTGCCCGTAGAGCACCACGAGGGTCACACTGAAGATTGAGATGATCGCTCCGGCGGCCAGCACGGTGCCCGGCCAGCTGGCCCCGACGACGTCCTGCAGGATCGCGGCCAGCCCGGCCTCCTGTTCCTTGAACTTGTCCGCCGGTTGCGCGGCCACCGCCACCAGCGCGGTGGCGACGTACATCACCGTGACGGTGCCAAGCGCGATCATGATGGCCAGTGGCATGGTGCGCCGGGGGTTCTTGACCTCCTCGCCGGCGGTGGACACGGCGTCCAGCCCGACGAACGTGAAGAAGATCACCCCGGCTGCTCCGTAGACGCCGCCGATGCCGTGCGGGGCGAAGTTCGCCAAGTTGTCGGAGTTCCACCCGCGCACGCCGATTACAACGAACATCGCGAGCACGAGCAGCTTGGTCACCACCATCGCCGCGTTGACCTTGGCCGATTCGCTGGTACCCCGGATCAGCAGCAGCGCGCACAACCCGACCAGAACCACGGCCGGCAGGTTCAGCCAGCCGCCCGCGTCCGGGGCGGCCGAGAGCACCTCGGGGATCCGCACACCGAACACGTTCTCCAGCAGCTGGTTGAGGTACTGCGACCAGCCGACCGCGACCGCCGCCGTGGACACCCCGTACTCCAGCAGCAGACAGGCGGCCACCACCATGGCGGCCAGCTCGCCCAGCGTGGCGTACGCGTAGGAGTAGGACGAGCCGGACACCGGCACCGCGCTGGCCAGCTCGGCGTAGCAGACCGCGGTCAGCCCGGCCACCACGCCGGCAATCACAAACGACCAGACCACCGCCGGCCCGGCCGTCGGTACCGCTTTGGACAGCACGAAGAAGATGCCGGTGCCGATCACCCCGCCGATGCCGATCATGGAGAGCTGGAAAAGGCCGATCGTCCTGCGCAGCTCGCCGGCGCCGCCGCCGGCCCCGGTCTCCTCGGCCATCGCGGTGACCGGTTTGCGGCGTAGCAGTTGGGCGCGCAGGGACGCCATGCGTCCTCCTCGGGCAGGTCCGGTTGGCCGGACGGATCAGCGGGCGAGGTCGGCTCGGATCGAGGTCGGATCGGCGGGAGTGGAGGCGGTCAGATTACGTCGAACTCAGCCGGCTGCCAGGTCACCGAGCGACGCGCGCAGTGCGTCCAGGGCTAAGTCCAGCTCGGCGGGCTCGATGACCAGGGGCGGGCCGAGCCGCAGGGTCTGGCCGTGGGTGTCCTTGGCGAGCACGCCGTGCGCCAGCAGCCGCTCGCAGACCGCGCGCCCGGTGCCCAGCGCCGGGTCGATGTCCAGCCCGGCCCACAGCCCGAGGCTGCGCACCTCGGTCACGCCGTGCCCGACCAGCGAGTCCAGCCCGGCGCGCAGCTGCTCGCCGAGCACCCGGGCCCGCTCCTGGTACTCGCCGGTGGCCAGCAGCCCGACCACCGCGCGGCCGACGGCGCAGGCCAGGGGGTTGCCGCCGAAGGTGGAGCCGTGCTGGCCGGGGCGCAGCACGCCGAGCACGTCGGCGTCGGCGACCACGGCGGACACCGGCACCACGCCACCGCCCAGCGCCTTGCCGAGCAGGTACATGTCCGGCACCACGCCGAAATGCTCACAGGCCAGGGTGCGCCCGGTGCGGGCCAGCCCGGCCTGCACCTCGTCGGCGATGAACAGCACGTTCCGCTCGGTGCACAGCTCGCGGACGCGCGCCAGGTAGCCCGGCGGCGGCAGGATCACGCCGGCCTCGCCCTGCACGGGCTCCAGCAGCACCGCCACCGTGTTGTCGTCGACGGCGGCGGCCAGCGCGGCGGCGTCGCCGAAGGGCACCTGGCGGAACCCGGGGGTGTACGGGCCGAAGTCGGCGCGCGCGTCCGGGTCGTCGGAGAAGCTGATCACGGTGGTGGTGCGGCCGTGGAAGTTGTGGTCGGCGACCACGATGTTCGCCATGCCGGCCGGCACGCCCTTGACGCGGTAGCCCCACTTGCGGGCCACCTTGATGCCGGTCTCGACGGCCTCGGCGCCGGTGTTCATCGGCAGCACCATCTGCTTACCGACCAGCTCGGCGAGCTCGGCGCAGAACGGCCCGAACTGGTCGTGGTGGAAGGCCCGGCTGGTCAGGGTGACCCGGTCCAGCTGGGCGCGGGCGGCGGCCAGGATCCGGGGGTTGCCGTGCCCGAAGTTCACCGCCGAGTAGGCCGAGAGGCAGTCCAGGTACCGGTGGCCGGCGACATCGGTGACCCAGCTGCCCTCGGCCTCGGCGATCACCACCGGCAGCGGCGCGTAGTTGGCCGCGCCGTAGGCCTCGGCGAGCTGGATGTGGTCGGCCGCGGTGCGTACCCCGGCTGCGGTGTACTCGGTGTACAGGGTCATGACCGGATCTCCAGGGTGCAGCACTTGGCGCCGCCGCCGGCCTTGAGCAGCTCGGACAGGTCGACGCCAATGGGGTGGAAGCCGCGCTCGCGCAGCTGGGCGAACAGGCCGGTGGCCTGCTCGGCGAGGACGACGTGGTACCCGTCGGACACCGCGTTCAGGCCGAGCACGGCGGCGTCGGCCGGGTCGGCGAGGATCGCGTCGGGGAACAGCCGGCGCAGCACGTCGCGGCTGCCCTGGCTGAACGCCTCGGGGGTGTAGGCGACGGTGCGGTGGCCGGCCCGGTCGTCAAGCACGGCCAGCGCGGTGTCCAGGTGGTAGAAGCGTGGGTCGACCAGCCGCAGCGACACCACCGGCAGCCCGAACAGCTCCTGCGCCTCGGCGTGCGCGGCGAACGTGGTGCGGAACCCGGTGCCGGCCAGCACCAGGTCGCCGACCGTGAGGAAGTCGCCCTCGCCCTCGTTGACCTGCCCGGCCGCCGCGACCGAGCGCAGCCCCGCGCCGCGCAGCCAGCCCAGGTAGGCGGGCCCCTCGCCGGCCCGCTGCGGGTACGCGAACCGGGCACCGAGCGCCCGGCCCTCGATCACCAGCGCGCCGTTCGCCGCGAACACCATGTCCGGCAGGTCGGGCTCCGGGGTGATCGTCTCCACCACGTGGCCGAGGTCCAGGTAGGTCTGGCGCAGCTGGTCCCACTGCCGCCGGGCCAGCGCGAGGTCGACGGGCTGTGCGGTGTCCATCCAGGGGTTGATCGCATAGGCAACCGTGAAGTGGTCCGGCGGGCACATCAGGTACCGGCGTCGACGGGCCACGCGGGTGACTTGGCTGGTCAGCGAGGGTAGCGAGGACACAGAGTCCGCGATAACGGTCACGAACGGAACTGTATGTTCGCCCTCATGCCGCAATCAATACGTGAAACTTGCGCATATGCGTAGCATTCGTTGCGCATACGATTCTGAAACAGAGATTCGTTGCGTCGATCTTCGATCGGCCGGTGAACCGGGGGAGGGACGGGGCGTGGACGCCATCGACCGGCAGGTCGTCGGGTGCCTGCTGCGGGACGGGCGGGCCACGTTCGCGGAGATCGGCGCCGAGGTGGGGCTGTCCGCGCCGGCGACCAAACGGCGGGTGGACCGGCTGGTGGCGAGCGGCGCGATCCGGGGCTTCACCGCGGTGATCGACCCCGCCGCGCTGGGCTGGACCACCGAGGCCTACGTCGAGGTCTACTGCCGGGGCACCGTCGCCCCGCAGGACCTGCAGCGCAGCCTGGAGCAGGTGCCGGAGGTCGTCAGCGCGTGCACCGTGACGGGCTCGGCGGACGCCCTGCTGCAGATGCTCGCCACCGACATCACCCACCTCGAGCAGGCCATGGAGCGCGTCCGCCGCGAGCCCAACGTCGACCACACCGAGAGTGTCATCGTGCTGTCCCGCCTGATCGACCGGCGCTGAGTCGCAACCCGCCGCGAAATCCAGCGACTCGGCCTGCAGAATCCAGCGACTCGCGGTCGGGTGGGCGAGTGTGGAGGCTGGACAGCCCCGGCAGACTCGGACCCGTGAGTTCCCAGACGAGTGTGATCGACGCCGGGGTCCTGGAGCGGGCCCGGCAGGCCGCGGCCGAGGTGGCGGAGCGGGCCGGGGTGCGGATCGCGCCGGTGCAGGACGTGGCCGGGATCGGTGCGGCCGAACGGTTCCTGGCCGGGGTGTGGCGCACGCCGAAGGAGAGCCCGCCGCTGCCGGCCGAGGTGCTGCGCAGCCTGTGCCACGCCGGCGGCTCGGTGCTCGCCGCCCGGGCTGGGGACGAGCTCGTCGGCGCGGCCGTGGCGGTGTTCGAGCCGCCGGCCACCCGGACGGTCTACTCGCTGATCGCCGGGGCCGCCACGTCCGACCGGGGCATCGGGCTCGCGCTCAAGCTCGCCCAGCGCGCCTGGGCGCTCGAGCGCGGCGCCACCGCGATGTCCTGGACTTTCGACCCGCTGGTCGGCCGCAACGCGCGGTTCAACCTGGTCAAGCTAGGAGCCCGCGCGGTCGACTACGTGGTCGACTTCTACGGCCCGATGGGCGACGGGATCAACGCCGGCGACGAGACCGACCGGCTGACCATCCGGTGGGACCTGCTGGCCGACCCACCCGCCGGTACGGACGATGCGGGGGAGGATCGGCAGGGCGCCGAGTCGACGGCGGTCGCCCCGGACGGCGGGCCACTGGCGGCGCGCGCCGGGCAGCTGCGCTGGTGCCGGGTGCCCCGGGACGTCGTCGCGCTGCGCGCCGAGGACCCGGCGGCGGCGATGGCGTGGCGCCGCGCGGTCCGGGGGGTGCTCACCGAGGCGTTCGAGGACGGCTACGTGGGCACCGCGATGTCCCGGGATGGTTGGTACCGAATGGAACGGAGCCCCGCGTGAAGATCGAGCGCATCGAGTTGGTCGAGGTCGAGGTGCCGCTGGTGGCGCCGTTCCGCACCTCGTTCGGCACCATGCACAGCAAGGACACCTTCCTGCTGCACGTCGTCGCGGACGGCATCGACGGCTGGTCGGAGTACGCGGCCGACCCGGAGCCGCTGTACTGCTCGGAGTTCAACGCGGCCGCCGAGCTGGTGCTGGCCGATCACCTGGTACCTCGGGTGGCGGCGCTGCCGGAGGTCACCGTGGCGGCGGTGGCCCCGGCGATGGCCGCCGTGAAGGGCCACCCGATGGCGAAGGCCGCGCTGGAGACGGCGCTGCTGGACGCCGAGCTGCGCAGCCGGGGCATGCCGATCGGCCAGTACCTCGGGTCGGTGCACGAGCGGGTGCCGGCGGGGGTGTCGGTCGGCATCAAGGACACCGTGGCGGCCCTGCTCGACGACGTCGAGGGCTACCTGGCGGCCGGGTACCTGCGGATCAAGCTCAAGATCGAACCAGGGTGGGACGTCGAGCCGGTGCGCGAGGTCCGGCGGCGGTTCGGTGCCGACCTGCTGCTGCAGGTGGACGCCAACACCGCGTACACCCTGGCCGACGCCGACCACCTGCGCCGGCTCGACGAGTTCGACCTGCTGCTGATCGAACAGCCGCTGGACGAGGACGACCTGCTCGGCCACGCCAAGCTGGCCGAGCGGCTGCGCACCCCGATCTGCCTGGACGAGTCGATCACCAGCGCGCGGGACGCCGCCGCCGCGATCGAGCTCAAGGCCTGCCGCGTGATCAACATCAAGCCGGCCAGGGTGGGCGGGTACCTGGAGGCCCGGCGGATCCACGACGTGGCCGTCGCGCACGGCCTGCCGGTGTGGTGCGGCGGCATGCTGGAGACCGGCATCGGCCGCGCCCCGAACCTGGCGCTCGCCGCGCTGCCCGGGTTCGTGCTGCCCGGCGACACCTCTGCCTCGGACCGCTACTTCGCCGAGGACCTGACCGAGCCGTTCGTGCTCGCCGACGGCCACCTGCCCGTGCCCACGACCCCCGGTATCGGCATCGACCCGCTGCCCGACACCCTGCGCCGCTACACCACCCGGAGGCGGGACCTGTTCGTTCGGTAGGCGTCCGCGCGGACCGGACCGGACCGGCCGGACCGGGCCGGAGCAGGTCGGAGCCACGTCGCGCACCTTCCGTGGTTCCCGCGCACCCCGCACCATGCGCGAGAACCCTGCAACCTGCGCGACGACCACCGAACGTGCGCGAGAACCGGGTGAGTCTTCGGTGCCCAGTGCACACCGTGCTCAGGCTGGCCGTCCTCTGGAGTCCCCGACGGCCCTTCGCAAGGGCGACCGGTACGACCTCACCATGACGGTGTCGCTCAACGGCACGGTGCTCGACACCGACACGCTGGCCAACGCCGCCTGGTCGTTCCCGGAGCTGATCGCCTACGCCAGCCGGGGCACTCCGGTCCGCGCCGGCGACGTGCTCGGCCCCGGTACCTGCGGCGACGGTCCCAGTACCGCCGGGTTCGTTCGCGCTCCTAGGAGGAGATCAGCAGCACGCGGTGGCCGAGCTGCTGGCAGGCGACCAGCGCGACCTCGACGTCCAGCCGCCCGTCGCCGAGCGGCCGGCCGCGGATCTCCTCGGCCTTGCGCACCCGGTAGTGCACGGTGTTCTTGTGCAGGTGCAGCCGGGCGGCCGCGTCGGTGAAGCTGCCGCCGGTCTCCAGGAAGATCCGTACGGTCTCGCGCAGCCGGGCCATGGCCTCGTCGTCGCGGGCCAGCTCGCCCAGCGTGCGGGCGACCCAGGTGCGCAGCGCGTCCAGGTCCTCGGACAGCATCGCCGCGATGCTCACCCTGGCGAAGCTGAGCACCGGCGGCAGGTGCTCGCCGGAGGTCTCGGCGACCGTCTTGGCGCGCAGCGCCTCCCGGTGCGAGGAGCGGAACCCGGCCAGCCCCGGCGCGGGCTCGCCGAGCGTGATGCGCAGCGGGGAGCCGTCGTCCAGCTTGGCGGTGAGCGTCTGCTCGTCCAGTCGCATCGAGGGCGGCCCGGCCAGCCACGCCCACAGCGTGTGGTCGTCCACCAGCACGGCGAGCGGCCGGCCGCCGTGCGCGGCGGCGAGCACCCCGGCGGCGGACTCCGCCCACTTCGACGCGTTCGGGGTGTCGATCTCGACCCAGGCCACCGCCGCGATGTGCCAGCCGCGCATCCGGTAGCCGATCATGGCCTCGGCGGTGCCCAGGTCGAGCGTCTCGTCGTCCAGCACGGTGCGCAGGGCCACCGCCCGGGCGGCGTCGGTGCGCTGGGTCCACAGTTTGCGCTCGGTCTCGTAGATCTCGATCAGGTGCTCGGACACCTGGTCGATGTAGCGCCCGATCACGGAGACGACCTCCTGGGCGCAGGCCAGCAGCACCTCGGCGGACAGCGACCGGGCACCCAGCCGGCGCAGCAGCCACTGGATCACCCGCTCCTGGCCCAGCCGGTACGCCCGCAGCAGGCCCTCGATCGGCAGGTCGCGCTGGGCGAACCGGCGGGCGTACGCGGCGGCGGCCGCCGGCACGTCGATCCGGTCCAGCGGCAGCCCGTGCAGCAGCACGTCGAAAATCGTGGAAAGGTTCGACGAGGTGCTCGCGGCCATCAGCTCACGGACCGCCTCGTCGCCCTGGAACGCGGGGATCTGTTCCAGGAACAGGGCGGCCAGCTCGGCGGTCAGGGCCGGTACCTGGGCGTCCAGCTCTCGGGCCACGTGCGCGACGACCTGGCGGGTGGTCGCGTCGTCGGTCATGCCTGACCCTAACGCCAGCCCCGGGGCGGCCGGTCGGTACCGGCCCGCCGACCCTTCATGACTGAGAATGGCTACTGCCAGAATGTTGTGAGTGCCCCAGGTGCGCCGTAGGCTCACCCAGTCGTGGAGTCCCGGGACGGGTGTATCCGAGGCTGTATCTGAGGCAGAGCGTTGGAGTTGACTCGTGGCTAACCTGACCAGTCCGCGCGCGCGTGGCGCCGGCTCCGCGCCGGGGCGGATCTGGGGCTCGCTGACCTCGCGGGAGCGCGCGTCGCTCGGCGGCATGTTCGGCTTCGTGGCGCTGCTGCACGTCGTCGGGTTCGTCGTGCTGTTCGCCTTCGTGGTGCCGGCGAACTACTCGCTGGGCGCCACCGGCATCTACACCGCCGGCATCGGCGTGCTGGCCTACACGTTCGGGCTGCGGCACGCCTTCGACGCCGACCACATCGCCGCGGTGGACAACACCACCCGCAAGCTGCTCGCCGAGCGGGACGAGTCCACCCCCAGGCCGCTCTCGGTCGGCTTCTGGTTCTCCCTCGGCCACTCCACGATCGTCTTCGGGCTCGCGTTCCTGCTCTCGGTGGGTGTGCGGGCGCTGGCCGGGCAGGTCGAGGACGACTCCTCCGAGCTGCACTCGGTGACCGGCATCATCGGCGCCTCGGTGTCCGGGCTGTTCCTGTGGATCCTCGGCATCGTCAACCTGGTCGTGCTGATCGGCATCATCGGCGTGTTCCGCCGGATGCGACACGGCCACTTCAACGAGCAGGAGCTGGAGGACCAGCTCAACAAGCGCGGGCTGATGAACCGGTTCCTCAATGGGCTCACCAAATCGGTCCGCAGACCGCGGCACATCTACCCGATCGGCGTGCTGTTCGGGCTCGGCTTCGACACCGCCACCGAGGTCGGCCTGCTGGTGCTGGCCGGCGGCGCCGCCGCGTTCAACCTGCCCTTCTACGCGATCCTGGTGCTGCCGATCCTGTTCGCCGCCGGCATGTCCCTGATGGACACCGCCGACGGGGTGTTCATGAATTTCGCCTACGGCTGGGCCTTCGCCAAGCCGGTCCGCAAGGTGTTCTACAACATCACCATTACCGCGCTCTCGGTCGCCGTGGCGCTGATCATCGGCACGGTGGAGCTGGTCGGTGTGCTGGTCGACCGTGCCAACATCCAGTCCGGCCCGCTGGCCGCGATCGCCGCGATCCCGCTGGACTACGCCGGCTACGGGATCGTCGTGCTGTTCGTGGTGTCCTGGCTGGTCGCGTTCGCGGTGTGGAAGCTCGGCCGGGTCGAGGAGAGGTGGTCCGCCCGGCTGGCCACGCAACCGGCGGACTGATCCAGTCCGGGTCTAGTGTCCCGGGCATGACGTCTAGTGTCCGGACCATGGCGAGGTATTTCGACGTCCACCCGGAGAACCCGCAGCGGCGTGCGATCGGTCAGATCGTGGACCTGGTGCGCAACGACGGGTTGATCGTCTACCCGACCGACTCCTGCTTCGCGCTGGGCTGCCAGGTGGGCAACCGGGACGGCCTGCAGCGGATCAGGGAGATCCGGCACCTCGACGACCGGCACCACTTCACGCTGGTCTGCGCCGACTTCGCCCAGCTCGGCAAGTTCGTCCGGATCAGCAACACGGTGTTCCGGATGATCAAGGCATCGACGCCGGGCCAGTACACGTTCATCCTGCCGGCCACCAGCGACGTGCCCCGCCGCCTGATGCACCAGAAGAAGAAGACCGTCGGGGTGCGCATCCCGGAGCACGCGGTGGTCCAGGCGCTGCTGTCCGAGCTGGGCGAGCCGCTGCTGTCCAGCACGCTGCTGCTGCCCGACGAGAAGGAGCCGCTCACCCAGGGCTGGGAGATCAAGGAGCGGCTGGACAACGTGGTCGACGCGGTGGTCGACTCCGATGACTGCGGCACCGAGCCCACCACGGTGATCGACTTCTCCGGCGACGAACCGGAGATCGTGCGCCGGGGCGCCGGCGACCCCTCCCGCTTCGAGTAAGTTCCGCGACTCTGCCTGACAAAATCCCCGACTCACCCTGACAAAATCCCCGACTCGCGGAAGGGAGTAGGGGGGATCACTCGAGGTGGTCGCCGTTGGGGCGCGGTGATCGTGGGGCCACCGGCTAGGGTCACCGGGATCGATGCGTCGAGTGGCGAAGGGGCCGGAGATGGCTAGCAGCAAGGAGTGGTTCGAGAGCGTCGCCGAGGCGCAGCGCCGCGCGAAGCGCCGGCTCCCGAAGTCGGTGTACCTGGCGCTGGTCGCCGGCGCCGAACGGGGCCTCACGCTCGAGGACAACGTGAACGCGTTCAGCGAGCTGGGCTTCCGGCCGCACATCGCCGACCTGCCCCGCAGCCGAGAGCAGGCCACCACCGTGCTCGGCCAGGACATCTCGCTGCCGGTGCTGATCTCGCCGACCGGGGTGCAGGCGGTCAGCCCCGACGGCGAGGTCGCGGTGGCCAGGGCGGCGGCCGGCGCCGGTACCGCGATCGGGCTCAGCTCGTTCGCCAGCAAGTCGATCGAAGAGGTCGCGGCGGCCAACCCCAAGGTCTTCTTCCAGATGTACTGGGTCGGCGGCAAGGACAAGCTGCTGCAGCGCGCCGAGCGGGCCAGGGCGGCCGGCGCCAAGGCGCTGATCATCACGCTGGACTGGTCGTTCGCGCACCGCAGGGACTGGGGCAGCCCGTTCATCCCGGAGCGCCTCGACCTCAAGGCGATGCTCAAGTTCGCCCCGGAGGGCATCACGCGGCCGCGCTGGCTGCTGGACTTCGCCCGCACCGGCAAGCTGCCCGACCTCACCACGCCGAACCTGGCCACCCCCGGCGAGGACCCGCCGACCTTCTTCGGCGCCTACGGCGAGTGGATGGGCACCCCGCTGCCCACCTGGGACGACGTGAAGTGGCTGCGCGACGAGTGGGGCGGCCCCTTCATGGTCAAGGGGATCATGCACCCGGACGACGCCCGGCGGGCGGTGGACATCGGCGCGACCGCCATCTCGGTGTCCAACCACGGCGGCAACAACCTGGACGGCACGCCCGCCTCGATCCGCGCCTTGCCGGCCGTGGTGGACGCGGTCGGGGACCAGGTCGAGGTGCTGCTGGACGGCGGCATCCGGCGCGGCAGCGACGTCGTCAAGGCCCTCGCACTGGGCGCCAAGGCAGTACTGATCGGGCGGGCCTACCTGTGGGGCATGGCGGCGGCCGGCGAGCGCGGCGTGGCCAACGTGCTGGAGATCCTGCGCAGCGGGATCGACGAGGCCCTGCTCGGGCTCGGCCGCTCCTCCATCCACGACCTGGTCCGCGAGGACCTGATCATTCCGGACGGCTTCACCAAGGCCGCGCCGGTGGCCCGCTCCGGCGACAGCCCGGCCTGACCGGGCCAGCTGGACCCGCTGCCCCTAGCGGCGGGTCCAGTTGCGCACCATCCGCGAGCCGACCAGCGCGGCGATCGCCGCCCCGACCAGCGCGCCGATGCCCAGCGTGATCAGCGTGTCCGGGAAGATCGGCGCGGTCACCGAGTAGGCCGGCGCCACGATGGACGCGATGTTGGACGAGGTCGCCTGGGCGGCGATCTGGTTCTGCAGGTCGCCCACCTGGGACTGCAGGTCGCCCACCGTGTCCGGCGGGGTGGCCGGGTTGGCCAGCTGGCGTTGGGCGCTGTCCAGCTGGGCCTGCAGCTGCGCCTGGTTGCCGGTGTTGTTCGCGATCTCCAGGTAGCGCTTGGCGATCGCGTCGGCGAGCTGGATGCCGGACGCGCGGTCCGGGTGGTTGACCTGGATCTGGATGATCTCGCTGTTCGGCACCACGGTGGCGGTGGTGTTCTTGATCAGGTAGTCGATCGGCACGCCCGTGCTGTCGGCCACCGGCTGCAGCACGTCCCGGCCGGTGATGAGCACGGTCTGCGTGGTCAGCGTACGGTCGGCGTTGTCGTCGCCGGAGCTGCTGGCGCCGAGGCTGAACCGGATCGTCGTCTGCGCCGCGTAGACGTGCGGTAGCACCACCGTGGCGACCAGCCCGAGCACCACGCCCAGCACGACCATGATCGCCGAGACCAGGACGAGCCGGGTCTGCTGCGCCTTGGTCAGCGAAGGGCGCGACGGCGTCGGTGGCGGCCCGAACCCCGGTTGAGGTCGGAACTGGCCCGGCCCGGGTGGCCCAGGTAGGCGCGGGGCCGGTCGGCCTGCGCCTCCGGTGGGAGCCGAGCTGGGGGTAACCATCGACAACGTCTCTCCTCGCAACCTCTCGCGGTCGTCACCGGGGCGCGCCTCTGGAGCTCCACCCCGCGAGGACGGTACCGCCCCGCTATCAGGCTAGAGGCGGGACCCTGAGATCGCAGCGGTGAATTTCGTGTCGATCGTGTGGTTGCGCATTGCGCCGGTCGGCGTATCCGCAGGTCGGGCAGCTGGCCGAGGCTTCCGGCTGTGAATGCCGGGCGGCTGCCGGCGCGGTCAGCCGGTGTACGCCCAGCCCGTCCAGCGCTCGACGTCGATCCAGATCACCGGCCCGGCCGGCGGCTCGGCGCGGTACTGCGGGTACTTGGCGCACAGCCGGCGCACCGGCTCGGCCCGCTCCGCCTCGCCGGTGAGCACCCGGGCCCGCCCGTCCGCCCTGGCCCACCACAGCGCCGCCCAGTCCGCGTCGTCGTAGTGCTCGGCGAGCACGGACACCCGGTCGTTGCCCTCGATATTGCGCAGCCGGGCCAGCGCGGTGCTCCGCTTCGGCTTGTGGTCCACGGCGATCACCAGCGAGGCACCGGTCAGCTCGAAGGTGACCGGCACCAGGTGCGGCGTGCCCTCGCCGGTGACCGTGCCCAGGTAGGCCACCCGCGCCCCGGCCAACCGCCGCCGCACCTGCGGCTCGGCCAGCCTGGTCACAGCAGGAACCGGAACAGCGGGCTGTCCGGTGGCACCCGCTCGATCCGGGGCGGTGCCTGGCGCATCCGGTCCAGCAGCGCGGCCAGGTCCTCCGGGCGGCCCAGCTCGATGCCCACCAGCGCCGGCCCGGTCTCCCGGTTGTTCCGCTTGACGTACTCGAACAGGGTGATGTCGTCGTCCGGGCCGAGCACGTCGTCCAGGAAGCGGCGCAGCGCACCGGGCTCCTGCGGGAAGTCCACCAGGAAGTAGTGCTTGCGGCCCTCGTGCACCAGCGCCCGCTCGACGATCTCGGCGTACCGGCTGACGTCGTTGTTGCCGCCGGAGAGCAGGCACACCACGGTCGCCCCCGCCGGCACGTCGAGCACTGTGTCGAGCAGAGTGTCGGGCCCGTCCAGCAGCGCGGCCGGGGCGAGCGCGCCCGCCGGCTCGGCGATGATGCCGTCGGACTGGTACAGCTCCAGCATCTCCATGCACACCCGGCCCTCGGCGACCGTGGTCAGCGTGGCGACGCCGGCCTCGACGCCGTCCCGGACGATCGGGTAGGTGACCTCGCCGGCCCGGCGCACCGCGGCGCCGTCCACGAACGGGTCCAGCGAGTCCAGGTCCACCGGGCCGCCGGCGGCCAGCGCGGCGGACAGGCAGGCCGCCCCCGCCGGCTCCACGCCGACCACCCGGACCCCGGGGTGCCGCTCGCGCAGCCAGACCAGCGAGCCGGCCAGCAGCCCGCCGCCGCCGACCGGTACGACGAGCACGTCGGGGGCCCGGCCCAGCTGGGCGACCAGCTCGCGGACCGCGGTGCCCTGGCCGGCCACCGTGCGCGGGTGGTCGAACGCCGGTACCAGGGTGGCGCCCGTGTCCTGGGTGTCGCGCAGCGCCGCGCCGGCCGCGTCGTCGTAGGCGTCGCCGACCACTCGCACCTCGACCACGTCGCCGCCGAGCTGCGCCACCCGGTCCCGCTTCTGCCTCGGCGTGGTGCGCGGCAGGTACACCCTGGCCCGCACGCCCAGCCGGGCGCACGCGTAGGCCACGCCCTGGGCATGGTTGCCGGCGCTGGCGCACACCACGCCCTGCGCGCGCGCCTCGGCGTCCAGCTGGGAGATCAGGTTGTAGGCGCCGCGGATCTTGTAGGAGCGCACCGGGAGCAGGTCCTCCCGCTTCAGCCAGACCTGCGCGCCGCTGCGCTCGCCGAGTCGGGTACTGCGCTGCAGCGGGCTGGTCGGGATCACGCCGCGCAGCCGGGCGGCCGCCTCGTCGACGTCGTCGGCGGTCACCGGTATCACCGTGGTCACCCGATGACGGTGCCACGCGCCGCCGGAGGTTCGCGGACCGGGTCGATCAGTCGGCGGTCCGGCGCCTCAGCCGAGGGGCTCGGCGCTGCACAGGCCCTTCGCGGCGAGCACCCGCGCGACGCCGGCGTCCACGTTCGGCCTCGGCAGCTGGCCGGAGCCGACGGCGGCCTGCAGCCGGTCGAGCACGGTGCCCAGGTCGTCGCTGGAGGTCCACAGCGCCACGTCGGCGCCGGCCTCCAGCGCCGCGAGCACGGCGTCCGGCAGGTCGTACCGGTCGGTGACCGCGCGCATCGCGCCGAGGTCGTCGGTCAGCACGAGGCCGTGGAAGCCCAGCTCGCCGCGCAGCAGCCGGTAGGCGGCCGGGCTGAGGCTGGCCGGCAGGCCGTCGGTCAGCCCTGGCACGTTCAGGTGCCCGACCATCACCGCGGCCGGCCCGGCGCCGAGCAGCTCCCGGTACGGCACCAGGTCGTCGGTGCGCAGCGCGTCCAGCGGCGGCGTGCCGACCAGGCCGGCGTGCGAGTCGCCGCTGGCCCGGCCGTGCCCGGGGAAGTGCTTGAACACCGGCAGCACGCCGGCGTCCCGCAGCCCCGCCGCGAACGCGCCCGCGTAGCTGACCACCGTGTTCGGGTCGGCGCTGAACGACCGGTCGCCGATCGCCCCGCCGGCCGGCCCGCTGTCCACGTCCAGCACCGGCGCCATGTCCACCGTGACGCCCCTGACCTTCAGCTCCCGGCCGCGCTGGGCGCCGAGGGTGCGGACCTGCGCCGGGGTCATCGTGCGGGCCATCACCCTGGCGCTGGGCATCGCGCCGTCCAGCTGGTCGATCCGCTGGACCCGGCCGCCCTCCTCGTCCACCGCGACCGAGACCGGCAGGTGGCTGGCCGCCCGCATCGGCGCCAGCGCGTCGCCCCGCAGGATGGCCGTCGGGTTGCCGCCGATGAACACCCCGCCGACGCCGGTGGCGGCCACCACCGCGCGCGCCGAGTCCGGCTGGGCGGGGTTCACCCCGACCATCAGCCGCTGGGCCAGCTGGGCACGCAGCGGCAGCGCGGCGACCATCGGACCGCACGGCGGCGGGCCGCTCGGCTTGGGCGGCCGCCACTCCTCGGTCAGCCGGCTGACGCCGACGGTCAGCCCCGCGGCCAGCACCATGGCGAGCGCGACCAACCCGACCCGGGCACCGGTACCGAGCCGGTCACGGGGTGAGCGGCCACGTCCGGAGCGCCCCGGCTCGGGGGTGCCGAGCGGGGCGGGTCGGTGCCGCCCGGACCCGTCGAAACGGTCCCGAGACCGGCGGGGGAGCAACCGTCTGATCGCCCGAGCGTACGTCCTGTCCCGTTCCCATGTGCCGGAACCGCCGTTTTCACCCGGCTCGGGCCGCGGCGGCTCCACCGCGCCGTAGCTGCCGCGTGTTACCGAACTGCACAGGAGGCAGGATTTCGGCGCTAAAAACCTGCCTGTTGTGCAGTTCGGTAACAACAGGCCGGTTGGGTCAGGGCTGGTAGTGGCGGATGCCGTCTTGCTCGGTGCGGGTTAGGCGGCCTTGTTCGGTCAGGAGGTCCAGGTGGGCGGAGGTCTCGGCTACGGCCATGCACTGGTTGAACGGGTCGAGCTCGGCGAGCTGGCGGCCCCGGCGGGTCCAGGTGATCCGGCCGGCGGTCTCGTAGCCCGTGCTGGCGCCGGCGGCGACCGCGGCGGCCATCTCGTCCAGCCGCTCGGCGTGGTGTGCCAGCAGCTGGTCCACCCTGGCGTGCACGCTGGGCGAGACCGGGCCGTGCGCCGGCAGCATCTGACGGTCCGGCATGCCCCGGACCAGGCGCAGCGACTGCAGGTAGTCGCCGAGCGGAGAGTGCGCCAGCTTCGCCTCGAAGCCGACCGACGGCGTGATGTGCGGCAGCACGTGGTCGCCGGCGAACATCGCGTCCCGCGCGGTGTCGATGAAGACCAGGTGCCCCCGGGTGTGCCCAGGGGTGGCCACCGCTTGCAGGGTGCGCTCGCGCAGCGCCACGTCGACCGGTGCGGTGAGCCAGTCGTCCGGGTCCTCCCAGACCGAGATGTCGTGCCGGTCCGAGTTCGGCATCAGGTCCCGCAGCAGGTGATCCGCGCCGCCGTAGCGCAGCTGGGCGAGCAGCGAGGTCCACGGGGCCCGGTCCGGGTCGGCGCTCAGCCGCACCGAGGGCTGCTCGGCGGCACCCAGGCTGATCCGGTTGCCGAACTCGCGGCGCAGCTGCACGGCCAGCGTGTAGTGGTCGCGGTGCATGTGGGTGATCAGGAACCGGTGCACGTCGCCGATGCCGTGCCCGAGCGCCGCGAGTGCCTTCTCCAGCACCACCCTGGCCTCGTCGACCGCCCAGCCGGAGTCGATCATCACCAGGCCGTCGCCGTCGCGCAGCGCGTAGACGTTGACCGCCTTGAGCCCGTCCATCGGCAGGGGCAGCGGGATCCGGAACAGCCCCGGTGACACCTCGTACACGCCTTCGGCGGTCCAGTCGCCGCTCGGGTCATCCGACTCGATGCGCACGGGCCGCTCCTCTCTACTGCCGGTCTGTGGCCGGGCTTGCGGGCCGCCGGTCGGGTCCGGCGGCCCGGTGTTTAACCCCGATTCGAACCCGTTGCATGGCGCAACGGCAAGTCCGGAGCGCGAGCCGGCGCCGACTGTGGCCCGCGTCACCTGCTGAGCATCGGCTGAATGGGTGCCGCGTTGTGTGCCGGCGTGGGGCACCCTGGAGGCATCGGTGGCGTGAGTCGGAGGTGGCCGGAACCTGTGTTACTCCCTGGGCGGTGGCGCGAGACGCTGCGGCTGTTGGCGCCGCTGAGCGCGGTCGGCGTCCTCGCGCTGGGCTGGTGGTTCGCCGGCGCCGATTCCGCCGGCAGGCTGGACCTGCTGCTGGACGGCACGGTGGTCGAGCACAGCGGCCAGCACCACGGCCTGCTCTGGCACATCTCCGACCTGGGCAGCCCACCCGCGCTGCCGCTCGGCCTGCTCGTGCTGGTGCTGCTGGCCGTGCTCACCCGGCAGCGCTGGCCGGCCGTGCTGCTCGTGGTGGCCGGGCCGGTGGCCGCCGTGCTGCTCACCGAGTTCGTGCTCAAGCCGCTGGTCGGGCGCACCCACGAGGGCGGCCTCGCGCTGCCCAGCGGGCACACCACCAGCGTCACCTCGATGGCCTGGGTGTTCGTCCTGGTGTTCGTGGCCGGCGCGCGGCAGCGACCGTGGTGGCTGCGCGCCGGGCTGACCTGCCTCGCCGTGGCGGCGGTGCTCGGCGTGGCCGGCTCGATGATCGCGCTGGACCAGCACTACGCGACCGACACGATGGCCGGCGCGCTGGTCGCCACCGCCGTGGTCGGCACGCTCGCGCTGCTGCTGGACGGCTGGTTGCGCCGCCGTCGTGCGGCACCCCGCCCAGAGCGGGTCGGACCGGGCTGACCAGCGTCGACCCCGAGGTGCCCAGCCGGGCCTTCCGGTGAGCGGAAGTCGGGCTGCCGCGGCAGGCTGGGCACCGGACACCATGGCGAGGACCCGGTCAGCCGTGAGGAGGCGCCTCGATGGTCACCCCGACCACGCAGCCAGCTACCACGCACAGTGGCGGACTGCCGCAGTACCGCCCGGTCCCGCCGGGCAGCCAGCCGCCGCTGGACTTCGCCGGCTACCGGTCCACCGCGCTGCGCCACCCCACCCAGCCGCTGCTCCTGCTGCCGCAGCGGCTGACCGAGGTCACCGGACCGGTCCTCGGCCCCGGCCGGGTCGGCCCGCTGGACCACGACCTGACCCGCCAGCACCCCGGCGAGCCGATCGGCCAGCGGATCATCGTGCACGGCACGCTGCGCGACAGTGACGGCCGCCCGGTGCCGGACTCGCTGGTGGAGATCTGGCAGGCCAACGCGGGCGGCCGGTACCGGCACAAGGTGGACAACTGGCCCAGCCCGCTCGACCCGAACTTCACCGGTGTCGGCCGCGCGCTGACCGACGCGCAGGGGCACTACGAGTTCGTCACGATCAAGCCGGGCGCCTACCCGTGGGGCAACCACGACAACGCCTGGCGGCCGGCGCACATCCACTTCTCGGTGTTCGGCCAGGCGTTCACCCAGCGGCTGGTGACCCAGATGTACTTCCCGGACGACCCATTGTTCGCGCACGACCCGATCTTCAACTCGGTGCGCGACGAGGCCGCCCGCCACCGCATGGTGTCCTCGTTCGACCTGGAGCACACGATCGAACAGTGGGCGCTGGGCTTCCGCTTCGACATCGTGCTGCGCGGCCGGTCGGCCACCCCGTTCGAGGAGCCGCACCAGTGACCGCGGCCGAGCTGTCCGGCGACCTGGCCGACGGGCTGACGCCGTCCCAGACCGTCGGGCCCTACCTGGGTATCGGGCTGCCATGGCCGGACGGCCCGGACGTGGTGCCGCCGGGCACGCCGGGGCTGTTCGAGATCGTCGGCACGGTGTCCGACGGCCACGGGGACCCGGTGCCGGACGCCATGATCGAGACCTGGCAGGCGGACCCGGACGGCCGCTTCGACCACCCGGACGACCCGCGCGGGCGGGCGGCGGGCTGGCGGGGGTTCGGGCGCAGCGCCACCGACGCCGCCGGCGGCTACGTGATTCGCACCGTGCTGCCCGGCGCGCTGCCCGGCGAGGCCCCGCACCTGGACGTCTCGGTGTTCGCCAGGGGCCTGCTGGACCGGGTGGTGACCCGGATCTACTTCCCGGACCACGCCGGCGCGCACGCCGCCGACCCGGTGCTCGCCTCGGTACCCGAGGGGCGCCGGGCCACCCTGGTCGCGGTGCGCACCGAGGGCGGCTACCGGTTCGACGTGCGCCTGCAAGGGCCGGGGGAGACCGTCTTCTTCGATGTCTGAGCTGGTGGGGGGCGTGTTCACCGAGCGCGATGCGGACGCGGTTGGTCGCACCGAGGGCGGCGAGCCCACGGTGCGGTCCACGGTTGCCAGGGCGCTCGGTGTGCTGGAGGTGTTCTCCGCCGGGCGCACCGAGCTGACCCTGTCCGAGATCGCCCGCCGCGCCGGCCTGCCGCTGACCACCGCGCACCGGATCGTCGGTGAGCTGGCCCGCTGGGGCGCCCTGGAGCGGACCGGGCACGGCGCCTACCAGGTCGGGCTGCGGCTGTGGGAGGTCGGCGCGCTGGCGCCCCGGGGACACGGCCTGCGGGAGATCGCGCTGCCGTTCCTGGAGGACCTCTACGAGGCCACCCGGCAAAACGTGCAGCTGGCCGTCGTCGACGGCACCGACGCGGTCTACGTGGAGCGGATCGCGGCCCGGACGGCGATCGCCGTGGTCACCCGGGCTGGCAGCCGGATGCCGCTGCACGCCACCGGAGTCGGGCTGGTGCTGCTCGCGTTCGCCGACGTGGCGTTCCAGGAGCGGATCCTGGCCGGCCCGATGCGCCGGTTCACCGAGAAGACCATCGTGAACCCCGCCGAGCTGCGCCGGGTGATCGCGGACGTGCGGCACCGGCGGATCGCGGTCAGCGACGGTCAGATCACCCTGGATGCGCTCTCGGTGGCGGCGCCGATCTTCGGGCCGGACGGGCGGGTGTCGGCCGCGCTGTCGGTCGTGGTGCCCAACGAGCACCCCGCGCAGGAGTACATCCCCGTCGTGCACGCGGCGGCCCGGGGCATCTCGCGTGGCCTCGGCTGGCGGCCGGCCTGACCCACTGGGGCCGGGTCAGTGTGTCAGCCCTGCCCCCTGTGTGCCGGCCCCCGACCTGTGTGCCAGCTCGCCGCCGCGCTCGCACACACCTTGGCGGTCCGGCACACCGGTTTCGGATCCCGCACATGAGTTAGAACGCGTGTGTGATGTTCACACGGCGTGTGTCTGGGGCAGAGGTTGTGTGTGAGGCCCCCAGCCTGTGTGTCGGCCCCGCAACCGTGTGCCAGGCCCGCTACTCGTGTGTCGGCCCCGACCTGTGTGCCAGCCCGCCCGCTGCCGCCCGGCTCAGCGGTCCTCGGGGAAGGCGTCGCCGAACATCGGGAGCTTGCTCACCGACGCCTCCCGGGTGACCTCGTCCTGCAGCACGTCCCAGTGCTCCTTGAGCTGCCCGCCCTCCATCCGGACGAGGTCGACCGCGATCCACGCGGCCGGCCGGCCGTTGCCGGCGAAGCGGCCGCGCACCATCAGCAGGTCGCCCTCCGCCATGATCAGTTCGAGCTCGTGGCTCAGGGTCGACGGTAGGCTCTTGACCAGGTCGAACAGGCCGTCGCGGCCCGCCGCGATGTGGGCGCTGTGCTGGATGTACTCCGGTGCCCAGAACTTCTCGGCGGCGGCGTAGTCCCGCTTGTTGAACAGCGTGTCGAAGGCCTCTCGGACGATCGCCTTGTTCCTGGTCTCGAGGGTCTGGTTCGCGACGGGCTGGGTCATGGGTTCGCATCCGTTCGGCTCGGGTCGTGGGCGAGTCATTTTGTTGACTACTTGGACCACAATAGAAATTGTGGTCCAAGTAGTCAACAAAATTGTGGTCCACTTGGACAACAAATCGGTAGGGTGGGCGCCATGGGCAGGACGCGGGGCTTCGACGAGACCACGGTGTTGCGCACGGTGCGCGACCAGTTCTGGGACACCGGCTACGAGGGCACCTCGACCTACGACCTGATGGACGCCACCGGGCTGGGCAAGGGCAGCATCTACCTGGCCTTCGGCAATAAGCACGAGCTCTACCTGCGGGTCTTCGCCGACTACTGCGACGACATCGTCGGCCAGGTCCGGCAGGCGCTGGCCGACGGCCCGGGTGCGGCCGCCTCGCCGCTGCAGCGGCTGGAGCGGTACGTGCTGTCGCTGGCCCACGCCTTCGCGGCGGAGTCGCCGCACCGGGGTTGCTTCCTCAGCAAGGCGACCGCGGACCTCGCCGGCGCCGACCCGGCGGTGGCCGAGCGGGCCCGGGACGCCTTCGACCGGATCGCCGGCACGCTCGCCGAGGCGATCGGCGACGCGCAGCGCGCCGGTGAGATCGACGCCGCCGCCGACCCGCGAACGCTGGGCTACCTGTTGCTGACGGTGATCAGGGGAATCGACTGCGTCGCCAAGGCCGGCGTCGATAGGTCAACCCTGAGCGACACCGCTCGCGCCGCGGTCGCGCTGCTCCCTCGCCCCGTGGCCTGAGGAGTCGCTCGTGGCGTCGCCCGGCGAGTCGCCCGCGCCGTCGGGCCGGGCCGGGCGCAGCAGCGCGACCAGGCCGCCGACCGCCAGGGTGATCAGCACGCCCAGCGGCACGAACCAGGGGAACGCGAGCGCCTTGCCGCCGATCCGCAGGCCCACCGCCGCCCAACCGGTGCCCAGCAGCGTCGCGAGGAACGCGAGGCCGGCCGCGACCCCGTCGGCGCGCCGGATCAGCAGGCCGAGCAGGAACGCGCCGAGCAGCGCCCCGTAGGTGTACGACGCGATGGACAGCCCGAGCTCCACCACCGGGTTCTTCGTGGTGGTGAACATCGAGGCGAACGCGACCATCACTACCGCCCACACGCCGGTGGCCCAGCGGGCGATCCTCAGCATGGTGTCTGGCGCGGGGGACCGTCCGGCCCAGGACTGCACGAGGTCGGCGATCGTCGAGTTGGACAGCGAGTTCAGCGCGCTGGACAACGAGCCCATCGTGGCGGCCAGGATCCCGGCGACCAACAGCCCGGACAGGCCCATCGGCAGGCCGCGCAGGATGAAGTCGCCGAAGATCTGATCCGAGCTGAGCCCGAGCTGCTGCAGCGAGGCCCCGTTGCTCGCCACCCAGAGCAGTGCGCCGACCAGCGAGAACAGCGCGAACTGGACGCCGACCGCGACCGCCGAGCCGATCATGGCTTTGCGGCCGTCGGACAGCGACCGGCAGGACAGCACGCGCTGTGCGATCAGCTGGTCCGAGCCGTGCGAGGCCATGGTCAGCAGCGCGCCGCCGACGATCGCGGTGACGAAGGCGTACGGGCTGGTCAGGATCGGTGCGTCGAAGTTGAACACGGTCAGCTTGCCGGCCTCGAAGGCGGTGCCCAGCCCGCCGAGCCCGACCTGCCCGAGCAGCACCGCGATGCACACCAGCGCGCCGAGCACGTACAGCGACATCTGCAGGAAGTCGGTCCACACCACGGCCTTGATCCCGCCGACGTAGGTGTACGCGACGGTGACCGCGGTGATCGCCAGCACGATGACGAAGTAGTTGACGTGCACGCCGAACTCGGCCAGCAGCAGCTTGATCGGGATCGCGCCGGCGAACAGCCGCACCCCCTCCGCGAGCAGCCGCGTGACCAGGAACGTCACCGAGGCCAGCGCCTGCACGTGCCGGCCGAAGCGCAGCCCCAGGTACTGGTACGCGCTCACGAAGCCACCCCGGAAGTACAGCGGCAGCAGCACGAACGCCACCAGGATCCGGCCGATCAGGTAGCCGACCGCGAGCTCCACGTACGAGAACGAGCCCACGTAGGCCACCCCGGGCACGCTGATCACCGTCAGCGTGGATGTCTCGGTGGCGACGATCGAGAACATCACCGCCCACCACGGCAGCGAGCGCTCCCCGGTGAAGTAGTCGGTGGCCGAGCGCTGCCGGCCGGACAGCTTCAGCCCGATCACCGCGATGGCGACCAGGTAGGCGACGATCACCGCGAGGTTGACTACGTCGTGCACGGCACCCTCCGTCGTCTCATCGCGTGATCTGCAGGGTGTGCACCGGGCCGGCGGGATCGGGCAGCCGCAGCGGCCGGTGCCCCGGGCTGAACCGGCCGAGCACCCTGGGCACCCGGGAGCCGGTCGCGCCGGGCAGCACGCCGGGCACGCCGTGCCAGCTCAGCGCGCCGAGCAACGCGGTCAGATAGGCCTCCTTGGCGTCCACCGGCAGCCCCAGCTCGTCGCTGCGGCGCAGCGGCACCGGGCCCAGCGCGGCCCGCAGCGCGCCGACCAGCACCGGGTTGTGCATGCCGCCACCGGAGCCGACCACCTCGGTGACCCCGTACCGGGCGCAGGCGTCGGCCACCGTGCGGGCGGTCAGCGCGACCAGCGTGGCCGCGATGTCCGGCGCGGTCGGGTTCGGGGCGCGCCGGGTGCCGTGGCCGCGCTCGCGGGCGGCGATCAGGGCTGAGTCTACGGCTGAGTCCAGGTAGTCGGCGGTGAACAGCTCCCGCCCGGTCGACTTCGGCGGCTCGGCGGCGTAGTACTTCTCGGCCAGCAGTTCGGCCAGCAGCGCCGGGTCGACGGTGCCCGCCGCCGCGAGTGCGCCGTCCACGTCGTAGCCGGGTGCGTCCCCGTCGGTGCCCGGTCCGGTGGCAGGCCCAGCGCCCGGTCCGGTGACGGTGCGGGTGGCGAGCACGTCGAGCAGGCAGTTGCCCGGCCCGGTGTCGAAGCTGACCACCGGTTCGCCCGGCCGGCCGACCACGGTGATGTTGGCGATGCCGCCGAGGTTGAGCGCGGCGCGCCGGCGCGGCCCGGCCAGCCACAGCGCGTCCAGCGTGCTGGCCAGCGGGGCGCCGTGCCCGCCCGCGGCGATGTCGGTGCTACGCAGGTCGGACACCACCGCCACGCCGGTCCGCTCGGCGATCCAGGCCGGCTGGCCGAGCTGCAGGCTGCCCAGCGCCTCGCCATCGCGGACCCAGTGGAACACCGTCTGGCCGAGCCAGCTGACCAGGTCACCGGGCCGGCCGAGGGCGTTCAGCGCGGCGTCGGCGGCGGCCGCCGCGGCCTGGCCGACCAGCGTGTCCAGGGCGCACACCTCCGCGACGGTGGTCCGCCCCGGGGGCAGCACGGCCAGCAGCCGGTCCCGCAACCTCGGCGACCACGGCGTGGGGTGCGCGCCGAGCGGCGTCAGCCGGACCACCCCGTCGGCGATCTCGATCTCCGCGACGGCCGCGTCGAGCCCGTCCATCGAGGTGCCGGAGAGCAGGCCGACGACGATCACAACCCGGCCTGCCCGCCCCGGCCGGCCGGCTCGAACCCGTAGCCCTCGTCCCAGCCCGGTCCGGCCTCGCCGGCCCAGGCCGACGGGTCCGCCGGTTCGCCGTCGCGGCCCCGGCCGGTCCGCTCGGCGTCTCTGGCCTCGTCGACCGCCGCCCGGACCGAGCCGCTGGCCGTCAGCCGCGCGTCGGCCGCCGCGACGTCCAGCCCGGTCAGCGCCTGGACCAGCGCCACCCGGACGTCGCCGGCCGAGCTGCTGAGCAGCTGGGCGGCGGTCTCCTCGTCGACGCCGGCGGCATCGCGGACGATCCGTACCGCGCGGCGGCGCAGCTTCGCGTTGGTGGCCCGGACGCCGACCATCCAGCCGCCGTAGGTCGCCCCGGTGCGCACCATCGCGGCGGTGGACAGCGTGTTCAGCGCGATCTTCTGCGCGGTGCCGGCGGCCAGCCGGGTGGAGCCGGCCAGCACCTCGGGGCCGGTCAGCAGCTCGATGACCACGGTGGCGTCCCTGGCCACCGGCGCGCCCGGCGCGGACACGATGGCCACGGTCGCCGCGCCGCGCTCCCTGGCGGCCTCCAGCGCGGCCCGGACGTACGGGGTGCGCCCGGACGCGCTGACGCCGACCACCACGTCGTCGGAGTCGACCCCGGCGGCCTCGACCGCCGCCCGGCCGGCCACCGTGTCGTCCTCGGCGTTCTCCACCGCCTCCCGGGACGCCGTCGTGCCACCGGCCAGCAGCGTCGGCACCCGGGACGGGTCCAGCCCGAAGGTCGGCGTCAGCTCGGCGGCGTCCTGCACCGCGAGGCGGCCCGGCGTGCCGGCGCCCACGTAGATCATCCGGCCGCCCCGGCGCAGGGCGGCCGCCACCTGGTCGACTGCCACGGTGAGCGCGCCGGTTGCCCTGGCCACCGTGGGGGCGGCCACGGCCTGGCCTTCCAGCAGCCGGGCCACCAGCTGCGCGGTGGGCAGCAGGTCGATCTGTTCCGAGCCGGGGCGGCGCGCCTCGGTGGGCAGCGCGTCCACCTCGGCCCCGATCGCGCTCGCCAGCTCGGCCCCGAGATCGGCCCCGAGATCGGCCCCGAGATCGGCACCGAACCGCACGGCGGCCGGGTCGAGCGGCCGGGGGGTCGACTCGGCCGGCCGGACTCGCGCCAGGCCGGACTCCAGCGCGGAGCCCGGGTGGTCCAGCAGCCAGCACAGCCCGTCCATCGCATCGCCGTCCGGCTCGACCCAGCTGGTCTCCGGGTGGCGGGCGCGCAGCCGGGGCAGCAGGCTGCTGGCCAGGCCACCGACCACGGCCACGGTGCGCTCCGGTGCGGCCGCACCCCCCATAGCGGCCGCACCGGTGCCCGCCCCCGCCCCGGTCATTACCTCGCCCGCACCCGCCGCCGCGGCTGTCGCCCCCATCGCGGCGGCCGCGGCGGCCGTACGTGCGAGTGCATCGGTGCCGGCGTCGAGAATGCCGGCGGCCACCGGGTCGCCGCGCCGGGCCGCCGAGAGCACCCTCGGCGCCACCCTGGCCAGCGTGGCGGCGGTGGGCAGCGGGGCCGGCGCGGCGCCGGGCTGCGCGGTGCCCCACGGCGCCGGCGTGTCCAGCGCGGCCAGCTCGGTGGCGGGTCCCCGGCCGTCGGTGGCCCTGGCGGCGGCCCGCAGGCCCTCCAGCCCGATCCAGGCACCGCCGCCCTCGTCGCCGAGCAGCGGCCCCCGGCCGTCCGCCCGGCGCACGGTGTCCCCGTGCACCCCGAGGGCAACCGCGCCGGTGCCGACGCACAGCACCACGCCGTCCCGCCCGGACAGCGCGCCGGCGTGCCAGGCCAGGATGTCGCTGGTGACCAGGACGAGCTCCGGGGCGTACGGCCAGCTCCGGCCCAGCTGGCTGCCGAGCTCGCTCGCCTCGGCCGAGCGGGCCAGCGCGCCGGGTACCGCGACGGCGAGGCGCCACGGCACGGTCGGGCTGTCGCCGACGGCGTAGCGGACGAGCCTGGCGATGGTCTGCGCGCCGCCGGGGTCCCCGAGTCCGGCGCCCTGGCCACGCCGGCTGACCGGGCCGTCGTCCACCCGCACCCGGGTGGTGCTGCGCCCGATGTCCACCGTGACGGTGCGTCGCGCGGTCACTGCTCGGCTCCCCGGGGCCGTGCCGACGGGATGATGTCGACCTCGATCAGGTACCGGTCGCCCCTGGCCACCGACTCCACCCGCTCGACCACCTCGCCGTGCTCGTCCCGGGACGTCCGGACGAAGCGCAGCGCGGGGCACCCGGCCGGCACGCCGAGCAGGGTCGCCTCGCGCAGGGCAAGCACCACCGGCGCGACGGACTGCTTGCCCGAGGCGATGTGCCGGCCGTACCGGCTGGCAAGCACGTCGTAGTAGGACACCTCGCCGTCCAGATCGGCGCCGGTCAGGCCGGGTACGCGCAGGCAGGGCGCGTGCAGCGTCTCCAGGGTCATCGGCTCGTCGTCGGCGAGGCGTACCCGGCAGACCCGCAGCACCCGCTCGCCGCCCGGCATCTCCAGTTGCCCGGCCAGCTCCAGGTCGGCGACGATCACGTCCCACCACAGCAGCCGTGAGGAGGCGGACAGCCCGCGCCGGCGCATGTCCTCGTGGAACGAGGTGGCCATCAGCGGCTGGGCCGGTGCCGGCCGGCGGACGAAGGTGCCGGCGCCGTGCCGGCGCTCGACCAGCCGGCGGGCCATCAGGTGCTCCAGCGCGTGCCGCACGGTCATCCGGGACACCCCGCAGCGCAGGGCCAGCTCCCGCTCGCCGGGCAGCAGCGCGCCGGGCCCACGCTCGAGGCAGAGCGCCTCCACGTGGGCCTGCACCGCATCGGTCCGCGAGTCCGACATGAGAGTGGTATAGACCTCTGCGCATTCGCTCACAAGAGGTATGCACCAGTTGATCGTGCTCAAGGCCCCTATCGGCGCAGCGTGCTGTGGTTGCTGAGTCGAGTGGTGGTCAGAGTTACGGTGGCCTAAGTTAGTCGTCAGGTTGCCCGTATTCTCGCTTGCTTTCACCCGTTCGGGCCCGTGGATGCGGGGTTCCTCGTGGCACGATTGCTCTAGCTCTAGACTACATGGCGGCCGCGGCGGAAGCTGCCCGCTGTGTCGTGCGACGGCCCGCCCTCGGGGATCGGTCGCACAGGTCTATCGGTACTCAAAGGAGACAAGCGGATGACCGATCACGACACGTTGTTCATCGGCGGCGAGTGGGTCGCCCCGAGTTCGAGTCGGACCATCACGGTGGTCTCGGCCAGTACCGAGGAGGTCATCGGGTCGGTACCGGAGGCGCAGGAGGCCGACGTCGACGCCGCTGTCGACGCGGCCCGGCGGGCGTTCGACGACCCGAACGGCTGGGCGACGTGGGAGCCGGCGGCCCGGGCGGCGGCGCTCGAGCGGTTCGCCGACGCGCTGGACAAGCGTGGCGCTGAGATCGCCAAGCTGGTCAGCGCGCAGAATGGCATGCCGGTGGCGATCTCCACGGCGTTCGAGGGAGCCTTCCCGGCAGTGCTGCTGCGTTACTACGCGGGCGTGATCAAGCAGGCGGTGTTCGAGGAGGAGCGGGCCGGCCTGATGGGCGGCACCATCGTGGTCCGCCGGGCGCCGATCGGCGTGGTCGGCGCCATCGTGCCGTGGAACTTCCCGCAGTCCCTGGCCGCGTTCAAGTACGCGCCGGCGCTGGCCGCCGGCTGCACGCTGGTGATCAAGCCCTCGCCCGAGACCGTGCTCGACACGATCCCGGTCGCCGAGGCCGCCGCCGAGGCCGGCATCCCCGCCGGCGTGATCAACTTCGTGCCGGCCGGCCGGGAGGTCGGCGCCTACCTGGTGTCGCACCCTCGGGTCGACAAGATCTCGTTCACCGGCTCCACCGCCGCCGGGCGCTCGATCGGCGAGACCTGCGGCCGGCTGCTCCGCCCGGTCACCCTGGAGCTCGGCGGCAAGTCGGCGGCCATCGTGCTCGACGACGCCGACCTCGACCTCGCCACCATCGGCGAGAAGCTGTTCCAGGCCACGCTGCTGAACAACGGCCAGACCTGCTTCCTCGGCACCCGCGTGCTCGCCCCGCGCAGCCGCTACCAGGAGGTCGTGGACACCTTCGCCGCGCTGGCCAGCTCGCTCAAGGTCGGTGACGCGCTCGACGCGACCACCCAGATCGGCCCGATGGCCAGCGACCGCCAGCGCGACCGGGTGGAGGGCTACATCGCCAAGGGCAAGGCCGAGGGCGCCCGGGTCGTCGTCGGTGGCGGCCGCCCGTCCGGCCAGGACCGTGGCTGGTTCGTCGAGCCGACGATCTTCGCCGACGTCGACAACAACCACACGATCGCCCAGGAGGAGATCTTCGGGCCGGTGCTCTCGCTGATCCCGTACACCGACGTCGACGACGCCGTGCGGATCGCCAACGACTCGGACTTCGGCCTCGGCGGCACCGTGTGGACCGGCGACAAGGAGCGCGGCCTCGGCGTCGCCCGCCGCGTGCAGACCGGCACCATCGGCGTGAACACCTACCTGCCCGACCCCACCGCCCCCTTCGGCGGCGTCAAGGCCAGCGGCCTCGGCCGGGAGCTCGGCCCCGAGTCCATCGGCCACTACCAGCAGATCCAGTCCATCTACACCTGACCCTGCGGTTCCCCGGGCCCCGTCGGCACCCGCCGCCGGGGCCCGCTCGCGACCTGCGGACTGGTCGGGGCGGCTGGTCGGGGCGGCTGTGCGGGCGGGTGCGGGGCGGGGTCTAGGGTGCGGGGGGGGTTGGGGCGGCGGGCGGTGCGGGGCGGCGGCGGTTGGGGCCGAGGGACCCGGCGGTGACCAGTCGGATGATGGCCCGGGTGCGCCACAAGGACTCCAAGGCCGAGCTGGCGCTGCGCCGGGCGCTGCACGCCGCCGGGGTCCGCTACCGGTTGCACGCACCCGACGTGACGGGGCGTCCCGACCTGGTGATCCGGTCCCGGCGGCTGGCTGTGTTCGTGGACGGCGACCTCTGGCACGGCAACCCCGACGAGGTCCGGCGGCGCGGTAGGGCGTCGCTGGCCGAGTTGTTCCCCACCCGCACCGAATGGTGGGTGGCCAAGATCGAACGCACCATGGCGAGGGACCGCGAGGTCACCGAAGCGCTGCGGGCCGGCGGCTGGACCGTGGTCCGGCTCTGGGAGCACGACGTGCTGCGCGACCCGGACGGCAGCGCCGCGACGGTGCGCCGCGCGCTGCGGCACACCCCGCGCTGATCTGCACACCCGGGGGTGGCCGGTTAGGCGCGCCGGTGTGCGCCCAGCGGTACCCCTGCCGCGCCAGGCCAGAGAGACACTCTCCGTTACCGGCCGTAACCAAAAATGCGTCACGTTCAGCGCTCTGTGTTGGTCGTCTGTCGTACGAGCATGACTCGCGCCCGCTGGCGTGCGACCCTTCGCGAGGGACGGGGCCAAGGTGCCACCGCGACGTTGGGGGAGCGACTTGCACTCGGAACAGAACGACCTCGGCGAGGCCGAGGCGAATCCACTCGCCTCGGTGCTGTCCGGCATGCCAGAGGTGTGGCAGCGGCTACTCGAGGAACACGTACCGGACAGCTACGGGCGGTGCCTGGCCTGCCGCAACTCCAGCACGGCTGGCGTGCCGTGGCCCTGCACGCTGCAGGTTGCCGCCGCCGACGCCCGATCGCTATCCCTCGGCCCCGGCGAGTTATCGGGCGAGCTGTCCGACTCTGCGCGCCGCATCGTCTGCTGACCGGGCCGCGCCGGTGAGCCGGCGCTCCCGTTGGTCCGGGCTGCTTGGGCCCCGGGCCGCCGGGCTGTTGCTCGGGATCGCCGCCGACGCGGTGTTCGCCGACCCGGCCCGGTGGCATCCGGTCGCCGGCTTCGGCCGGTTCGCCGGCCGGCTGGAGACGTACTGCTACGCGGACTCCCGGGCGGCCGGGGTCGGCTATGCCGGCCTGGCCACGGGTGCCGCGGTGGCCGCCGGTGCCGCGGTGGCCCGGCTGACCAGGGCGCGCCCGGTGCTGGAGACGGCCGCGGTGGCCGCCGCCACCTGGGCGGTGCTCGGGGGTGCCTCGCTGGCCGGTGAGGCCGCTGCGCTGGCCGGCGCCCTCGAGGCTGGCGAGCTGGCCGCCGCGCGGGCCCGCATCCCGAACCTGTGCGGCCGGGACCCCAGCTCGCTGGACGGCGCCGGGATGGCCAGGGCGGCGTGCGAGTCGGTCGCCGAGAACACCTCGGACGCCGTGGTCGGCCCGCTGCTCTGGGGCGCGCTGGCCGGCGTGCCCGGCCTGCTCGGCTACCGCGCGGTGAACACGCTGGACGCCATGGTCGGGTATCGCTCGCCCCGGTACCTCGCATTCGGCTGGGCGGCCGCGCGGATCGACGACCTGGCCAACCTGCTCCCGGCCCGGCTCACCGCGCTACTCACCGTGATCGTCGCGGGCCCGCTCGGCGGCTCGCCGGCGGGTGCCGTGCGCGCCTGGCGGCGCGACGCCGGCGGGCACCCCAGCCCGAACGCCGGCCCCGTCGAGGCGAGCGCGGCCGGCGCACTGGGCATCAGGCTCGGCGGGCTCACCCAGTATCCGCACGGCGTGGAGCTGCGCCCGGTGCTCGGTGTCGGGCCGGCGCCCACCCCGGCCGACCTGCGCCGGATGGTGCGGCTGTCCCGGGTGCTCGGCTGGTCCGCCGCCGGCGTGGCCGCGCTGGTCGCCGAGCTGCTCGCCCGGCGCCGCCGGCCCCCGCGTTAGCTCAGCGCCAGCTCAGAACCGAGCCTTGCCGTAGCGGTCGACCAGCCGGCCCCGCGCCGGCTCGGGCCGTGGGGCCGCGGACTGCGCCGGCCCCGACCCGGTCGGTTCGGCGGGCGCCCCCGCGCCCCGCAGCGCGGCGCGCAGGCTGGCCCGGGCGGACAGCGCGCGAGCGGGCGCGCTGTCTGCTGGGCCCTCGCGGTGGCCGGGAGCGCCCTCATCGAGACCGTCGGCCGAACCCTCGTCCGGGTCGTCGGGCTCGTCGGCCGCCCCCCGGCGTTGCAGCAGCTCCAGGCGGATGAAGTAGCCGAGCCCGAACAGCGCCATCGCGCCGAAGGTCAGCCACTGCCAGGCGTAGGAGAGGAACGGGCCGCTGTCACTGTCCGGCAGTGGCAGCACGCCGAGGCCGCCTGGCTGGCCGTCGAGGAGCTCCAGGTAGCCGGGGGCGACCGGGGTGCCGACCGAGGCGGCGAGCAGCTGGCTGTCCGCCGCGTAGAGCTGCCGGTGCCCGCCGGAGGTGAACGAGGCGCGGTGCTGCGGGTCGGCCTCGTCGAGCTGGATCCGGCCGACCAGCGTGACGGTGCCACCGGGCGCGGGCGGGTACTCGGTGACTTGGCGGTCCTCCCCGGGACGGACGTAGCCGCGGTCCACCGCGACGATCCGGCCGTCGTCGGTGCGGAATGCGGTGAGCACCTCGAACGCCGGCCGGCCGAGCACGGTGCGCAGCCGGACCACGGCCTCCTCGTCCGCCAGGTACTGGCCGCGTACCGACGCCTGCCGCCAGGCCAGCGAGGCGGCCGGGGCGCTGCCCGCCGGGACCAGCTCGGCCAGCGGGCGCGGTGGGTTGGCGAAGGAGGCGCTGATCTGGGTGTTCTCCAGCGAGCGTTCGGCGTTGCGCCGGAACTGCCACGGGGCCAGCAGCGTGTAGCAGGCGACCGCGAAGGCGATGACGACCAGGACGAACGCTATCCAGCCCGGTTTGAACAGGAACCGCACGTGTCTACGGTAAGCCGTCGGCCAGCCGCAGGGTGGAGCGGGCGGCGGCCACCGCCTGGCCGGCGTAGCCACGCCCGAACAGCGCCACGTGCACCAGCAGCGGGAACAGCTGGTGCAGCCCGACCCGCGCCGGCCACCCCGGGGCCAGCGGGCTGACCTGCTGATAGCCGGCGAACACCGCCTCGGGGTGCGGGCAGCCGAACAGCGCGAGCATGGCCAGGTCGGTCTCCGGGTGGCCGCCGTGCGCCGCCGGGTCGATCAGC
>Ga0137415_10000379_pt1 | contig 41818 bp, 42 predicted proteins | sample CZODoug3_1_1_16f_FD_183082 | JGI IMG/M metagenome (GOLD analysis project Ga0137415, IMG submission 183082) | Vadose zone soil fungal communities from Angelo Coast Range Reserve, California, USA - CZODoug3_1_1_16fungal (Hybrid Assembly) | ecosystem: Environmental > Terrestrial > Soil > Vadose...
TCCCGTAGATAATTGAGCATTGGCGCGGTTTGCCGCAAGCTGGTTTGGCGATGCCATGTCCCTTTCAGGATACGGGGTTGTGTCAAGGGTTTGGGCCACGGAAGGGCCGAAAACATTGGATTTTTGGCTTGTGACTGGCGCTAGAAACCTTCGCGGTACTCCCCGAAAACCGTCCGCAGCGTGTCGGAAATTTCGCCGACTGTCACCTGCGCCCGACAGCATTCCAAAATCCGCGGCAGCAGATTCTCCGTCCCGCGCGCCGCTTGCTCCAGGCGTTGGCGGGTAGCCGCAACATCCGTCTCCGAACGTCCCGCCCGCACGGCGTGCAATCGCGCGATTTGCCGCCGCTCGAGTCCCGGATCCACCCGAAACGGTTTCGGCGGCTCGGCTTCCTCACTCTGAAACTTGTTCACGCCGACCACAACCTGCCGGCCGTCTTCCACGGCTTTCTGGTAACGATACGCGGCCGTCTGGATTTCGTTCTGTACGAACCCGGTCTCGATAGCCGTGAGCGTTCCGCCCAGAGCGTCAATTTGCCGAATATACTCGCGGGCGCCCCGCTCAATCTCAGCAGTCAGCCGCTCGACATATTCGCTGCCGCCCAGCGGATCGGGCTCCGCGGTCACGCCGCTCTCGAAAGCAATCACCTGTTGCGTCCGCAAGGCGATCGATGCCGCCCTTTCACTAGGCAGGGAAAGAGCTTCGTCCTGCCCATTGGTGTGCAGCGATTGCGTGCCGCCCAAAACCGCCGCCAACGCCTGCAACGCTACCCGGACCACATTCACTTCCGGCTGCTGCGCCGTCAGCGTCGAGCCGCCCGTCTGCGTATGGAAGCGCAGCATCAGCGAACGATCGAGCTTGGCTCCAAAACGCTCGCGCATCAGACTGGCATACAGCCGCCGCGCCGCCCGATACTTGGCGATCTCCTCGAAAAAATCATTGTGGGCGTTGAAGAAAAAGCTCAGCCGCGGCCCAAACGCATCCACATCCAGACCCGCTTTGATCGCCGCCTCAATATAGGCGATCGCGTTCGCGAGCGTGAACGCGACTTCCTGCGTCGCGGTCTAACCGGCCTCGCGAATGTGATATCCGCTGATCGAGATGGTATTCCACTCCGGCAGCTCCCCGCCGGCCCAGGCAAACAAGTCAGTGATAATCCGCATCGCCGGACGCGGCGGATATACATAGGTCCCGCGCGCGATGTATTCCTTCAAAATGTCATTTTGCACGGTGCCCGAAAGCTTCTTCCGATCCGCGCCCTGGCTGTCGGCGACCAACACGTAGAGACACAGCAAGATCGCGGCCGTCGAATTGATCGTCATCGACGTGCTCACCTCGGCCAACGGAATCCCTTGAAAGAGCGCCTGCATGTCGGCGAGTGAATCGATCGCGACGCCCGTGCGGCCGACCTCGCCCGCGGCCAGCCGATGGTCGGAATCCATACCCATCTGCGTAGGAAGATCGAATGCCACGGAAAGCCCCGTGATGCCCTGCGACAGAAGAAATTTGTAGCGCGCGTTGCTTTCTTCCGCGGTGCCAAATCCGGCATACTGCCGCATGGTCCAGAGCCGGTCGCGATACATGCCGGGATAAATCCCGCGCGTGAACGGGAACTCGCCGGGTTGCTCCGATGTCGGCAAGATAGCGGCCTAGGCTCGGCGGACCTGCGACGCGATGCGGCGGGCTTTCAGAAAGGAATTGATGCCAAAAAAGACCATCAACATGCCAAAGATAAGCGCCACCGCGAGCCGGACGGTACTCTTGGGGTCGCTGTCAAGCGTCCGAAATGTCTGCACCGCGTTGATAAGAGCAGGCGTTGCCAGCACCAGAAAAAGCGCGCCGATCGCCTGATTCCAAATGACACGCGCCGGGCGCACGACTTTCTGGTCAAGCCCACCACCGGCGAATGCCCGCACTGCCACGAGATGAAGCAGCCGCACCAGGTGTGTCCCCATTGCGGCTACTACAAAGGCCGAGCCGTTCAAGAAAAGTCTGCTTGACGCTCCAGCGCAGGCCTTTCCGGCGTTTTACCAGGGAATAGTTGCAGCTCACCTATGAGGGGTGAGGGTTTTTCCAGACGAGCAGGTCGAAGCCTCCATGATCACCATCGCTGTGGACGCCATGGGCGGAGACAATGCGCCCCGCCCCGAGGTTGAAGGGAGTGTGCTGGCCGCGCGGGAATACGGCGTGCGAATTTTGTTGGTTGGGCAGCCGAACGTGGTGCGGGCGGAGTTGGCCAAACACGCTGCGCCCAACTTGCCGATTGAGATTGTGCCGGCGAGCGAAGTGATCACCATGACGGATCACCCGGCGCAGGCGTTTCGCAGGAAGAAAGATAGCTCGGTACACGTGGCTGCGCGGCTGGTGCGCGAAACGAAAGCCGACGGGTTGGTGAGCGCGGGTAACACCGGTGCAGTAATGACCGTGGCGCGATTTTTGCTCGGGGCTCTGGAATCGGTTGATCGCGTGGCGCTGGCCGCGCCGTTTCCGAATGCCAAAGGCGGCGTTTCGGTTTTGCTCGATGTGGGCGCCAATGTGGATTCCAAGCCGGAGCATTTGGTGCAGTTTGCGGTGATGGGAGAGATTTATTACCGGGCGACGTTCGGGCACCGGCGGCCGCGGGTGGGATTGCTCTCCATCGGCGAGGAAGAGATTAAGGGCAACGAGTTGACGCGCGAAGTCTACACGCGATTGAAGCAGAGCCCGGTGCATTTTGTGGGGAATGTGGAAGGCGGCGACCTCTTTTCGGGCGAAGTGGATGTGATCGTCTGCGACGGATTTGTGGGAAACATCGCGTTGAAGATTTGCGAGGGGCTGGCGTTTCAGATTTTTGGGTTGTTGCGGAAATCGATCAATAGCTCGCTGGCATCGCAGGTGGGATTCTTGTTTTCCAGAGGAGCATTGAAAGGGTTGAAGAAAAAGATCGATTATGCGGAATCGGGCGGCGCTCCGTTGCTGGGCGTGCGCGGAGTATGCGTGATAGCGCACGGGCGTTCGAATGCAAACGCGGTGAAGAATGCGATCCGCGTCGCTGCGGGACTGGCCAAAGCGGGTATCAACGAGAAAATCGAAGAGGAGCTCTCTGTCGCCGGCGTGACCGCCTGACGGCAGGGTCGAGGTAGAAATGGGAAAAATTGCATTTGTGTTTCCAGGGCAAGCGTCGCAATACCCTGGCATGGGCAAGGAGCTGGCGGAGAAATATCCGGCGGCGCGCGCTGTTTTTGACGAAGCGGACAAGGCGCTGGGATTTTCGATTTCGCAGATGTGCTTCGCGGGCAGCGAAGAGGATTTGAAGCAGACGGCCAATACGCAACCGGCGATTTTGACTTGCTCCGTCGCGGTGCACCGTGTGCTAGCGGAGAAGGGCGTTACTCCTGATTTCGTTGCGGGGCATAGCCTGGGGGAATATTCGGCGTTGGTTGCGGCGGGGACGTTGAAATTTTCGGATGCGGTGCAGCTTGTGCGCAAGCGCGGGCAGTATATGCAGGAAGCAGTTCCCGCGGGACAGGGCGCGATGGCGGCGATTATGGGATTGTCGCCCGCCGTGGTGATGGATGCCTGCAAGCGCGCGGCGGACGGCGAAGTGTGCTCACCGGCAAACCTGAATTCGCCGGAGCAGACGGTGATTTCCGGTCATGCGAGCGCGGTGAAGCGGGCCGTGGAGATCGCATCGCAATCAGGTGCTAAGCGGGCGGTGATTCTGGCCGTTTCCGCTCCATTCCATTGCGCGCTGATGATGCCTGCGCAGGAACGGCTGGAGAAGGATTTGCGCAATTCCCAGCTATCGAATTTGCAGATGCCGCTGGTCACTAACGTGGACGCGGACACCATTACAACTGGCGACGAGGCGCGAGAAGCGCTGATTCGCCAGGTGACGATGCCGGTGCGCTGGGAAGAGTCGATGCGATTGCTGATCGACGAAGGTGTTGATACGTTCGTGGAAGTCGGACCCGGGCGCGTGCTGGTGGGCTTGCTGCGGCAGATCGAACGCAGCGTTGGCGCGCTCAATGTGGAAGACGAGAAGAGTTTGTCGATCACTATGGACAAAATCGCGCAAGCTCGCGCTGACGCCGCCTAAATGTTCAGCCTAAAAGATAAAGTTGCTTTGGTTACCGGCGCGTCGCAAGGTATTGGGCGCGATACTGCGCTGGCGCTGGCGGAGGCGGGCGCGAAGGTTGCGGTCGCTGCGCGCAGTGAAGAGAAATTGTCCGCTTTGGTCGCTGAGATTGCCGGCGCCGGCGGCTGTGGGCTGGCCGTAAAGATGGATGTCGCGGACGCGGAGCAGGTGAAAGCCGGGTTCAAGCTGGTGCTCGAAAAATTCGGGCGGCTGGACATTCTGGTGAACAACGCGGCGATTACTCGCGACGGGCTCGCCATTCGCATGAAGGTGGATGACTGGGAGGCGGTGCTGCGCACGAATCTGACGGGCGCGCATTTGTGCATCCAACAGGCGCTGGCCACGATGATGAAGGCGCGGGCGGGACGGATCATCAATATCAGCTCGGTCGTGGCGCAGTCTGGCAACGCGGGACAAGCTAATTACGTTGCGGCGAAGGCCGGCATCATTGGCCTCACGAAGGCGATCGCCATTGAGATCGCTTCGCGCAATATCACTGTGAATGCTGTCGCACCGGGCTTCGTGGAAACGCCGATGACGGATGTGCTGCCGGACAAAGTGAAGGAAGAATTGAAGACGCGCATTCCGCTGGGGCGCATGGGCTCACCGCGCGACGTGGCCGCAGCAATCGTGTTCTTGGCCAGCGACGAAGCTGGCTACATTACCGGCCACGTTCTTAATGTGAACGGCGGCATGCACCTGGCGTAACAGGGCTCGATCAAGAGCACAGCCAGAATTGGCTGTGCCACAGTAGCAAAGTTGACCTAGGTGGACGGGGCAAATAGAATGGGCAGGTTATACTTACGGGCGGATAGGCGTGTGGGGCGGCGTTCGGCCGGGCAAGCACAAGTTCAAAATCAATTAAGCACGAGCGATAGAAGATCGCGGAGGAAATGAATGGCCAGCGTGGAAGAGCGCGTAAAGCAGATTATTGTCGAGCAGCTTGGCGTGGATGAAGCGGAAGTGACGCCCACCGCATCGTTCGTGGATGACCTGGGGGCGGACTCGCTGGACCAGGTGGAATTGGTAATGGCGTTCGAGGAAGCGTTTGGGATTGAAGTGCCCGACGAGGACGCCGAGAAGATGACGACCGTAAAAGACGCGGTCGAATATATCGACAAACACGCCAAAGGGAAGTAAGGCCGCTGGGAAATACCACCTCATTTGGGAGCAGGAATCTTTGACGCGCCGCGTTGTGGTGACGGGTGTTGGACTGGTCTGCGCGCTGGGCATCGGCACGGAGGAAAGCTGGAAGAACCTTCTGGCCGGAGTCAGCGGGGTTGCCTGCATCACCAGCTTTGACACCACCGGTTTCGATTGCCGCATCGGCGGCGAAGTAAAGAACTTCGATCCCTTCCAGTGGATCGAGAAAAAAGAACTGAAAAAAATGGGGCGGTTCATCCAGGTCGCCCTAGCCGGCGCGGATTTTGCGGTGCGCATGGCGAACTGGAAACGGGAACTGTCCGACCTCGATGAAGTCGGCGTGTACGTTTCCTCGGGAATCGGGGGGTTCGACATTATCGAGCGCGAGCACGGCAAGCTGCTGAATGGCGGACCCGGCAAGATTTCCCCGTTTTTCATTCCTTCTGCGATTGTGAATCTTGCCTCGGGGCACATCTCGATTCGGTATGGCGCGCGCGGTCCGAATTCCGCGACAGCGACGGCTTGCTCCGCTTCGGCGCACGCTATTGGCGATTCCTTTAAAATTATCGAGCGTGGCGCCGCTGAAATGATGATTTGCGGCGGCACCGAAGCGACAATTACGCCGATGGGCATCGGCGGGTTTGCCTCGATGAAGGCGCTTTCCACGCGCAACGACGACCCTTCGCATGCCAGCCGGCCCTTTGACGCGCAGCGGGATGGATTCGTGGTAGGCGAGGGCGCGGGGATTTTGATTTTGGAATCGCTGGAACACGCGCAGAAGCGCGATGCGCCAATCCTGGCGGAAATCGTGGGCTACGGAATGTCCGGCGACGCGTATCACATCACGCAACCGGCGGAAGATGGCGGCGGCGCGTACCGCGTGATGAGGGCGGCGCTGAAAGATGCGAAGCTCTCGCCCGACGATATCGGCTACGTGAACGCGCACGGGACTTCCACGCCTCTAGGTGACGCGCTGGAAACCAAAGCGTTGAAGAGAGTTTTCGGAGAACGCGCGAAGCAGGTTCCGGTGAGTTCTACGAAATCGATGACCGGGCATTTGCTGGGTGGCGCGGGCGGGCTGGAGGCGGGCATCAGCGTGTTGGCGCTGCGCGATCAGATTCTGCCGCCGACCATCAACCAGGAAACGCCGGATCCAGAATGCGATCTGGACTATGTGCCCAACAAAGCGCGCAAAGCTTCCGTCGAATACGCGCTCTCGAACTCCTTCGGATTTGGCGGCACCAACGCGGCATTGATTTTCAAGCGCTGGTCCGGCAAGTAATCGGTTTTCGTCTCAGCCAAGCAGCACCTCGGGCCTTTTTTCAACTGCAACAATAGGAACAATCCCGTGAATATCATCGTGTGCATCAAGCAGGTTCCCGCGAAAGACGCACCGCTGTCTATCGCCGGAAACTGGATTCGCGAATCCGACATCGGCTTTGAGATGAACGAGCCGGACAGCTACGCGCTGGAAGAAGCGCTGCGGCTGAAGGAAAAGCATGGCGGCGAAGTGATCGCGCTGTCGATGGGGCCGGAGCGCGTGAAGCAAACCATCAAGGAAGCGCTGGCCAAGGGCGCGGATCGCGGGATTCATATCGCGGACAATAATTTTGCGCAGCTCGATCCACTGGGGTCCGCAAAGTCGCTGGCCGCGGCCATCCAACAGCAGAAGCATGATTTGGTGCTGACCGGATTGCAAAGCGACGATCACGGATTTGGGCAAACAGGCGTGCTGCTGGCGGGCGTGCTCGATGTGCCGCACGCGACCATCATCATGGCCATCGAAGTGGATGGGCAGAAGATGAAATTGAAGCGCGAATTGGAGGCGGGGTGGTTCCAGCACCTTGAGTGCCCGTTGCCCGCGGTGCTGACCATTCAGTCCGGCATTAACAAAGTGCGCTACGCAACGCTGAAGGGCATCATGGCCGCAAAGAAGAAAGAGATTACGACGATCGCTCGCGAGTCGCTGGGCGTTTCCACGGAACCTACGCAACGCGTCGAGAAGATTTATGTGCCTACCAAGACGAAGAAGACGGAATTCCTGACCGGGACTCCCAAAGAAGTGGCGGGCAAATTGGTGGAGAAGCTGAAGTTCGAGGCGCGGGTGATTTAATGAAAATTCTGGTCATCGCGGAGCAGCGGCAGGGCAAATGGAACAATACGAGCTTTGAGACTTTGGCCGCGGCGCAGCAAATCGCCAAGGATACTTCGAGCACGGTCAGCGGCCTGGTGATCGGCAAAGGCGTGGCCGGGCTTGCTGACGAGCTGGCAGGGAAAAATGTCGCCGAGGTGCTGCTGGTCGAGCACAATTTGCTGGAGGCGTACACGCCGGACGGCTATTGCGTGGCGCTGTCCCAGGTAATCGGCGCGGCGAAGCCGGATCTGGTGCTTTTCCCCCATACGTATCAGGTGCGCGATTTCGCGCCGAAGCTCGCGGCCATGCTGGGTAAGGGCATGATCGGCGACTGCGTGGGCTACCGCAACGAAGGCGGGAAGCTGGTTTTTGTGCGGCAAATGTTTCAGGGCAAGACCGCGGCGGATGTCACGTTTCAAGGCGCCGCGCCGTGGTTCGCGTCGTTTCAGGCTGGCGCGTTTCGCTCCGATCTGGTTGCGGCGCATCCTTCCGGCAAAGCGCCGGTGAATGCCGTGAGTGTTGAGTTGAAGCCGGAGCAGATTCGCACCAGGCCGCTGGATTTATTCAAGGAAGCGAAGTCCGCCGTGGATTTGACGCAAGCGCCGCTAATCGTGGCCATTGGCCGGGGGATCAAGGCGCCGGAAAATATTCCGCAAGCGGAAGCGCTGGCAAAAGCGCTGGGCGGAGAAATTGCGGCGTCGCGCCCCATCTGCGATGAAGGCTGGTTGCCGATGGAGCGGCAAATCGGCAGCTCAGGGCAAACCGTGGCGCCGAAATTGTATTTGGCGCTGGGCATCAGCGGCGCGATCCAGCACGTTGTAGGGATGAAGGGGGCGCGCACCATCGTGGCCATTAACAAAGATCAGAACGCGCCCATTTTTGAAATCGCCGACTACGGAGTGGTTGGCGATATTTTTGAGGTCATGCCTGCACTGACCGAAGCGCTCGAAAAAGCAAAATAACAAGCGACGCCTGATCGCACACCTTCGGTCCGCTCATCGGGCTTTGTTCGTTGCACTACATACGAATCGCGTTCACAACTGTCCAATCGGGTATTGCCAGTGAGCGGGTTTTAGTCCAATCTCTTCAAGCTTGAAACGCCCGTTACGTCCCCTTCGGGCCGCGAATGGCCGGAGCCTTCATGCCCTTTGTCGAAAATCTGGGAGCAAGAATCCATTGGGACGAAGAAGGAAGCGGCGCTCCGCTGCTGTTGATTATGGGATTGGGCTGGCCTTCGCAAGGGTGGCATCGGTTGCGGCCGGCGCTCAGCGAGAAATATCGCACCATCGCGCTGGACAATCGCGGGGTGGGCCGGAGCGAAGTCCCTGCCGGACCGTATTCCATCGCGCAGATGGCTGCCGACGCTGCGGCGGTGCTGAATTCGGCGCGCGTCAATACGGCGCACATTTTTGGCGTGTCTATGGGCGGAATGATCGCGCAGGAGTTTGCGCTGCAATATCCCAACAAGGTGCGTTCCCTGATTCTGGGTTGCACGGCAGCAGGCGGTCCCGAGGCGGTGCGGGCGGAAGAGGAAGCCTTGCGGGTGCTAATGACCCGAGGCCAGGATGCCGACGAGTTTGCGCGGGCGATCAATCCTTTCATCTACGATGCAGGCACTTCTCCGCACTTAGTGGAAGAGGATACGGCCGTGCGCCGCAAATGGTATGCGTCAGCGGACGCCTACTTCGCGCAACTGCAGGCCGTGATGGCGTGGGAAGCGTACAGCCGGCTCGCGCAGATTGCCGCGCCGACGCTGGTGATCCATGGGGAAAATGACCGGCTGGTCCCGGCGGAGAACGGCAAGCGTATCGCGACACGGATTCCGGCAGCGAAATTGGTGATAATCCCAGGCGCCAGCCACATTTTCACCACCGATCAGCCCGTCTTGGCACAGAAAGCTATTCTGGATTTCCTTGGCGGGCAGGCTACTCGTAAGCGTGAGCGGCCCGCCCCCCTTCCGAACGCGCCGGTCTGAGAAAGTTCCGCTAGTCATTTCTATTGTTCTGGTCCATGGTGCTGGTGAAAGTTCCGGTGTTCGAGAGGGCGTATGGATCCAGTCGTAAGGCAATGGCGCGAAGACACCCCGGGCTGCGCCAACCAAATTCATTTTAATAACGCGGGAGCCGGACTGATGTCGCGCGACGTGCTGGACGTGATGGTCGCGCACCTGAATCGCGAGGCGAAGTTTGGCGCCTACGAGAGCGCGGATGATGCAGAGGGTGCGGTTGCCGAAGCGTACGCGAGCGTCGCAAGACTGTTGCGCGCTCAGCCTCGGAATATCGCGGTGGTGGAAAATTCGACAGTGGCATTTTTTCAAGCGCTCTCGGCCTTTGATTTCAAGCCCGGCGACGTGATTGTCACCACGCGCAACGACTACATCTCGAATCAGCTTGCGTATCTCTCGCTGGCGCGACGCCATGGCGTGCAGGTGCGGCGTGCCGCGGACCTGCCAAGCGGAGGCGCCGATCCGCAATCGGTAAAGGAATTGTTGCGCGATTCGCACGTGCGCTTGTTAGCGGTCACCTGGGTGCCGACCAATTCGGGGCTGATGCAGCCGGTCGAAACGCTAGGCGAAGTTGCGGAGGCGGCAGGGGTGCCCTATCTGGTGGATGGCTGCCAGGCCGTGGGGCAGATCCCGGTGGATGTCGCGAAGCTGCGGTGCGATTTCTTTTCGGGAACGGCGCGAAAGTTCTTGCGCGGTCCGCGGGGAATCGGATTCTTGTACGTCTCGGACCGGGCATTGCAACGCGGCGATTTTCCGCTATACATCGACATGCGCGGGGCGGACTGGGTGTCCGCGGACGACTTTGCGCCCGCGCCGGACGCACGGCGATTTGAGAATTGGGAGTTTGCGTACAGCCTGCTGCTCGGGCTGGGGGAAGCGGCGCGCTACGCGCTTGCCGTGGGCGTGGAGCGCGGTGGCGGCCGCGCGAGAGACCTGGCCGCGACACTGCGGCGTAAACTAGCCGAAGTGAGCGGAATTCGCGTGCTGGACCGTGGGAGTGACCTCGCGGCTCTCGTCACCATGGAGGTGGCGGGCTGGGACGCCACGGAGTTATCCAAGCTGCTGCGCACGCGCGGGATAAATACGTCCGCTTCGCTGCGCGCCTATGCCGTGATTGATATGGATGAGAAGCGCGTATCTTCGGCGCTGCGCCTCTCGCCCCACTATTACAATACCGAGGAAGAGATCGAGCGCGCCGTGGCAGAACTGCGGAGCGTTATTGCAAGAAGCAGTACGGCATCCTGAGGCTGTACTGCCGGGGCAGGCCAATGCGTGTGGTCAGAAGGTCAACCCCAGGACGCGGGAAGACGTTGACCGCCCTACATACGTCTACTTACCATAGCTAGATGACTTCGCGGAGCCAAGTTGCCGCCAGCGTGATTCTGCTGGCCGGAATTGCAGGAATAGCGGGCTGCGAAGATGCGGCCAGGAAGTCCGTGGTGCATGCAGCGGTTCCTGGATCAACCCTGACGCCGCTCAGACAGGACGCTCCGGCGACACCCGCGCGTGCCCCCAATACGGTGGTTGCGGCGGACAAGCCTTCCGTTCCGCTCCAGCTACCGCCTCTACCAGTCTTCGCGCCCAAGCGGCGGTCCTTGCTGATGCTGCCCCCGGCTCTGCGCGGCAGCAAGGAAGAATTGATCGCGCGCGTGGAGCAGAAATTCGCATCGGGAGAGCAGAACTATAAGGCCGGGCACCTGGAAGCGGCGCGCAAGGACTTTGACGAAGCGGTGGACTGGATGCTCGAGAGCGGCTACGACCTGAATGGCGACGCCAGGCTCAGCGAGCTGTTTCATCGTGTGGTAGACACCGTCTACGCGGATGAACTGCAGGCTTTTCGTGCCGGCGATGGCTTCCAGGAAGCACCCGCGGTCCCTGCGCCCATCGATGAAGTCGCGGAGATGACGTTTCCGGTGGACCCGCGTTTGAAGGACCGGGCGGAAGAAGCGGCCAAGAACCTTTCCCACGATTTGCCGTTGACGGTGAACGATCAGGTTCTGTCTTTCCTAAATTTCTTTCAGACGCCGCGAGGCCGCGCGATTGTGGAGACGGGCCTGCGGCGTGCCGGCCGCTATCGCGAGATGATTTCGCGCGTGCTGCAGGAAGAAGGGATGCCGCAGGATTTGATTTATCTGGCGCAGGCGGAAAGCGCTTTTCAGCCGCTGGCGCTGTCGCGCGCCGGGGCGCGCGGTATCTGGCAATTTGTTGCTTGGCGCGGTAATGAATATGGGCTGCGTCACACCTGGTGGGTAGACGAGCGGCAAGATCCGGAGAAAGCCACGCGCGCCGCGGCCCGGCACTTGCGCGATCTCTACAAGATGTATGGCGATTGGTATCTGGCCATGGCGGCGTACAACTGCGGGCCGGGCAACGTGCAGAAAGGCATCGAGCGTACCGGCTATGCCGATTTCTGGGAGCTGTACAAACGCAACGTGCTACCGCGTGAGACGAAGAACTACGTGCCCATTATTGTGGCCCTGACGCTAATCGCCAAGGATGCGGCGCACTACGGAATCCAGGTGGATCCCGAGCCGCCGGTGGCGACCGACGTGGTCAAGCCGGGACGCGCGGTTGATCTGCGGCTGGTGGCGGAAACGATTGACGTGGACGTGGAGACGCTTCGCTCGTTGAATCCTTCCCTGCTCCGGCTGGCCACGCCGGACGATCCATCCTTTGAATTGCACTTGCCTGCCGGCACGGCGGAAAGATTTTCCGCGGAGATTGCCGATATTCCCGCGGACAAATGGGTGAGCTGGAGGCGGCATCGCGTGGAAGCGGGCGAGACGCTGACGTCGATTGGAAAAAAATATCATGTCACATCGGCTGCGATTGCCGCGGCCAACAATCTGGAGCACGGCACGGCGCTGAGCGCTGGAGAGAAATTGATTATTCCGGCGACGCAGCCGCAGGCTGAGATCAAACGGCGGCTGGTGAGTTATCGCGTGCGGCGCGGCGATACGATGCTGGGCATTGCGGATCGCTACAGCGTGAGTCCTGATGACGTGCGCAAGTGGAACCGCTTGAAATCAAATCATGTGAACCGCGGGATGGTGCTGCGGATTTACACGTTGGGCGGCGCGCCGGAAGCGCGTCCGGCGCGCGCGCGGTCGAAATCGAAGCGAGCTTCGCGCCCTGCGACCAATGTGGCACAGGCGTCTCCCAAACCCGACCCAAAGAACTAACTCTTTCCTTATCAATAGCTTGGGAGCGTACCTGGCTACCGCTCGGCTGGGCGTCTTTCCGGGGAAAATCGCGTGGACTGAAAAAGGGGCGAAGCTTTCTTGCGCGGTTTCGCAGAATGCTTGACAACTCTCGGGGAGTGCGATAACAACACCGCAGGCATTGGAGCTGGCATTTACTCCGGCCACACAGCGTCCTGCCCCGAAGTAACGGGGAGGATTCCCCAAGGGGAGGATGGAAATGGATCTCGAGAAGGATAATTTCGAAGACGACAACGAGCTGTCAGGGCTGGAAGAGGATGACGAACTCGGTGGCGAAGTAGTAGAGGCTGAAGAGGAAGAGCTGATCATCGGCGAAGAAGAGCCGGAGACGCCCGCCCCTGCAGCGAGGCCGGCTGCGCCCAAACCGGCGGCAAAAAAGCCGGCGAAGAAGCCTGCTAAGGCAAAAGCAAAGGCAAAGGCAAAGCCGAAAGCAAAGGCGAAGGCCAAAGCCAAACCAAAGAAAAAGGCTGCGAAGAAGCCGGCGAAAAAGAAGGGCAGGCGGCGGTAGCTGCGGCCGGGCATTATCCACAAAACCATTTAGCGATAGGGACTCCAGCCAGGAGCTGGAGTCCTTTCTTTTTTTGTACGGAGTGAGTTCCGAATTGGACCGCCCAGCGGATTCGGGCAAATTCCACAAAGGGATTTCAGCTTCTGCAGAACGGGAATTTGCGGCTTGCTCGAATACCGGAATTATTGACCGAGATGGTAAATATCTCTAGGATACTTCGCGATGCTGTTCGCCACCGAGCAGATACGCCGGATGCGCGGCGGAGCGCAATCGCACCTGATGCGTTGCTCCGACGGGCACTATTACGTCGTCAAGTTCCAAAACAATCCGCAGCACCGGCGAATCTTGGTGAACGAACTGCTAGGAACAAGGTTGGCGGGGCGGCTGGGGCTGCCGACCACGCCGGTGGCCATTGTCCAGGTCAGCGAAGAATTGATTCGCCTCACGCCGGAGTTGTCCATGGAGATGCCGCGCTCGCGGGTGCCGTGCCATGCGGGGCTGCAGTTCGGCTCACGCTACCCGGGCGACCCACGGCGTTTGACCCCGCACGATTTTCTGCCGGATGAACAGTTGCGCGGGGTGGAAAACCTTCACGATTTCGCCGGCATGCTCGTTTTTGACAAGTGGACCTGCAATACGAACGGGCGGCAGACGATTTTCTTTCGCGAAGAAACCCGCCGGCTGGTCACGCACGGGGATGGCACTGAAAACCGAGACTCGCCGTCGGGAGAACGCGAGTACCACGCGACCATGATCGATCAGGGATTCTGCTTCAATGCCGGAGAGTGGAACTATCCTGATGCGCCCCTGCGGGGGTTGTATGCGCGCAATCGCGTGTACGAAGGCGTGACTGGAATGGAGTCGTTTGCTCCCTGGACCGAGCGCGTGGAAAGGAGCGTCACAGACCGTGTACTGGCGGAAGTCATCCGCGAAATTCCGCCGGAGTGGTATGAAGACGACTACGACGCGGTGACCCGGTTGGTCGAACAGCTTTATAACCGTCGGACGCGCGTGCCGGAGTTGCTGCTGGAGGCCAAAAACACCACGCGGCACCCTTTTCCCAATTGGCGATGAAAGAGGCAGGCGCTGCGCGATGCGTGAACCAGGAGGCAAATCATGCTAGAGACGATGGAAGGTGTAAGGCGACAACCACCGGAACAGGCTCTTGCCTATCACATCCTGCGCTACGTGCCCGACCTGGTGCGCGACGAATGGGTGAACATTGGCGTGCTGGTCTTCAATCCTGAGACTGGCGAACGGCGCCTGCGCCTGATCGAAGAGCAGGACGAATATAACCGCGTGCGACGGTTGCACCCCTGGTCGGACGAAGCACTGCTGCGTGCGCTACGGGACGAACTGGAGAGCCGCCTTGATTCCGGAAGCGTGGGCAAACCTGGTGGCGGCGGTGCATCCGAAATTCCCTGGCAAAAGGTCCTGAGCAAGTGGGAGGAAACCCTCTCCAACGCCCTGCAAATCGCGCCGCAAAAAGGGGTCCTGGCCGACGATCTGGACGTCGAAGTGGAACGGCTCTATGCGGATCATGTTGCCGTGCCGCGCAGGAGCGCCCGCCCAGGCCTGCCCAGCGGACGCGCCGGGATTCGCGCCTATTGCGCGCAGGTTTTCCGGCAGGCACGCATCTGGGATAGGATCGAGAAATCCGTGCGCGTGGCGGACTTCACCTTTCCGGGCGACCCGGCGCGCCTCGATTACAGCTACCGCCGCAATGGCACGCGCGGCTTCGTGCACACGCTTTCCGTCACGCGCGCGCCGCAGGATGCCAAATCTCTCTCCTATAACGTCAAGCACATTGCCGAAAAAGCCCGCTATCGCACGGAATTCGCGGCCGTGACCGACGTCCCTTTGTTGCGCGACAACGATCGCCACCGCTTCGTCCTGGACACCCTGCGCGAGGTCGGCGTCGAGCCCGTGCCCATGGAGGGCTTGGCCGTTTGGGTCGCCAAGCTGCGGCCTTCCTTGCTGCAGTAGAGATTTCCCGGCACAGAACAGGAAGCCGCGGCTAAGGCTTTCCTGAGGAGTTCCGGGGTCTGAAAGTTGCGGCTCGCTGCGGTGGCTGCTAAAATTCATCATTCATCGCGATACGGTCCTGCATCGGGTCCGCCGCAAACGCTCGATCAACCTGGTTCCCATTTGCACTGAGACAGGTACTGACTCTCCGGAAGGGAGACTGTGCGTGGCAAAGTACGACGTGGCAATTATCGGCAGCGGACCGGGCGGGTATGTCGCCGCCATCCGCGCCGGCGAGCTGGGCCTGAAGACCATCGTCGTCGAGAAAGATCCGTTTCTCGGCGGCACCTGCCTGCACGTCGGCTGCATTCCTACCAAGGTGCTTCTGCACCACGCCGACGTCTACGATCACTTCAAAAACGGCGCGGAACTCGGCTTCGAGGTCAGCGGGCTCAAAATCAACTGGAGCAACATCCTCGCGCGCAAGGACAAAATCGTAAAGAAGCACGCCAAGGGCATCGAGTTCCTCTTCAAGAAAAACAAAGTCGAATGGGTGCAGGGCTGGGGACGCTATGAAGGGCCGGGCCGCGTTAGCGTCGAAAAAGACGGAAAGAAAACGCAGATCGAAGCATCCAACATTCTGCTGGTAAGCGGCTCCGAAGCGCGCGCGCTGCCAGGTATCGAACCCGATCACAAAACCATCCTCACCAATCGTTCCATCCTCGAGTTGCCGGAGATCCCCAAGACGCTGATCGTAGTTGGCGCCGGTGCCGTGGGCGTCGAATTCGCCTCTATTTACAATTCCTTTGGAACACAGGTGACCATCCTCGAAGCCTTGCCCCGCGTGGTCCCGGTGGAAGACGAAGAGATTTCCGCCGAGCTGGACAAAACCTTCCGCAAGAAAAACATCAATATCTTCACGCAAGCCATGGTGAACTCGGTGAAGAAGGACGCCAAGGGCGTCACCGTCACGTTCAAAGACAAAGACGGCAAGAGCCAGACATTGCAAGCGGAAAAACTGCTCCTCGCCGTCGGCCGCAAGCCCATGACCGACAACTGCGGCCTGGAAAAATCGAAAGCCCAAGTCGAGCGCGGCGCCGTGCACGTCGGCCCTTACATGGAGACCGCGGAAAAAGGTCTCTACGCCATCGGCGACATTGTTTTTGGGTTACCCCTCCTCGCTCATGCCGCGATGATGGAAGGCATCTCCGCGGTAACCCACATCGCCGGAAAACAGGGGCCCGCCATCGTCAAGGAGCGCATCCCCAACGCCACGTATTGCGAGCCGCAGATCGGCTCCATTGGGCTGACGGAAAAGCAGGCGCGCGACGCCGGCTACGCGGTGAAGACCGGCAAGTTCCCGTTCGTCGGCAACAGCAAGGCCACCATCCTGGGCAATCACGGCGGTTTCATCAAAGTCGTTTCCGAGGAAAAATACGGCGAAGTGCTGGGCATTCACATCATAGGGCCGCTCGCCACCGAGATTTTATCCGAGGCCGCTGCCGTCCTGCACCTGGAAGGCACAATCGACGATATGATGAACATGATGCACGCGCATCCCACGGTGTGGGAGGGCATGGGCGACGCGTTCGCCTCCGTCCGCGGCTTGCAGATCAACGTTTAGTGATTGGTGATCAGTGACTAGTGCCGGAAAAAATCCGAATTTCACCGACAGCGCCAGCTGCGAGCGCGGGGTTTCCACCAGTCCCGAGTCACTAGTCACTAGTCACAGTAACAGTCACTGCCTTACCATCGATCTCGGCCTCATTGGTTACGCCGAAGCCTATGCGCTGCAGAAGCGCATCGTCGCCGCCCGCAAGGCGGATGCGATCGAAGATGTTTTCCTGCTCTGCGAGCATCCGCACGTAATCACACAAGGCCGCAATGGCAACCGCGAACACCTGCTCGCCGGCGAAAATGTGCTGCGTCAGAAGGGCGTTGATTTTTACGAAACCAGCCGCGGCGGCGATATCACCTATCACGGCCCGGGACAAATCGTCGGCTACCCGATCCTGAATCTCGCGGCCATTCGCCGCGACGTGGTCTGGTATGTGCGCATGCTCGAAGAAGTAATGATCCGAGCCACGGGCGATTACGGCGTTACGGCCAAGCGTGAGCCCGGCAAGACGGGGATCTGGGTTGAGAGAGAGAATGCACCGCATCCATCACAGAGGACGCAGACTGGACAACACGCCCCCGAAAAGCTCGGCGCCATCGGCGTGCACATCAGCCGCTGGGTCACCTCTCACGGTTTCGCCTACAACGTCTCAACCGACCTGCGCTTTTTCGATCTCATCGTCCCCTGCGGGATCGCGGACCGCAAAGCCACTTCGCTGGAGAAACTCTTGAACCGCCGCGTGAGTTCCCAGGAAGTTGCCAGTCATCTGATCCGACATTTTGGCCGAGTCTTCGGGCGCGAAATACAGCCCGCCACACTCGGAGAACTGCTGGAAAAGCTGCAAGCGTGCGAGCGGCTCATGACTGCAGCCACCGACACAGCCGCACAGCCAGGGTTCGCTGTGTCGCCGGCGCCGGACCTGCCGCAACTTCATCGCTGAGCACAAAACAATGAGCGCAGCCGCCATCGGAGCAAGCATAAAGAAGGACCTGACGCGCCGGCAATATCTTGACCTGTACTACTACATGCGCCTCAACCGGGCCGTGGAAGACACCATGGTCAAGCTCTTCCGGCAAAACAAGATCGTCGGCGGCCTGTATTCCAGCCTCGGGCAGGAAGGCATTTCCGTAGGCAGCGCCTACGCCCTTGAGAAAAAAGACTGGCTCGCGCCCATGATTCGCAACATCGGCGCGCTGCTCGTCAAAGGCGTTCCGCCGCGCGACATTTTCATGCAGCACATGGCCAAGTACGATTCGCCCACCAAGGGCAAAGACGGCACCAGCCATTTCGGCGACCTCGACAACCTGCACATCGTCTCGCCCATTTCCATGCTTGGCGACTTGATCCCCGTAATGGCTGGCGTGGCCATCGCCGGCCGCTATCTCGGCCAGAAGATCGTCACCATGACCTGGATCGGCGACGGCGGCAGCTCCACCGGCGTATTCCACGAAGGCTTGAATTTCGCCGCCACGCAGAAAGCCCCATTCGTGCTCATCCTGGAAAATAACCTCTGGGCGTACTCGACTCCGGTGAGACGCCAGGTGCCGCTTGAGAATTTAGCCGACCGCGCCAAAGCCTACGGTATCGCCAGCTACATCGTGGACGGCAACGACGTGGTCGCCATGTACAAAACCGCAAAAGAAGCCGTCGACCGCGCACGCGCCGGTGAAGGACCCATCCTCATCGAAGCGAAAAGCTTCCGCCGCATGGGCCACGCGCAACACGATCCCGCCGAGTACGTGCCCAAAGAGATGCGTGCCCATTGGGAAGCGCGCGATCCCATCCTGCTGTATGAAAAATACCTGACCTCGGAAAAATTGTTGGACGCCAAGGGCAAGAAGGAAATCGACGACAAGATCGAGGCGCTGCTGCAAAAGGACCGCGACTTCGCGGAAAATTCCCCCATGCCGCCGGCGGAGTTTGCCGCCGAAGGCGTCTATTGCACCGGCGACGACTGCCATAAAGTGCAACCCAAGTGGGAACGTGACAAACGCGAAGTAATGCCGCCGCAATCCAGCGTCTCCGCAGTGTGGACCGTGGAAGGCTTCGGCGCGGGCAAGGGCTCGAGCGGCGGAATAGCGCCGATTCATTTTGGCGACACGCCCGCGGCCGCGGAAAAAGCGGAAATCGAAGAGAAGCTGGCGCCCAAGTCGGCTCAGAAAACCATCACCAAAAAGAAATCCGCCAAGACCGCGGCCGTTGCTGCCGGCTCGCGAAAGGCCCGGAGGTAATCGTGGCCAACACCAACGGATCGAAAACGAACGGTGCAAAAACGAATGGCGGCCCGATCACTTTCCTCGAAGCCATCAAGCAAGCCATGTTCGAGGAGATGGAGCGCGACCCCGCCGTCGTCGTCATCGGCGAAGACGTTGGAGTCTACGGCGGCGCCTTCAAGACCAGCGAAGGCCTTCTCGAGCGCTTCGGCTGGGAGCGCGTGATCGACACGCCCATCAGCGAAAGCGCCATCATCGGCGCGGCCTGCGGCATGAGCTACCTCGGCCTGCGCCCCATCTGCGAGATGCAGTTCATCGACTTTATCGCCTGCTGTTTCAACCAGCTCACCAACTTCGTCGCCAAGGGCCACTATCTCTGGAATGCGCCCGCGCCCATCGTCGTGCGCGGCCCCTCCGGCGGCGGCGTGCACGGCGGGCCCTTTCACTCCGCCAACCCCGAGATGTATTTCGTGCACACCCCCGGCCTCAAGGTCATTTATCCCTCAACTCCCTACGACGCCAAGGGTTTACTCAAGGCCGCGGTGCGCGATAATAATCCCGTGCTGTTTTTTGAACACAAGTTCCTCTACCGCCGCATCAAGGAAGAGTTGCCCGCGGAAGACTACACGGTGCCCATTGGAAAAGCCGCGGTGCGCCGCGAAGGCCGCCACCTCACCATTCTTTCCTACGCCGCGATGATGCACACCTCGCTCGAAGCCGCCGAAGCCCTCGCCAAGGAAGGCATCGAAGCGGAAGTGATCGACCTGCGCACGTTGCTCCCGCTCGACGAAGAAACGATTCTGAAGTCCGTGAAAAAGACCAACAAGGTCCTGGTCGTTCACGAAGACACCAAGACCGGAGGCATCGCCGGCGAAATCGCGGCGATTCTTTGCGAAAAAGCCTTCGGCGATCTCGACGGCCCCTTGATGCGCGTAGCATCACTCGATACGCCGGTGCCGTACGCCCCGACGCTGGAAGACTATTTTCTGCCCAACGCGCAAAAGGTTTTCACAGCGGCAAAGGAGTTGGCTCGTTACTAGATTTTGGCAGCACAGCCGCTCTTGGCTGTACTCTTCGGTTGCGACAAAAAGATTTTTTAGCCACAGAGGTTTCAGAGAACAGAGAGCCAAAGAAAGAAAAAAAGCATGAAGGAACAACACCTAAACTTTTCCATTTGCTCTTCGTTCTCTGTGTCTCGGTGGCTCTGTAGCAAATCTTCTTTTGCTCTTGCTGTCGACTTTAAACTGTAGACTGTCGACTAGATCTTCTAGGAGAACGCACATGGCAGTAGACATCGTAATGCCCCAGATGGGCGAAAGCATTTTTGAAGGCACCATCACCAAGTGGCTCAAGAAGCCCGGCGACAAAGTCGAGCGCGATGAGCCGCTCTTTGAAATTTCAACCGACAAAGTCGATGCGGAAATCCCCTCGCCCTCTGCCGGCGTGCTGAAAGAGATCAAGGTCGGCGAAGGTAAAACCGTACCCATTCAGACCGTCGTCGGCGTGATTGACGCCGCCGGTGATGGCGCCGGCGCGGCCAAATCTGCCGCTCCCGCCCAGGCACCCGCTCCAACCCCGGCGCCCAAAGCGGCCGAGCTGGCCCGAGCGCCCGCACCAGCCGCGCGCCCCCAGATCGTTCCGCCCGCGCAGCCGCAAAGGCCTGCCGCACCGGCACCCGCTGCCGCTGCCCGACCTGCTCCCGCCGCCGCACCAGCGCGTCCCGCCGGCGAACGCATTCACAGCTCGCCGCTCGTCCGTCGCATGGCCAAGGAGCACGGCATCGACCTCGCCACTATTCCCGGCACCGGCGCGGGCGGCCGCATCAGCAAACAAGATATCGAGGCCTACCTTGCCGGCGGCGCTCAACCCTCCGTTGAAGCCGATGAACCCGCGGTCGAGGCGGCGGCCTACGCGCCGTCCGCTCCGGCTCCGCAGCGCGCCGCCGCTCCGCCTCCTCCGCCGCCTACCACTTCCGGCGGCCAGACCCACGTGGCCTTCGAGTCCGCCGTGCCACGCGAAAAAATGTACTTCGGCAACTACGAAGTGCAGCCCATGAGCATCATGCGCCAGCGCATTGCCGAGCACATGATCGCCTCCAAGCACGTTTCGCCGCACGTCTACTCTGTCGACGAAATCGATATGACCAAGGTCGCCTCCCTGCGTGCAAAATCCAAAGACGAATTCGAGAAGCGCTACGAGACCAAGCTGACCTTCATGCCCTTCTTCGTGAAAGCCGCCGTAGCCGGCCTGCGCGCCTTCCCCACCATGAACGCGTCACTCGACGGCACCAACGTCATCCTGCACAAGGAAATCAATATCGGCATCGCCGTGGCCCTCGATTGGGGATTGATCGTTCCCGTTATTAAAAACGCCGACGAAAAGAACATCCTTGGCATCCAGCGCAACCTGAACGACCTCGCAGAGCGCGCCCGCGGCAAGAAGCTCAAGCCCGAGGAAGTTCAGGAAGGCACCTTCTCCATCACCAATCCCGGCGTTTTCGGCGGCCTCTTCGGCTTGCCGGTCATCAGCCAGCCCAACGTCGGCATTCTCGGCCTCGGCGCCATCGAAAAGCGCCCCGTGGTGATCAACGACTCCATCGCCATCCGTTCCATGTGCTACATCACGCTGAGCTACGACCACCGCGTGGTGGACGGCGCTATCGCCCACCAATTCCTGCACAAGGTTAAGGAAACGCTCGAAAACTGGAGCGAGCCGGTCCTGTAGTCCTTCGTGTCTCGATTCGTCTCCGCGCAGCATGCTGCGCCAGCCATCTAGCGTACGAAGAAGGCGCAAAAACCGGTTGACTAATTATTGCTAACTGGTATACTCACTCGCGTAGATAACTACGCAACGCCCCCTGGGTTGGGGGCGTTTTTCCTTTTCGGCCCCAGAGTTCCGGGTAACGCTTCTTGCCACCCGTCTGGAACCCGCGCCATCCGAGGCTATTTTTAACGTAAGTCCTTTAGAATCCGCTTTTACGACGAATGCGCCCGTAACCTCTTTAGAATCCGCTTTTACGAAAAACACGGGGGGTGGGGTACCTGTTCTCGCCACTGGAGGCCATTCTCGGCCCTCCGGAATCGCCAAACGGGATTCTACAGGCTTGGCTACGGGCCTGGACCGGGTTTTCCAGGCGTCGTCCGGGGGCAAAGTTAAATGAATAAAACAGTACACTTGCCTCTGCTTTACTCTTAGGATATACTCCCGCTCCTTCGGTGTGGCGCACAGGAACCCCTGGCGCAATAAGGAGCGGCCATGCGCATGAAATCGGAAGATCGCTGGCGTTGCACCAATCCCGCCTGCGGATGCGAAGTGCTGGTAGAGCATAGCGGAAACGAAGATGGGCAGAACCCGCGTTGCACGTGCGGCGCGGCCATGAAAAAGCGCTATGTATCGCCGGTGCTCGCCTATCTGGATTTTCTTCGTATTGAAGAAACGCCAAACGTCGCCGCCCGCGAGAAATAAAATGCCGCGCTGTTTCTTCGGCCTCCAGTTCGGGGCCGGCTCGCCGCGATCGCTATCGGCTCGCGGTCAATGCCTGAATATGTTTGCGGGAATAGGCTTCTTTCTTGTGTTCGCGTTGCTTGCGCTGGGCGGCTATCTGATCGAGCAGGAATTCGCGAATCCCATGCAGGCCCAGTCCGTCGGATTATTGTTTGCGGCGCTGCTGATCGCCACAGCCAGCACATTGCTGTATTACCTGCTGCACTTCTCCAGAAAATCGCGGCACGATATTGCTCCGTTGACAGCCACAGTGTCCTGGGAACAGAAGAATGCGGTTGTTGCCAGGTCAGCTTCGCGGACACGGCTGGCCGCAGATTTGCCCCCGCGCGGCCGCTACGTGGATCGCGCGCGCATTCGCATTCAGCGCTAAACGGGAATCAGGCGCGAGGAATCGCCGGGAAGTAACGCTCCTCGAGAACTTGCCGGTGGTGCAGTTCGTGCCCGGCCACAATAAAAGCCAGCGCGCGCACGGTGACTTCGGTTTTGTTGGCCATGCCTCGCCGCGTCCAAGCCTCTTTCCGCAGAGACTTGAAAAATGCGATTGTGGACGCGCGCACCAGCGCGAACTCTTCGGCCAAGTCCAAAAGCGTGCGCTCTCCAAAATTTCCTTCGCGCACGTAGTCGTCCTGCTCGAACCCCTGAAGCGGGCTCTGGTCGCCTCGCGCAATCCGCAATGCGCGGTAAGCAAAAATACGCTCACTGTCGCTCATGTGACCGACTACTTCCTTTACGGACCACTTGTCCGGCGCATAACGGAAATTGCCGTCGCGCTCGCTGCGCGCGGCAAATAGCTGCGCCATCTGCAACCGCTGCGCTTCTAGGATGCCCAGAATATCGTTGCCTTTGACTTTGGAGATATAAGTTTCGTAGTAAGGTGCGTACTCGCCCGGTTCGGGACGGGCGGCTACAGCTCGTTTCGGTTCCATTTTCATAGTATAGCCCCGGTGCCTAAGGTGAATTCAACGTACTTACCGGACCCCAAGCTTCCCACAAAAAGACTGCCGCGCATTACGATGTGGGGGCTTGCGGCGCACCAATCTGTTCTTGCACAGCGCGGCGAAACTCCTGCGGATGCGCGATCATTACAAACGGTTCCGGCGTGCCGCCCGTACCGCGCACGACTACGGACCCATATCCCAGCATTCTCCCCACGGCGCTCTCTTCCACGCCGATACTCTCCACGCGCGAAAGCATCAAGTCCAGCGTGCGCCGGCTGCTGATGCCCGTCTTGATCAGCACGCGCCGGTTCGTCACCGCCATTTCCGTGGCGTTGCGCTTGGCTACTCCGTAGCTGAAAGTGATCACCGCCGCCACCACCAGGACGGCGCCCGCAATCGCCATCACTTCCGGACTGATCGTGGAGCCGCCGACCACGAGCCCGGCAGTACCTCGTGTGTTAATCGCCTCCGCCAATAGCGCGATGCCCGGCACCAGCAGCGATGAGCCGCCGATCAGCGGGCCGAGCAGCACCAGCCAATGGTGCCGGGTCCGATAAAGCAGAGTCTCTCCCGGCACAAGATTTCTGTCGACGTAGCCCATTTCGGTCTCTCCGAGCGCCCCGCCTCAAATTCTGCTTTGTTTCAGGAAGCTGCGCGAATCATACTTGATGGCCGTCCGTCGTCAAAATGTTGGATGCAGCGCGCGCAAGCGCGGAACGCAACCGCCGGCGAGGACGCGATATACAAGATGGAGTCGCTCACTTTGCGAGTCGAAACAATTCGCGTCGCATTTCAGGGAGAAGCCGGCGCCTTCAGCGAAGCCGCCGCCGTCCAGTTATATGGCGAAAACATCGTCACCGTCCCCCGCCCCACATTTGACGCAACATTTCGCGCCATCACCGATGGCCACGCCGATGCGCTGCTGGTTCCGGTAGAGAATTCACTCGCGGGTTCCGTGGTGCGCGTCTACGATTTACTTCTCGAGAGCGAACTCACCATAACCGCGGAAACAATTCTGCCCATTGAGATGAACCTGATTGGCTGTCCCGGCGCTGCACTCAGCGAAATACGTTCCGTCTCTTCGCACCCCATGGCCCTGGCACAATGCGAGCGTTTCTTTGGCCAGCACCCCAGCATTAAACGCCTGCCCGCGGAAGACACGGCGGGAAGCGTGCGCGAGATGTTAGTGCGTGGCGACAAAACGCACGCTGCGATCGCAGGTAAATATGCTGCGGATCGTTATCGCGGCGAAATCATCGCCGAACGAATTCAGGACAACGCCGAAAACTTTACGCGGTTTGTATTGCTGCAGCCCGCGAAGGAAGGGGCAAGCGCTGGTGGTCCGGAAGCACGCAAGATGTCGATTGCCATGCGCCTCGCACACCGGCCTGGCTCGCTGCTCTCCTCACTCGAGCCATTCGCGCGTAACGGTGTAAACCTCTTAAAAATTGAGAGCCGCCCGATTCACGGGCGCCCCTGGGAGTATCAGTTTTTCCTCGACGTCGAAGCCGATGCGGTCAGCCGATTAGAAGAGGCGCTACGCGAAGTGCGCGAGGCCGCCCATGAAGTCCGTGTTTTGGGCTTGTATCCGGCCGCGAAAAACAAAACCTGAAATAGAAAAGGCCGGCGCACGCGCCAGCCCCTTCTTCTGTTTCCTTGCCTTTTCGCTTCGCTACATCACGACTAGCAGTAGCTGCACGCTTCTTCGCCCATCATGCCCGCGCCATTTCCGTTGCGGCCGGTGACATCATCGCTGATGCGGCGCAGGCGACGTCCGAGCCGTTCCGCAAGTTGGTGCCGGGCGCGCCACAGGCGAGCCTTCAGCGTGTTTTCCGTGACGCCGAGTTTTTTCGCGGCCTCCCCGGTCGAGTAGCCTTCGACTTCGCGCAGCACAAACGCGGTGCGCAAGAGCGGCGAGAGTTCATCCAGATTCTCGCTGATGATTTCGCGTAACTCCGTCCCCTCAAACACCTGCTCGGGATTCGGGCCCTTGGCTGCGAAGCGTTCCGTGGCCGGCAATTCGTCTTCGCGTGGCGCTTCGTCCAGCGAAACAGCCGGACGCGCCTTGGCGCTACGCCTGCGCATCAGCGCCGCGTTGATCACGATGCGCGTCAGCCAGGTGGAGAATTGTGAGCGCCCCTCGAACCGCTTCAAGTTGCGGTACGCCGAGAGCAAGCCATCCTGCAAGGCATCTTCCGCATCCTCGGCATTGCCGAGCACGCGCAGCGCCGTCTGGAACAGCGGGCGATGATAGCGGCGAAACAGCGCCTCGACCGCCTGCGAATCGCCACGCTGACCGGCGCGGATCAGCTTTTCCTCGTTGAATTGCAGTCCCACTGCCACTTGCGTTGCCATTTGCGTTGCCATTGTCTTCCCCCATTTACCCAGAATCGTTTAGACGCGCGGTACGCGCCGTTATCTCAATGCACCGGCACACTGCCGGCTTGCTTATTCGGCTTCTTCAGCAGCCAAAACACCGGAATGATCGCGAAGAGCACCACGCCCAGCATTTTGAAATTGTCGATAAACGCCAGCATGGTCGCTTGCCTCTGCACCGTGCCGTAAATCATTTGCTGCGCCTGCGTAGTCGCGTGGGCAAGGCTGGAGCCCGCGGAAACAAGTTTCGTCTGCGTGCCGTTCAGCATGTTGTGGTACGCCGCGCTGAACATATTTACGTGATCTATGAGCCGCTGCTGGTGAGCTTGCGTCCGCCGCTCCAACATCGTCGTGACCGTCGCAATACCCACGCTGGCCCCAATGTTGCGGGCAAGATTGATGATTCCCGTGCCCATGTTGCTCTTCTCTCGCGGTACGTACGCGAATGCGGACACGTTGATAGGAATAAACAAGAATGCCAAGCCCAGCCCCTGGAACATGCGCGCGGTTACGGCGTGGCGGTAATCGAGCTGCAGATTCCATCCAGCCATCACGAAAAGTGACGAAGCCACGACGATGGAACCAAACGTAATCAGGTACCGCGGCTCGACCTTCGAGACCAATATGCCCACTACCGGCATCATGCACATGATCACCGCGCCACCCGGCGAAAGCGCCAGTCCCGCGAGCTCAGCGGTGTAGCCCATCATTTGCTGCAGAAATTGCGGAATCAGCACCGTGCTGGCATACATCACGAATCCGAGGAAAAACATGGCCGTTGTGGCGATCGCGAAATTGCGGTTCTTCAGCATTCGCAAATCGATCACAGGATGCTCTTGCCGCAGTTCCCAGAAGATCCCCGCTATGATTCCGATAAGCATCAGCACAGAAAAGACACGGATGAAGTCGGAGGACAGCCAATCGTCCCGCTGGCCCTTGTCCAAAATAATTTGCATGCTGCCGAGGCCGAGGCTGATCAATCCGATGCCGATGTAATCGATACGGAATCCGCTCTTGACGCTGGCGCGCTTCATGTACGGCGGATCGCTAATCAGTACAGACGTAAGCAACAGCGAAATGATTCCGACAGGCACGTTGATATAGAAAATCCAGCGCCACGAAAAATTGTCGGTGATCCAGCCGCCGAGCCAGGGGCCGATGGTTGGCGCCACAACGACCGCGATACCGTACACGGCAAACGCCATGCCGCGCTTTTCCAGCGAGAACGTATCGTTCAGGATGGCCTGCTCGCTGGGCTGCAAACCGCCGCCGCCGACCCCCTGCAAAATGCGGAATAGCACAAGCACGCCGAGGCTCGGCGCCAACCCGCACAAGAACGAGCTGACCGTGAACAACGCCACGCAAGACATGTAAAAACGCTTGCGACCTACCAGCGACGACAGCCAGCCGGATAGCGGCAGCACAATCGCGTTCGATACTAGATACGATGTGAGCACCCAAGTGGATTCGTCCGCGCCCGCCGATAAATTCCCGGAAATATGCGGCAGCGCCACGTTGGCGATGGACGTATCCAGCACCTCCATAAACGTGGCCAATGTGACGGTAATCGCGATTACCCAGGGATTGATATTCCCTTCCGGCGTTCGCAATTTGGATAAGATCCGGTTCAACATGCCCGCTGTTCTCGTTTTCTCTTCCTCATCCTTAATACGTTCAGGCTGCCGATTTATTCCACCACAAGCGCAAGGATTTGTTGTTATTCCGTAAGAATCGTCGCGTTCACATTCATTCCGGGCCGCAGGATTGCTTTTTCCGGCGGAATCGGATCGAGCACGATCTTCACGGGAATTCGTTGCACCACCTTGACGTAATTGCCCGTAGCATTTTCCGGCGGCAACAGACTCAATACGGCGCCGGTGGCGCCGGCGATGGAATCCAGGTGACCGGAAAATGTCTTTCCGTAGGTATCGACATCCACGTAGGCCTTTTGGCCTGCGCGCATTTTCCGAAGCTGCGTCTCCTTGAAATTGGCGGTTACCCAAACATCCTGCAGCGGTACGACGACGAGCAGCCCTTGACCCTGCTGCACGATTTGCCCGGGCTCGACTTGCTTGTGTGTGGCTACGCCGTCCACCGGCGCGACAATTTCGGTGTAGCTGAGATTCAAATCCGCCGCAGCCAGGACCGCGCGAGCTTGCTGCACTTTGGCGATTTTGCCCTGCGCGTCCGACGTCCGCATGCTGACTTGCCGCACATCTGCGTGGGCTGAAGCGACGCCAGCTTTCCCTTGCTCTACGCGAGCACCCGCCGCGGCCAACTGTGCCCTGGCGATATCAACCGCGCGCTGTGCCTGCGCCAATTTTTCCTGATCCGCTCTCAGCGCGCTGGCTGTCGCGTCGGCATTGGCTTTCGCTGCGTCGTACTGCTGCTTGGAAATTTCGCCTTTGTCCAGCAACGGCTTATAGCGCGCCAAATCGGCCTGCCCCAGCTCGGCATTCGCTTTACTCTTCTCGATATTCGCTTGCGCAAAGGCGAGATCCGATGTGCGCGCCTGGTCGTAGGTAACTTGAGCGCTCTCGAGAGCAGCTACAGCGCCGGCCAACTGCGCATCCGCGCTGGAGGTGCCGCTGGCGACGTTCTCGCGTGTCCGGGGAACATCTACTCCGGCCGATGCTGCATCGCTTTCCGCGAGTGCCAGAGCGGCCTTGGCCTGGTCCACGTTGGCCTGATAATCGCGCGGATCAATCCTCACCAGCACTTGACCGGCCTTCACGGGCTGATTGTCCGTAACCAAAACTTCTGCGACGCGCCCGTAAATCTTGGAAGCGATCGGAGTGATGTGCCCATCCACCTGCGCGTCGTCCGTCGTCTCGCGATTGTGGTAGTACACAAGAAGTCCGGCGGCTATCGCGAGCAGCACCAATCCGCCAACGACGAGCAAGCCCCGCACCTTGGGACTCTTCAGTCCCTTCGGCGGCTCCTCCAGAAATATTTCCTCCTGAGGCCCCCGCTTGACCTTCGTTGCATTTTCGAGTCCCACCTCGATCTCAACGCTCATTCGTCTCCTCGTATTACTTCGAGTAAACCTTTTCCATTTGACCGATGGAGCGGGCTAGGTCGGCACGCGCCTGATTGAAGCGATACAGCGCTGCAATCTGGTTATCGTTAGCGCGGGCCAGAGAATCCTGGGCTTGAATGACTTCAATGTTGTTGGCCACGCCGGCATTAAAGCGGTCGCGGGCCTGATCCACCTCTTCCTTGGAAAGCTGCACGCCGAGATTGGCGACGCGGACTTGATTCCGCGCGGAATCCAAATTGATCAGCGCGGTTTTCACGTCGAGCGCGATCGAGTTGCGCAAATCGGCCTGCTGCTGCTGCAATCTCTGGATGTCGAGAGCCGCACGCACCGTTTCCGCGCGGATGCGGCCGCCAGTGAATAGCGGCACGCTGACCGTGCCCGCGTAGGTGTATGTGGGGATCACCGACGAAGGATCGGTGCCGAGCTGCGCCCAATTTCCATTGAAGCGCACGGAAGGCAGGCGCGACGCGGAAGCCGCCTTCTTCTGCAGTTCCGCGGCGTGCACTTGCTCCTGCAGCGACTTCCACTCGGGGCGCGCGGCCAAGCCTTCTTCGATGCTCGTTTCCACATCGGGCTGCGGCGTTTCAAAGAAACTCAGCGAATCGGCAAGCTCGATTTGCTGCCGGGGATCGAGGTTCAAAAGGCGGCTCAGACCGAAGAGCGAAGTCTCGCGTGTGGCCTGCGCTTCCAGCAGGCGCTGGCTTTCGTTCTGCAGCTCCACATTGGCGCGCAGCGTATCGATTCCCGTGCCTACTCCTTCTTTCTGCAAGTCCGCGGCTTGGTTGAAGAGCGCCTGCGCCAAGTCCACGCGCGATTGCGAAGCCTGGACGTCCGCCATGGAGCGCAATGTCCCGATATACTGCGAAACGACGAGCAGAATTACCTGCTCGCGAGTGGAAAGGCTGTCTTCCCTGCTGGCCTTTGCCGAACTGCGCGAGGCCTGGTAGCGCCGGAATAGCGTCAGATCGAGAAGAGGTCCGCTGACCGAAGGACCCGCGGAAAAGATGGAGAAAGGCCCGAAGTGTCCGGGTATTCCAGGAAATAACCTGGTGCCGCCGAACTCCGCCACAACGTTCACACGCTGCCATTGCTCGGTGACTCCGAGGTCCGCTTGCGGCAGCAGCGCCGATAATGCGATCTTTTGGTCTTGCTCGCTCTGCGCCGCCGCGAGGACCGCGATGCGCGCTGTCGTATTCTGCTTCAGCGCGAGACCCACCGCTTGATCCAGCGTCAAGCGCATCACGTCCGTAGGCGCCTGCGCAGGGAGAGCGGTTTGCCTTCGCTGCGACTGCGGCTGTTCTTGCGCCGGCGTGAGAGCAGGAACAATCAACAAGCTGAACAGTGCGATATAGAAGATAATGTGGGAGCGCTTCGTGTGCTTTTTGTCCTGCTCGCCCTGTCGATCCGCTTCTCCAGTGATTTCCTTGACCGTTTCCTGGTTCAAGCATCCCTGCGCCACTAAATGTCCTCCTTGGCGATAAATCTCTTTCAGCAGCGTCTTGCCGGCAGCATCAATAAAGCTGACCCCACAGAGGTCCACGTTGAATTTCTCGCTTGGGGAAGCGGCGCGCAGCTCCTTCCAGCAATGCTCGAGCGTGGAGACGGATTCACCCGCCAACCTGCCCTCGATAGTGAGGAGGACCTTGAAGCGCTTCTTCTGGGTGGTCACTCGAAACATTGTGTCGGAGGTTCTGGCTGGGTTAGATGCACTTCGGTTTCCACGTGAGGTAAAATTCTGTTAATGACATAACATCTTATATTTCAATTGTTTACCGGATTTCAGGTCCTAGGCTGAACGCGTGCGTGGTGCCCATAAATGGTCATTACTGTCGAAATCTGACACTAATCGTAGACCATATATGGTCACGCAAGGGAATCCTGTCCAAGGAATAGAAGCAAGAAAGAACCAAAAAGCGGCAGGCGTGGCGCGCAAGATGACTCCCGCGCTCACACGCATGCCTCCGGGATGGCTCAAGAGTACGCTGTAGTCTTGTCACTACAATTGGGCGATGGAGGCCAGCGCCAGGTCAGCGGCGAACGGCAATCGCCTGGAGCTCAAAATGGCCGCCGCGCAGCAGCGAAGCTACGCCAATAAACTCGCGCGCCGGCAGGTCCTTCGTAGTGAAATAAGTGCGGTAAACGCCGTTAAATTTGTCGAAAAGCGAGAGGTCCGTGCATGCGATCTGCACATAAACGAGGTCATCCATGGTCATCCCCGCTTGTTCCAGGACGGCCTTGATTTGGTCGAGCAGGATCTTGACTTCGTCCGTGATTTCGGCCGGCGGTTTGCCGGATTTATCCAAGCCGATGCGACCTGCCAGGTAGAGCGTGTTTCCGGCGAGAACGCCGTCACTGAACGGCAGCTGCGGATTGGCATCGGGAAGGTGGATGGCGCGGCGTGCAGGCTGCGCGGGAGCCTGGGAGAATGCGCCTCGGACCGTAAACAATCCCGCAGCGGCAAGAACCAGGAATGCAAAACCTGCCCTTCGATTCAGCGCGGACTTGCGATTGCTTTGCATCACGTCCTCCTAATGTTGTGGCGATCGTGTGTAGCTATGACGGCGTAATTAGGCGCGAGTGTATTCTGTGCTTGCACAGGATGCAAGAGAGCAAGTCATGGAGACGAAAGGGCTTCCATCGCTACAGATTTCTCCTCGTGTCCTAGTGTGCGGTTACGCGGGAAACGTCGGCGACAATCTTTGCGGTTCGCGATTTGCTTGTAGCGCAATCGGGGTCGTAAATGCGGCACTGCGCCAAAGTGAATTTGCACCCGCACGTGCAGCCTTCGGCATTGAATTTGCGCAAAGCGATTTGCCTTTGTTTGGGAGTAAGCCCGGAGAAATCGACACCCGGAAGCTCACTGGCGCGATCGGCATGCGCGAGAAAGATCTGACCGGTGTCGTCAAACGTCTCCACGCGCGCGTTGATCGGCAATCCAAGCAGGGCGCGGATTTCTGTTTCGTAAAGCGCAGGGTCGCGCAGGCCCTGGTGCTTTTGGACGATGCGGCCCTGCGGATCGAGAACAAACGAGGTGGGCAGCGCGGCGATGCCGCCATACTGCGTGCGGACTTCCTTAGAGGCCATTGCTACCGGATAGTTGATCTGCGTTTCGGCGACGACATTCTTCACCATTGAGGCGTCATCCTCATCTACCACTAGCCCGATGATCTGGAGCTGATCCTTATACTTTTGCTGCAGAGCTATCAGATCCGGGATTTCTGCCTGGCAGGGGCCACACCAGGTTGCCCAGAAATTGAGCAACACGACTTTGCCGCGCGAGGCGGCGAGAGTCAGAGATTTGCCATCGAGCCCGTCCAGCTTGAATTCGGGAGCGGCCTCTGGATTGCGCACGAAACGAATCACGTTCCCGGTTTGCTGGGGCTTGGGGCTGGCCGTGCATGCGACCGGTAACAGGGCTGCGACAAGAAGGCTCAGGCCAACAGCTGAAGGCCGTCGCGAGCGTTGCTTGTGAAACAGTGGCATCATCGCGCCTCTATTTAGGAGAACACAACGGCGGTCTGCTTGCCAAGCGGCTGGCGCTCATTCTGCCGCTCGTCGGCGAAGGCCGCCTAAACTGACGCCGATTTACCGGAATCTTCGGGCGAGCCCTGCGCATAAGCAGGATGCCGTGCCGGCGCACGCTTCGGCAACTCGCGCTCGAGCTTACGCAGCCACTTAAGCTCGGTGCGAAATTGCTCAATCATCAAACTGACCATCCACACCGCTTCATGATGAGCGTGGCCGACTTCCGCTAAAATCGAGCGCAAGGTCTCCTTCTCCCGCGCCAGTTCCTGTTCGACGAACTTGCGCCGCCGTCGAAGCTGTTCTTCGAAGAGTCCCGGCCGCGCGAGCCAGGAAAGCGCGATCCAAGTAGGGAAAACGGGGCGATCGCGCTGATTGGTCCAGTCTTCGCGCTCCAGGGCCTGGGCAGTCGCAGCGCGGCCGCGTTGCGTGGTCGCAAAGACGACGCGCTCCGGCCCCGATGCAGGCTCGCTGCTCGGCTTCTTACTAATGAAACCGGCGGCGGCTAGTTTTTCCAGCGAATAGTAAACCTGGGGGCGAGAAATGTTGGCCCAGTCGCGGATGCAGCGCCGCTCAAGCTCGAGGTTCGCTTCGTAGCCGTGCATGGGGCGCTCCGCCAGCAGGCTGAGCAGCACGAGGTCCGGAGTTGTTAAGTTGGGTCGCTTCTTTTGTCGCACGGCTACCGTGCTGCCATCGTGTCGCGAGCTGCTCGTTCGGATCGTTTGCGATTGCGGCTCCAATACCACCATTGGCATTGATCCTTAGGAAGCTGTGGGTCGTTAGCCTGGGCTACGGCTGCGCGAAAGACGTCCAAACAGCAGATGTCCTGGTGCTGCGGGGCGACGCGGCAAAGCGACTCATACAGCCGCTCGGGATTTCGTCGAGCGAGCTGCGAAACAGTGCGCACGCCGAGAATTTCAAAATCGCGCAGCATGGCGGGGCCTACTGAAATCAAATCCGAAAGTCTGCGAGGATCAGGACGCATAGAAAACCTCCTTGACAATGTGACCGCTGCGAGGCTAGATTCATCTAGTCTAATTTAGACTACTATCGAATGCAAGGTGAAAAGAGGAACATCACATGTCAGAGACAGTCTATCGCGTGGACAAGTTCGTCGTTCCTACTGGTGCGCGGGAAGAGTTTCTGGAAAGAGCGCGACGCACGCACGCGCTGCTCAAGGCGCAACCGGGCTTCCTGCAGGATCTCATCCTGGAGCAGTCTTCCGGTCCTGGAGAATTCAACTTTGTCACGGTGGTGGAATGGGCGAGCCAGGAAGCCGTCGAGAATGCGCGCGCCGCGGTGATGAAACTGCACCGGGAAATGAACTTCACCCCGCAGGAAGTGCTTGCCCGCCTCGATATAAAGGCGGATATCGCAAACTACAAACGGCTTGAAGCATGACGCCTCCTGTGCGCGCGAGTGAAGGATTCCATAAATCGTACGGCTAGTCTCGTAACTGCCACGATCTTAAATCGTATTTCTGTATTTGCAGAAGCCAATTCATGCGGAGGAAAAGACAGCTATGAACGCGAACGTGAAACGAATCACGCCCGTCTTGTTCGTGAACGAAATTGAACCGGTGTTGCCATTTTGGGTGGAGAAGCTGGGGTTTACGAAGACGATCGAAGTTCCGCATGGGAATAAGATCGGCTTTGTAGCGCTGCAAAAAGGAGGCACCGAAGTGATGTATCAAAGTTATGCGAGCCTTGCGGAAGATATGCCGCTCCTTGCCGAAACGCGCAAAGGCCCAACCTTTCTGTATATCGAGGTGGACAATCTGGATGCCGTGCTTAGCGCGCTGAAGAATTCAAAGATCGTGCAACCGGAGCGCACGGCATTTTACGGCATGCGCGAAGTCGGTTTCCAGGAGCCCGGCGGGCACTACGTCACGTTTGCACAGCCGGTAGCCGCTACGCAGCACTGAAGTACCTGCAACGGGCTGAGACCACCCGCGAGAATCGCCGCCGTCGAGCTACGTTCGCGCCGGCGCAGGACGTCCCGGCAAGCTATTCTTCGTGGTCAAGCGGTTTGCCGTCTGGACCAACCTGGACTTCTGATTTCTTGCCGTCTCGTGTCACTTGCGCTTCGTAGGCAACGAGCCTTTCTTGCTTCGTCAGAGTTTCCACCTTCACCAGTTTGCCTTCGCCTGCTTTTGCCTGCAGACCCGCCTTTACTTTTGCGGGCAGCGCATCCATTGCGATTTCTTCTTCCACTTCGACGATCGCGCCATTGGCATCGATGAGTATGTCTTTCGTGTGTCCATTGACGATCATCTCCGCTTCGTAATAGGTTTGCCCTTTTTCCGTCTCCTTGGAAAAACCCTTAACTGTAGCGCCCGCGCTTTGCGCAGCGACGGTTTTTTCCACCACCGGAGGAAGATCGGAACGCTTAATTTTCTTTTCCTGCGCGACAACTAAGCCCGCGAATACAAGGACGGCGGCGAGAACGATAGCCCTGCTGTTTTGTGTGTCCACGGTGTAACCCCCTAATTGATGTTTCCCCGAACAGACAGCCGAGTGTAGATCAAGGGGGATAAACGTGGGATAAACCAAAACTTGCTTTCGTTATGTTACCAATGTACATTGGTAACAACGACGAAAGGCTGGGCAGATGAGCGAAGAGCGGAAGCTAATCGTAGAGCGGGTGCAGACCGGTGTGCGCATGGAGAAGCGGCTGCTCAAGGTGTTGAAGGCGCTAGCGGAGTACCACGATCTGACTCTGGGGGACCTGCTCGAGGGCATCGTCCTGCATGCCTTCGAGGGAAAGTGCGCGTTTGGTGCGAATTCCCTGCAGCGTATCAAGGATCTCAAGAAGTTTTATGAGTTGGATCTGGACAGCAGCGCGAGCCATCGCTTGATTGAGGCGGCGAAGCCAAAAGCAGCGGTTTCCGAGAGAAGGAAACGAAAATGAATTCGCAAACGAAGCGAAGAGCTGTTTTCGGGTTGCAGTGGGTTGTCGGGCTGGTTCTGATAGCCGAGTCCTTGCGTCTTGCCTTTGAACCATCGGCTGTGCGCTATTTTGCCAGGGCCGGGATGCCGTCATGGACGCGCCCAGCGCTCGCATGGACGGAAATAGTAGCGGCAACCTTATTCCTGGTGCCGTTCACGATGATGCTGGGCGGCTATCTCTTGCTGATAATTCTCTTTCTGGCCGCGCTACTGCACGTCTTGCATAGCGAATTCGACGTGGGCGTGTTGCTGGTTTATGCCATGGCGGTGCTGGTGAGCATGGCCTACCGAAGTGGCGAAGAATCGGAAGCTACACATGACCGACAACGAACTACTGAGCGGGTTTGAAGATTGCGCGCTGGCGAATGAAGCGTTTCATCACGAGGAGCACGTGCGGGTAGCCTTTCTATATTTGTCTCGATACCCGGTTTTGCAGGCACTAGAACGTTTCTCGAGCGCGATTAGACGGTTTGCGGAGGCCCATGGAAAGGCCACGCTGTACAACGAGACGGTGACCTGGGCTTACATTTTTCTGATTCAAGAGCGGATCGCGCGCACCGGATACCCACGGAGTTGGTCCGAGTTCCTTGCCGACAATCCGGATCTCTTTGATCGCGAGCGAGATATCTTGAAAAAGTATTACCAGCCGGAGACCCTGCAATCCGAACTCGCCAAGCAAACATTCCTGCTCCCGGATCGAATCGAAGAGCGGCTTAGATAGGCGCTCAAACCCACCGCTCCCGGGCCCGCATACCCTACGCTTCGCTTAAATGTCCCGACATAAGAAACCGCTTTGCGTTCCGAAGCGTCTCTAGCTATAGGAAAAGCTTGCATACGCAGGAAGTCCGCAGCGCCCGCCACGATGACGGCATGTTTTGTTCCGGCACGGAAAGCGACGCGCGTGGACCCGCTGATCGCGCTCCGGCACGCGTGACCGCTCCGGTTATCTGAGGGTTACGGCTCGACTCTACCTAGCTCTGCGCCCGAATTCGACCTTCCTAACACTCCTCACAGGACATGATCGTCCAACCTCCGCGCTCCGTTGTCGCGAGAATTGCAGGTTTGAACACACGGGGTCCACATCGGTACTCGCGTCCTATGGCCCGCTACTTTCGGACTCGATAGGCTGCGCAGCGGTGTGAGTTGGGCACGGGCGTTTCTCTCCTGTAAGTAGCTGACATTACAGCGTTTACGCCGATGGGACACGGCCGCCGTGCTCGATTACTGTGCCGGAACTCGGGGGATTAACCTTGAAGCGAAATAAATTGTTGCGAGGCATTGCTGCAGCCGGGATGGCGACGCTACTCGGCTGCGTACTTACGGCGCGGGCTCAGGACCGAGACAGCGAGCTGACACTGCTACGTGGGGCGGCTGAAGATGGCGACAGCGCGGCTCAGTTCACGCTGGCAAACCACTACTACCGCGGGCTAGGCGTGCACCAGGACTATGAAAAGGCACTCGCGCTGTATGCAAAGGCCGCGGAGCAGGGACTGGCGGCGGCAGAAAACCGGCTCGGCATGATGTACGAAAAGGGGCTGGGCGTGCCGCAATCCTACGGTCGCGCAATGACCTTGTACCGCAAGGCGGCGGCGCAAGGCAATGCACTCGCACAGTTCAATCTGGGGATGCTATACGAATCCGGCAAAGGTGGGCGGCAAGACTATTCGCAGGCATTGGAATTGTTTCGCAAAGCTGCGGAGCAGGGAGAACCGGATGCGGAGGAAGAGGTCGGCTATTTCTATCAGCGCGGCTTCTTAGGCTCGCGCGATTACGAGAAGGCGCGCGAATGGTACAAGCGCGCTGCGGAGCATGGGTGCTCCAACGCTCAGAACCAGTTGGGCTACATGGCGCAATTGGGGCTGGGCGAAGAACAGGATTACGTGCAGGCACTGGATTGGTATTACAAGGCGGCGGCGCAGGGAAATCCCAACGCGCAGGAAAACATCGGCTATTTGTACCAACATGGGCTTGGTGTCGATACGGACTACGTACAGGCGCAGACCTGGTATTACAAAGCGGCGGGACAAGGAAATTCCAACGCGGAAAATCAGCTTGGGTATATGAACCAATATGGGCTGGGAATTCCATCGGATTCGGCGCAGGCGCTTGCGTGGTATCGCACCGCGGCCGACCAGGGAAACAAGACCGCGATGGAGAATTTGAGAGCGCTCTCGGACCGCCTGCAGGCCGTGGACCCGGAGTTATGGCAGGCAGCAAATACCGCGGCTCAGCAGGCTGCCGAGACGCAGGCTGCCCGGCGCGTGCGGATCGCGAATTTGCAGCGGCAGATCGTGGATTTGGAAATGGATGCGCGGCTCGAAGAAAGTTTGGCCGAGCCGGGCCCGGCTGACGCAAGTGTTCCCGCGCTTGGCGTCCAGAAATTGCGTAAGGAAGCGGACAGGTACCGCGCCGAGGCGGCACGTTTGCGCGCGGAACTGGCGGGACTGGACGTGCTCGCGGCGTCGACTGCGCCGGCCCAGTAAACGATCCTATTCAAACTGCTTTCGGAACACGGCGAATTGCTGCTTCAAATCCGCGACTTCCCTGCGTAGTTCCGTCACTTCAGCCTCCAAGCGATGATTTCGATCATCGGTCGGCCGGCTTGCCACGGCCGGGTGTACGTCCACTCGTGATGCTGTGGGAAGCTCTACTTCTCCGGACAATAGGTGGATGTAGCGGGATTCTTTCGTGCCCGGCTGTCTCGGGAGCACCTTGACCAGCGGGGGTTCGCGGTTCATCAAGCGCTGCAGCGCCGATTGCACTTCGCTCAAATCATCGAAATGATGCATGCGCTCGGCGCGGCTGCGCAGTTCGCCAGGGGTCTGCGCGCCGCGGAGCAGCAATTCACAAAAGATAGCGGCTTCTCGGCGATCGAAGTTGAAAGCTTCCTGCAAGCGATGCTCATACTTGGTGACGCGGCTATCCGCCGCACTCACCGAGCGAGAGAGAGAATTGTCATCCAGGGTACGCAGTGCGCCGCGAACGGAGTCTTCGTCCAGGTTCATGACCGGATCGCGATTGGATTTCTGGTTGCAGGCGTTGACAAGCGCGTTCAGGGACAGCGGATAATAATCCGGGGTGGTGACTTCCTTTTCCCAAAGCGCCGCAAGAACTCTGACTTCGACTTCATTCAAGACGAGGTTCACAGACTCAAATCATACCGAAAACGTGAGATGCACCCAAACGGTGCAGGTGAGGGGGCACAGCCTGTAAGATTTCGCACGCAGTTATCTCAACTTTTCAGCGGGCTTGGCGGCAAGAACTTCACGGAGCACCACGAGAACATCGGAAATCCGGAACGGCTTCTGTAATTGCCGAATGTGGCCGCCGCTGCCGTTGTCTTCGACCAGATCTCCAGTCATAAAGACGACCTCGGGCTTTCCGGCCGCGTTCGAAGAGGCAGCAATGCGCTGCGCCGTTTCGCGGCCGCTCAGTCCCTGGCCGCCCGGAGAAAGATTCACGTCGCACAGAGCAACGTCGTAGGTGCCATTCCGGATCAATTCGAGCGCTTCCGCGGAGCTTCCGGCGCAATCGACACGCATGCCGTGAGCGGAGAGGCCTTCCTCGAGCAACATGCGAATGCTCTCCTCGTCGTCGAGAACCAGGATGGAGCGGCCTTTCAGAATATCGACAGCAGGAGCCGGCTCAACTAAAGGCGCTACACCATCAATCGGAGCACCCGACACTTCGTCAGGGGCGGCCGGCAAGTACACTGTGAAGGCCGAGCCGCCGGCCGGCAAGGTTTCGACGTCAACGGAACCGCCGTGCTCGCGAACGATAGACATACAAATACTTAATCCAAGACCGGTGCCGCCGCCGGGACGCTTGGTCGTGTAAAAGGGATCGAAAAGCTTGGGAAGCGCTTCCTGCGCAACGCCGACACCATCATCCTGGACGGTCACTGAGATATGCGTGCCGATGCGTCCGATACGAATCTGAATGCGCCCGCTGTCGCGAACTTCGCGAATAGCGTGTTCGGCGTTGCTGATCAGGTTCAAAAAAACCTGAATCAACTGATTGGCGTCGCCGACGACCGTCGGTAAATCAGATTGCGGCTGAAAGTCCACCTGCACATTGTTGCGTCGAAGCGAATGATCCTGCAATTGCAGGGTTCGCTCAATAATAGTGTTAACGTCCAGCGGCTTTTTTTGGGGCGCGGCAGGCCGGGAAAATTCGAGCAAGTTCTGGACAATGCGCGCTGCGCGGCGGGCTTGGCGATGCGTAAGTTCGAGCTGGCGCTTGGTGTTGTCCTGGACGCCTTCGCTGTCACGAAGGAGTTCCGTAACCCCGAGAATAGCGGTCAAAGGATTGTTCAGCTCATGCGCGACGCCGGCGAGCATCTGCCCCATAGCAGCAAGCTTTTCGGCTTGGATAAGCTGCTCTTCCAGGCGCTTTAATTCTGTAACGTCCCGGCCGGAAATAACCACGCCATCGATCTTGCCGGCCTCCGTGAAGAGAGGGCTGAAATGGCAGCGCAAGCGGCGCCAGTCGCCTTGTTTGTTGCGCACGCGCACTTCAAGCGAAGCAAATGTCTGCCGGCCGGCCAGCATTTCCCCAAACAGAGAAAGCAAGGCGGGGCGGTCCTCCACGTGCGTACGGCCGCCAAGCTGTAGATTTTGTGTCTCTTCCGGCTCGTAACCCAGGATGTCTTTCACGCGTGGACTGACAAAAGTGTAATGACCGCTGCTATCCACGACAAATATCAGGTCTGGAAAACTGTCGATCAGCCGGCGCGCGAATTCCTGCTGTTGATACAGGCGCCGCTCCATCTCGCGGCGCTCGGTGATATCCATCAAAGCGCCATGATAGCGAACAACGCGGCCGTTGGTATCACGTACGGCTCCGGCGGTATTCAGGCACACGAGCGGCCGGCCATCCTTGCGCGTAAGGGTAATTTCGCGTCCTTGTACCATGGTTTGATTGTCGACTTGCTCGCGAAGCGCGCGGCGCTGCTCTTCATCAGGAAGCAAATCGGCGAAGGTGCGCGACAGGAGCTCTTCCTTGGAGTCATAACCGAGCATGCGCGCTAGCGCCGGGTTGGCGTCGATCAGGCAATCGTCGGGCGTGGCGATGTAAATGCCTTCCTGCAATGATTCAAATAGCTCGGTAAAGCGCGCTTCGTTCTTACGCAAAGCTGTGATGTCTCGCCCAAGGACCGTGATCCCATGAACTTCGTCGCCGCGGAGCATGGCATGCGCCACACAATCAAAATAATGGATGGAATTGCGACCCTTGAGGCGAATCTGGACGATGCCGTTCCACACGCGGCGCTCGAGAAAACGGGGCATGGCGCGCTTTGCGAGTTCGCCGCCTTCACCAGTTCCCTCCTCTATAAACTCGCTCAAAGGATGCCCGATAATTTGAGGAAAGGTAGCGCCGACAAGATCGGCGAAGCTGCGATTGGCGGCACGAATCTGTCCGCCAAGCGTGACGGCAAGGAGGATATCATCGAAGGAATCGATGAGGTCGCGATACCCCTGCTGTGAACGCGAAATCACCTCGAAAAGCTGATCGAGCTGCTTCTCGTTGGGAGGAACGGCGTCGCGCTGCTCGATACCGCGAACGAGGCCGCGCAGTTCCGAAATCTCCTGCGTGCGCTTCCACGCGTAAAGCCCAAACAGAACAACAAGAACGACCAGCCCGAACGGCAGGGCCTCGTAGCGATGTGTAAGCGAACGGATCGTGTCCCACGACACCAGAGCAAAAACGATGGCAAGAACGAGCAGCAAGAAAAAGGTCAGACGCCACAGCTCGCTTTGTCGCTTTTCAAACTGCTCGAGGCGGTCCGAAATAGCGGGTCGGCCACCCAGGGCAGACGACGCCCGCCTGGACGAGTCCGCATCGCTTTTCTGCAGTTGGCTCATGGGTGTCTTGATGGCCGATCAAAGGCCGGCGCTGTACGATAACTAATATTGTAGAAACAGTTCTCAGCACCAGCAACACAAGCAATCGGGTGCGGTTCCTGACGGATACCTCTAAACTCTCAAATAACAGCGCCTAAAACGAAACCGGCGTCCCCAAGAGGTTTCGGGGACGCCGGGAATCGGTTAATGGCGGAAACAGCCGTGGGTTAAACCAAGTTAGCCTTCGGCAGCGGCGTCGGCTTCCGTATCTTTCTGCAGGAAGTCGAGCGCAGCAGCTTCTTCGGCCGTAAGCTCGGCCACCTCGGGAATTTCCTCGACCGGAGCAGGAGCGGGCATTTCCGTCAGCAACTGAATGCTGCGGTAGTGCTCGAGGCCCGTTCCAGCGGGAATGAGACGGCCCATGATGACGTTTTCTTTCAAGCCGCGGAGGTAATCCACCTTGCCGGCAACCGCCGCTTCCGTAAGGACGCGGGTGGTCTCCTGGAAGCTGGCGGCGGAGATGAACGAGTCCGTCGAGAGCGACGCCTTGGTGATACCAAGGAGCAGCGGGCGGCCCGTTGCGGGGCGGCCACCGTCAGCGATCACGCGATCGTTCTCTTCGCGGAAGCGGAACTTGTCCACCTGCTCCTCGAGGAGGAACGTGGTGTCGCCGACGTCTTCGACCTTGACCCAGCGCATCATCTGCCGGGAGATGGTCTCGAT
>Ga0137415_10000380_pt1 | contig 41800 bp, 36 predicted proteins | sample CZODoug3_1_1_16f_FD_183082 | JGI IMG/M metagenome (GOLD analysis project Ga0137415, IMG submission 183082) | Vadose zone soil fungal communities from Angelo Coast Range Reserve, California, USA - CZODoug3_1_1_16fungal (Hybrid Assembly) | ecosystem: Environmental > Terrestrial > Soil > Vadose...
ACAGGTGACAACCTGCTGCGCATCCTCGAGACGCGGCTGGACAACGTGGTGTACCGGGCCGGCCTGGCCCGCACCCGCCGGATGGCTCGCCAGCTGGTGAACCACGGCCACTTCACGGTCAACGGCAAGAAGGTGGACATCCCCAGCTTCCGGGTGTCCCAGTACGACATCATCGACGTGCGCACCAAGTCGACGAAGATGGACCCGTTCATCATCGCCAAGGAGACCCAGGGCGACCGTCCGGTGCCGGCCTGGCTGCAGGTCGTGCCGTCCACCCTGCGCATCCTGATCCACCAGGTGCCGGAGCGGGCGCAGATCGACACCCAGGTCACCGAGCAGCTGATCGTCGAGCTCTACTCGAAGTAAGCGGCTCGGCAGTAGCTAGATCCTCCGGGCGCGGAATGGAGCGTCTCGGGGGTGGTCGGGGCCGTGCCGCTGGTTCGCCAGCGGCCCGGCCGCCGGCCGGTTCTGACACGACGTCAAATAGCGGATGTCGTGGAACGAGAGGAAAACGCACGTGCTGATTTCTCAGCGTCCCAGCCTGGCTGAAGACACCGTCGCGGAGACTCGGTCCCGGTTCGTCATCGAGCCGCTCGAGCCCGGCTTCGGCTACACCCTCGGCAACTCGCTGCGCCGGACCCTGCTGTCGTCCATCCCGGGTTCCGCCGTGACCAGCATCCGGATCGACGGGGTGCTGCACGAGTTCACCACCGTCCCCGGGGTGAAGGAAGACGTCACCGACATCATCCTGAACCTGAAGGAGCTGGTGATCAGCTCCGAGGAGGACGAGCCGGTCACCATGTACCTGCGCAAGCAGGGCCCCGGTTCGGTCACCGCCGGCGACATCGTGCCGCCGGCCGGTGTCACCGTGCACAACCCGGACCTGCACATCGCCACGCTGAACGACAAGGGCAAGCTCGAGGTCGAGCTGGTGGTCGAGCGCGGCCGGGGCTACGTCCCGGCGGTGCAGAACAAGGTCAGCGGCGCGGAGATCGGCCGGATCCCGGTCGACTCGATCTACTCGCCGGTGCTCAAGGTGACCTACAAGGTCGAGGCGACCCGGGTCGAGCAGCGCACCGACTTCGACAAGCTGGTGCTGGACGTCGAGACCAAGCCGTCCATGACCCCGCGCGACGCGCTGGCCTCGGCCGGCAAGACCCTGGTCGAGCTGTTCGGCCTGGCGCGCGAGCTCAACGTCGACGCCGAAGGCATCGAGATCGGCCCGTCGCCGCAGGAGGCCGACACCATCGCGGCCTTCGCGATGCCGATCGAGGAGCTGGACCTCACCGTCCGTTCCTACAACTGCCTCAAGCGCGAGGGCATCCACACCGTCGGCGAGCTCGTGGGGCGCAGCGAGGCCGACCTGCTCGACATCCGCAACTTCGGGGCCAAGTCGATCGACGAGGTCAAGATGAAGCTGGTCGGGCTGGGTCTCGCACTGAAGGACAGCCCCCCTGGGTTCGACCCGTCGGTGGCCGCTGTGGACTACGACAGCGAGGGCTTCGACCCGGACCACCTCGGCGACGACGGCCAGGACTACGCCGAAACCGAGCAGCTGTAGCCCGGTGGCTACCCGTGAGTGGCGAGTGTTGCTGTAGCGCCACTCGCCACTCACGCCCGTATCGAAGGAGTGCAAGATGCCTGCCCCGACCAAGGGTCCCCGCCTCGGCGGGTCGCCGTCTCATCAGCGGTTGATCTTGGCCAACCTGGCCACCTCGCTGTTCACCTACGGCAAGATCACCACCACTGAGGCCAAGGCCAAGCGGTTGCGGCCGTACGCCGAGCGCCTGATCACCAAGGCGAAGCGGGGTGACCTGCACAACCGCCGTGAGATCCAGAAGGTGATCCGGGACAAGGACGTGGTGCACCGCCTGCTGACCGAGATCGGCCCGCTGTTCGCCGCCCGCGAGGGTGGCTACACCCGGATCACCAAGACGATGCCGCGCAAGGGCGACAACGCCCCCATGGCGGTCATCGAGCTGATCACCTCGCAGACGGTGACCAACGAGGCGGACCGCGCGCGTCGCGTGGCTGCCTCGCAGGCCACCACGACCCCGACGCCGGCCACCGAGGCACCCGCCGAGGCGGCGGCCCCGGCGGAGCAGGCCGCTCCGGCCGAGGTCGAGGAGAGCTCGTCCACCGAGGACGCCCCCTACGGCGAGGGCAGCCACGCCCCGCTGGCGGACGGCGGCCAGCCGGACGGCTTCCCGGTCAAGGGCAACGACGACTCGAAGCTGTACCACCTGGCCGGGACGTCGCACTACGACCGCACCGTCGCCGAGGTCTGGTTCGCCAGCGCCGACGCGGCCGAGGCCGCCGGCTTCCAGCTGCCGCCCTCGCAGCGGGAGGACGCCGAGTCGGGCGAGAAGGCCGACTCCTGATCTCTGCCGAGATCGGTCCGGCCGCGCTCCGGCGAGTGCGGCTGGACATCAGCTATGACGGCACCGACTTCTCCGGTTGGGCCGTACAACCCGGCCGGCGCACCGTGTGCGGCGTTCTCACCGAGACGCTGAGCACCGTGGTGCGCCGGCCGGTTTTGTTGACGGTGGCCGGCCGTACGGATGCCGGCGTGCACGCCACCGGCCAGGTCGCGCACGTCGACCTGCCCGCTGAGGTCGAGCTGCCGCCGCTGGTCCGCCGGCTGGCCCGGATGTTGCCGCCGGACGTCCGGGTGCGCGAGCTGACGCCCGTGCCAGCGGAGTTCGACGCCCGGTTCTCCGCGCTGCGCCGGCACTACCGCTACCGGATCGCGGTCACCCCGTACGGCGCCGAGCCGCTGCGCGCCCGCGACACGCTGTCCTGGCCGCACGGCGCCGACCTGGCCGCGCTGAACGCCGCGTCCGCCCTGCTGCTCGGCGAGCACGACTTCGTCGCGTTCTGCCGCCGCCGGGAGGGCGCCACCACCATCCGGGCGCTGCAGCGGTTCGAGTGGCGGCCGCTGGACGACGGGGTCTCGGGCGGCGGGGTCTCGGGCGGCGGGGTGCTGGTCGCCGAGGTCAGCGCCGACGCGTTCTGCCACTCGATGGTGCGGTCGCTGGTCGGCGCGCTGCTCGCGGTCGGCCGGGGCCAGCGGCCGGTGGACTGGCCGGCCTCGCTGCTGCGCCGCCCGGAACGGGCCAGCGAGGTCACCGTGGCCCCCGCGCACGGCCTCACCCTGACGGCCGTGGACTACCCGCCACCGGCCGAGCTGGCCGCCCGCGCCGCACTCACCCGCCGCGTCCGAGTCGCCGCCGAAACCCCAGCTCAACCCCTGTGAGTGGTATTGGTCGCCATAGCGACCAATACCACTCACAGGGTCTACGAGTGCTGGTGGGCGGGGTCGGTCTCACGCGGGGACAGCGCCGGGATCTGGTCGATGCTGTGGCGGTGGTCGCCGGCCCGGCCCTCCCGACGGGCCAGCGTGTCCGGGCGCCGCGACCAGCGGTCCAGCAGGTCCCGGTCGGCGACCTCGGTCATCGTCGGCACGCTGTAGCCGCAGGAGTCCGCGATCAGGTCCAGTTCGACGACGATCACCGAGCGCACCCCGGGATGCGGGCCGAACCGCTCCAGCAGTCCAGGCCAGATCGGGTCCGCCGGCAGCACCACGCTGCCCCGCCCGTACAGCCGCAGGATCTTCGCGGTCCGGCCGAACGAGCAGAACATGATCGTGACCCGGCCGTTCTGGCGCAGGTGGGCGATGGTCTCGATCCCGCTGCCGTCCAGGTCGAGATAGGCCACCGTGGTGTCGCCGAGCACCGCGAACGTGTCCGCGTAGCCCTTGGGTGACACGTTGACGTGCCCGTCCGGCCCGCTCGGCGCGGTCGCCACGAAGTACATGGGCTGCGCCGCGATGAACCGCCGCCAGCGGTCGTCCAGCCGTTCGAAGACCTTGCCCACCAGCTGACCCTAGGTCGGCGCGCGGCGGAACGCGAGAGTCTTTGCCCCCTGCTCGTGGCCAGCCGCGGTTCGGTGACAGACCCGTTCGCGGGCTGTGCCACGATTTGGGCCACCGGCCCGCCACCGCCGGTCGGCGAGCAAGAGTCGGCGGGCGACGATCAGGGGGTGGCGTGGTGGCGGAGTCGGCCGAGCTGACGGCGGGGACGGGGTCGGACATCGAGTCGACGGTGCCGGTGGTCGACCCGGTCGCGCGGCACTACAGCCGGCACGCGCTGCTCTCCACGCTGCTCGACGCGCTCTCCGCGGCCGGCAAGTCCGCCGCGCCGATCGACTCCGACGACCTGAGCCCGGTCGACGAGCTGCACACCGGCGGCCGCGCGGCCACCGTCGAGCTGGCCGACCTGCTCGCGCCCAGCCCCGGCGCGCACGTGCTGGACCTCGGCTGTGGCCTCGGCGGCCCGGCGCGCTACCTGGCCCGCCACCGCGGCTGCCGGGTGACCGGGGTGGACCTGGCCAGGGAGCACGCCGAGGTGGCCGCCGAGCTCACCGAGCGCTGCGGACTGGCCGAGTTGGCCACCTTCCGCCAGGGCAGCGTCACCGCGCTGCCGTTCGGCGACGAGGGCTTCGACGCCGCCGTGCTGGTGCACGTCGGGATGAACGTGGCCGACAAGGCGAAGCTGTGCACCGAGGCCTACCGGGTGCTGCGGCCCGGCGGGCGGTTTGCCCTGTACGACGTGATGCGCACCGCCGAGGACGTCGAGCTGACCTACCCGGTGCCGTGGGCGAGCAGCGCGGAGATCAGCTTCCTGGAGTCACCGGCCGAGTACCGCTGGCTGCTCACCGAGGCGGGCTTCACCGTCGAGGAGGGCCGCGACCTCAGCAGCCTGGCGCTCGAGCAGCTGGAGCGGGTGCGTGACCTGCCGGAGGACAAGCTGCCGCCGCTGGGCCCGCACGTGCTGCTCGGCGAGGGTTTCCGGGCGAAGGTGACCAACCTGGCCGACGCGCTGCGCCGCGACCTGGTGGCGTCCATGCAGCTGGTCGCCACCAAGTAGCCGGCTCGGGAGCGAGCGGGTCGGGTGGCGGCGCCGGGACCGGCTAGCGGGCCGGGCGGCGGCGGTGACCGCGGCGGGCTTGCCGCAGCAGCAGCCGGTCCAGCTCCCGTCGGGTCGAGGGACTCCCCGGGAGCGGCCCGAGCCGGCCGGCTGATCTGGCCATTCCGCCCCGCCGGCGGGGGGTGCCCGACTACCGTGAGATCCGGCGTTGATCACCTCTAAACACCGAGTGGGCAGACGATCATGGCTAAGCAACCTGTCACCCGGATGCAGCTCGACGCGTACCGGTTCGGCCAGCGACGCATGGAGTCCGCGCTGGCCCGGCGCGACTCGGTGCTGCTGCACGAGGAGATCCGGGGGCAGCGGCGGGTCGTGGTGTGCGGGGTGGCGCTGGCGATGCTCGGGCTGGTCGCCGCGTTCGCCTACGCCAAGTTCGTGCCCCGGCCGTCCTGGCAGAACCAGGAGGTCGTCGCCGGCACGCAGTCCGGCCGGCTGTTCGCGGTGATCCATCAGCCGGACCGCCTCGTGCCGGTGGCCAACCTGGCCGCGGCCCGCCTGGTGCTCTATGCGGCCCAGCGCGGCGGCGGCGGGCTCGGTGCGGGCGGCTCCTCGGCTACCGCGGCGCCGGTTCCGATCGACGACCAGGCGTTGGATACCGCGCCGCGCACCGCCACCGCCGCGGTGCCCGGGGCGGCCGCGATCCTGCCGTCGGGGGACGACTCGGCGGTGGCCTCGACCGGGCCGTGGGCGCTCTGCGACAGCGTCGCCCCGGGCGTGCAGTCGACGGGGGGCCAGTCGACCAGTGCCCAGTCGACCAGTGCCCAGTCGGCGGGTGGCCTGCCGACCAGCACGCTGATCGCCGGGGCCGGGCCGTCCAGTCCGCTCGGCGGCGCCGGTGGGCTGCTGCTGAAGGGGCCCGACGGGCAGCAGTACCTGGTCCTCGGCGGGCGCAAGTACCGGATCGAGGCGCCCGAGGTGCTGCGCGCCTACGACCTGCGCGACCACACCCCCCGCCCGGCCGCCGCCGCGCTGCTCGGGGTCATCCCGGACGGCCAGCCGCTGGACACGCTCGCGCCGTCCGGCGCCGGCGCTGAGTCCTCGGTACTGCCCGGCCACGTCGTCGGCGACGTCGTGCGGGTGGTCGTCGCCGGCCAGCCGGACCGCGACTACCTGGTGCTGGCCAACGGCGTCCAGGAGATCTCCGCGCCGGTGGCCAGCCTGATCCGGGCCGGCCTGCGCGCCGACCCCAGCGAGCCGCCGGACAGCGTGCGGCTGGAACAGATCAACGCGCTGCCCCGGGTCACCGTGCCCCAGCTGGACGCGTACCCGACCGTGCTGCCCAAGATCGTGGACGGCGCCGGCTCGGTGTGCTGGCAGTGGGGGCCGAACGGGCTGGGCGGCACGGTGACCACAGCCGCCGCGCCGCCGGTGCCGGCCGGGCGCTCGGCGACGCCGCTGGCCCAGGCCGACGGTGTCGGGCCCCGGCTGGATGCGGTGTCCCTGCCGGCCAGCGGCGCGCTGGTGGCCTGCGCGGTGTCCAACGCACAGCGTGGCTGCACGGCGCCCCAGGCCACCTCGAGCGCCCAGCAGAGCTCCGGGGCGCTCTGGCTGGTGTCCGAGACCGGCGTCGGCTACCCCATCGCCAACCCAGAGACCGCCGCCGCGCTCGGCGTGCGGTCGGTGCTGCCGGCGCCGGCGGACGCGCTGCGCGCCCTGCCCGCAGGGCCGACCCTGGACGTCGCCGAGGCGCAGCGCACCGTCGACGTGCTGGTGGCCGCCCCGACCGGCTGACCCCGTCTCGACCGGGCGAGGCCGTCCGTGGTGGGCGAGGCTGTCAGTGGTGGGCGGGCCGACTCGCTGAGCCGGTCAGCGCCGGGGGTCGGACCGCCAACCGGTGCGCAGCCGGCCGACCGCGAGCCCGCCGGCCGTGACGCTGGCCAGCAGTGCGAGCAGGCCGCCCCAGAGCGCACCGGGTCCGCTCGCCCGCTGCTCCGTCGACGCGGCGCCCAGCTGCAGGGTGCCGGTGTCGCCGGCCGCCGGCGACCCGGACGGCGGCGGCAGGACCACCGGCGTGCGGGTCAGCGCGGCCACCGGGTCGACCATGCCGAAACCGACGGTGTCGCTGCGTCCCGAGGCGTGCTGGGCGGCGGTTGCGGTGATCCGGTCCATCACCTGGCGGGCGGTCAGCTGGGGGTAGCGGGCCCGGATCAACGCGGCCAGGCCGGCGACCGAGGGCGCCGCGAAGCTGGTGCCGTTGATCGCGGTGACCGTGTCGACCTGGGAGAGCTGGTCGGTCAGCCCGGCCCCGCTGACCGAGAGCGACATCAGCCGTTCGCCCGGCGCGGCCACGTCGACCCACGGCCCGGGATAGCTGAACGGGGAGGCCAGCCCGTTCGGCCCGACCGCGGCCACGGTGAGCACGTCGCCGTCGAACCAGCCCGGGTAGGCCACCGTGTCGGGCCGGGGCAGGTCGGGGCAGGAGCCGTCGTTGCCCGGCACCCCGGCCGCCCCGGTGTTGCCGGCGGCCGCGACGACCACGACATTGCGCAGCACCGCGCTGTGGATGGCGACCTGCAGCTCGGCGGCGCCCGGCGCGTTCGGTGCGGCGCAGGACACCTCGGAAATGTTGATCACTTTCGCGCCCAGGTCGACGGCGTGCACGACCGCCCTGGCCAGCGTGTCCAGGTTTCCGGCCGGCAACCTGCGGTCGCCGTGGCCGGGCACGCTGAACGACGGGCTGGACTGCCGGATGGAGATGATCTCGGCCGCCGGCGCCACCCCGGCGAACCCGGTGCCGGCTTCGGCCGCCGCCGCCGCGATGCCGGCGACCGCGGTGCCGTGCCCGTCGCAGTCGGCCAGCCCGTTGCCCCCGGCCACGTAATCGCCGCCGGCGATCAGCCGACCGGCCAGCAGGGGGTGCCGCGCCACCCCGGTGTCGATCACCGCGATGCGCACCCCCCGGCCTCGGCTCGCCGACCACAGCTCGGGCAGCGCGAACAGCCGCTGGCCCCACAGCAGGTTGGGCACGGCGGCCTGGTCCGGGGTGTGCGTGGTGCCGGCGCACTGCATCTCCTGCCGGACCCCGGGCAGCGCGGTGAGCGGGCCGTCGTCGGGCAGCCGGTCGACGTCGATCGGGGGTGGCTGGGGCAGCTCCGCCGGGGTCCGGTGCGCTGCGGCGGCCGCCACTGGGGTTGCGTGAGCCGGTACCGCGGCCGGCCGCCGCGCCGCCGCGCCGCCGGCCGCCGGAGTCGCGAGGGCCGTCATCGAGCCGGATGCCGGGGTCGCGCCGGCCGCCGCCCCGCTGGCCGCCGCGAGAGCCGTGGAGGGCACGTCGGCGCTCGGCGACGCGCCGGCCACCGAGGGCAGCAGCGCGGTGGCCGCCAGCGCCAGCCCGGCCGCCGTGCGCCTCACAGCCCGCGTACCACCCGGTAGAGGTCCAGCACGGCCAGGGCCAGCGGGAACGTGGCCACCACGAGCACGGCCTCCACGATGTCCACGGTGCGGCGCAGCACGGGGGAGGACTCCCGCCTCGGCCCGGTCCGCACCAGCCAGATCGCCACGGCGCCGGCCACCAACAGCACCGCCACCCCGACCAGCCGGACCAGCGCCGGCCCGGTGACGGCAACCCCGGCGACCAGGGCCAGCCCGGCGAGCAGGCCACCGGCCAGCGGCGTAGCGGACGCGGCGGCGGTGACGTAGCCGCGCGAGCGCAGCAGCAGCACGGCGACCACGACGGCGGCGAAGCCGCGCCCGGCCCAGCCCCCGCCGGCGGCGGCGAGCACCGCGCCGAGGCAGGCCACCGCCGTGGCGCCGAGCACCAGGCCGGCGAGGTACGTGTGCGCGAGCCGGGACTGGTAGCGGATCTCCTCGGCGGAGGCGAACTCCCACTGCGCGTCGGCGGAGATCATCTCGTCCACCGTGGTGGGGATGACCGGCGGTGGCAGCCCGGCCAGCCGGATGCCGGCCCGAGGCAGCAGCGGCAGCAGGCCGACCGCGACGGCGGCCGCCCCCGCCGCCAGGCCGCTGCCGGACGCGGCGCCGAACACGCCGAGCAGGGCGGCCAGCGCGGTCAGTGCGGTGGCCAGCGCGGTGCCCACCAGTACCGGGGCGGCGGTGCCGAGCAGCGCCAGCCCGGCGGCCGACGCGGCGGCGGCGAGGGCGGCGGCGAGCAGCACGTGCCCGGCGCTCGGGGTGCCGGGCAGCGCGGCGAACCCGGCCGCCGAGGCCAGCGGGACCGCGCCGGTGGCCAGCAGCACGGCGGCGGTGGAATCCCGCCGCATGATCCGCACCGCGCCGCCAAGCGCCCCAGCGGCGGCCAGCGCACCGATCGCCGCGGCCACCGCGTGCGGGTGCTCGCCCCAACCTCGGGCAGCGGCCAACAGGATTGCGGCGGCCAGCGCGGCCAGCACGCCGGCGGCCAGCCCGCCCACCCGGCGGCCGCGCTGGTTCCACGGCCGCACGGCGAACGACTCCGGCGCCGCCGCCAGGTCGTCCGCCCGGTCCGGCCAGGCACTGGGCTCGCCGTCCGGGGCGCGGACCGCCTCGGCCACCGCGTCCACCGGGTCGTCGAAGACCGGCGGCGGGGGCGCGTCGGACCGCCGGCGCAGCCGCAGCAGGTCACCGTCGAGCACGCCCAGCCCGGCCAGGGTGGCCTGCGGGGGCAGCTCGGCCCCGGCCGCGGCGGCCAGGCACCAGGCCGTCGGCGAGCCCGACCGGTCCGCGGCGGACTGGCGGGTGCCGGACTCCCCGGCGAGCTCGCTGAGCATCGGAACCAGCTCGGCCACGGTCAGGTCGGTGGGCAGCGCAAGATCCATCCGGGACCGCGGCGCCAGCACCGTCACCCGACAGAACCGGGTGCTGTCGGCGCGCGTCTCGGCCCGTGCCACACCGGCGTCCGGCCTGGTCATGCCGCCTCCTGCCTCGGGAAGAAGCCCAGAAAAAAGATCGGGCCGCTACCGGGGTCGGGTTTTCCCAAACGGCCCCGGCGGGCGCTGTCGGGTTCTTAGTATTGCGGCGCCCGATCGCCCGTGAGGGCGGTTTGGCGGAACTGGTCGGACGGGCTTCGACACGGCCGCCGCGCACGGTTTTTCGGGCACCTCGGCGCGCGCCCGGGTCCATGAACGAGGGGACGGCTGCCCATGAGTACCCGCACGGTGCGCCGCGCGCCGCGGACCGCGCCACCTCGGCTGCCCGGCGGCGAGCTCTCCTTGGAACCGCCCCCGGAGCCGGCCAAGCCGGTGCCGGCCGGCCTCGCCCAGCGGCTGATGCCGGCCGTCATGGTGCTCGGTTCGCTCGGCTTCATCGTGGTGATGGGCGCGCAGAACCCGACGTCGTGGCTGTTCGGCGGCATGTTCGCGCTGTCCACGGTCGGCATGATGGCCGGCGGCATGGGACGCGGCGGCGGCCAGCGCGCGGAGACCGACGAGAACCGCCGCGACTACCTGCGCTACCTGGCCCAGGAGCGGCGGCGGATCCGGGTTGTGGCCGCCGCGCAGCGCACCGCGCTGGAGTGGACGCACCCGGACCCGGCCGCGCTGCTCGCCGTGCCGGACACCGACCGGCTGTGGGAACGGCGGGAGACCGACCCGGACTTCGGCCAGGTCAGGGTCGGCCGGGGGCGCCAACGGCTGGCCACTCGACTGGTCGCGCCGCAGACCGGGCCGCTCGACCAGCTCGAGCCGGTCTGCGCCTGGGCACTGCGCAGGCTGCTGCGGGCGCACTCGGTGGTGCCGGAGCTGCCGGTGGCGGTGTCCCTGTCCGTGCGCCGCGTCTGCCTACGCGCCGGGGCTGACGTCGAGAGCGCTGACGTCGAGAGCGCGGACGTCGAACGGGCGGCCGACGAGGGGCCGGCGATCACCCGGGGGCTGGCCAGGGCGATGATCGCGCAGTACGCGGCGTGGCACAGCCCAGCCGAGGCGCGCCTCGCGGTGATCGCGTCATCCGCCACCTTCGCGAACTGGGACTGGGTGAAGTGGCTGCCGCACGTACAGCACCCGACCCTGACCGATGAGATCGGCGCACTGCGGATGGTCACCGGGCGTCCGGCCGAGGTCGCCGACTGGCTGGCCGCGCCGACCGCGCCGACCGCCAGCGGCAACCCCGCCCGGCTGCTGATCGTGGTGGACGGGGTGGACGTGCGCCGGGCCGGTGCCCAGTGGCTGGACCGCCCCGAGGTCACCGTGCTGCGGCTGGCCGACGCGGGCGAGGCCCCGACCGGGGAGCGCGGCGAGCTGACCCTGCTGGTCGAGCCCGGCCGGCTGGGCTTCAGCACCGAACCGGCCGCCACCGAGGCGCGGCAGTGGATCGGCGAGCCGGACACGCTCAGCCTGGCCGAGGCGACCACGCTGGCCCGCCGGATGGCCCGCTACCGCGCCCCGCGCGGCGTCGAGCCGGACACCGGCCGGCCGCTGCGCAACACCGTCGGGCTGCCCGAGCTGCTCGGCCTTGAGGACCCCGGCGAGGTGGCGCTGGCCAGGGCACGCTGGCGCGACTCGGCCCCGGACACGCTGCGGGTGCCGATCGGAGTCGGCGAGGCCGGCGAGCCGGTGCTGCTGGACCTGAAGGAGTCCGCGCAGGGTGGCTCCGGGCCGCACGGGCTGTGCATCGGGGCGACCGGTTCCGGCAAGTCGGAGCTGCTGCGCACCCTGCTGCTCGGACTGGCCGCCACGCACGGCTCGGACCGGCTGAACATGGTGCTGATCGACTTCAAGGGCGGCGCCACGTTCCTGGGCATGGCCGAGCTGCCGCACGTCTCGGCGGTGATCACGAACCTGGCCGACGAGCTGGCCCTGGTCGACCGGATGGCGGATGCGCTGGCCGGCGAGATCACCCGCCGGCAGGAGGCACTGCGCGCGGCCGGCAACCTGGCCAGCGTCGGCGACTACGAGCGGGCGCGCCGCTCCGGCGCCGAGCTGCCGCCGCTGCCCGCGCTGCTGATCGTGGTCGACGAGTTCTCCGAGATGCTCGCCCAGCGCCCCGAGCTGGTCGATCTGATGGTCACCATCGGGCGGCTGGGGCGGTCGCTGCAGATGCACCTGCTGCTGGCCTCCCAGCGGCTGGACGAGGGGCGACTGCGCGGGCTGGAGTCCCACCTGTCGTACCGGATCGCGCTGCGCACGTTCTCCCCGGCGGAGTCGCGGGCGGTGCTCGGCGTGCCGGACGCCTACCAGCTGCCGCCGATGCCCGGTTCCGGCTACCTCGCGCTGGGCACCGACGAGCTGGTCCGGTTCCGCGCCGCGTACGTGTCCTCGCCACAGGCGGTCGGGGTGGCCCCGGCGCCGGCCGCGCTCGCCGGTGCGGCCCGGCCCCGGCTGTTCACCGCGACCCGCGTCGGCACCCGCCCCGGCGACCCGGACGACTCGGTGACCCAGGTGCTGCTGCCCACCCCGATCGGCAGTGCGGACTGGGGCGGCCCGGCGACCGAGGTGATCCACGGCGCGGTCGCGCTGCGCGACGGCGCGCCGGGGCAGGGCGGCCACGGCGGGCCGGGCCACAGCCCGATGCTGAGCGCGGCCGCCCAGCTCGGCCTTCCCGGTACGGCGGGCCCGAGCGCGGCTCGCACGGTGCTGGACCTGATGGTCAGCGCGATGGCCGGCCAGGGCCCGCCGGCCCACCGGGTCTGGCTGCCGCCGCTGGATACGCCGCCCGCGCTGGACAGCCTGCTGCCGGCGCTCGGCCGGGGTCCGCGCGGCCTCGGCACCCGGGACAGCGGCGGCCTGCGGGTGCCGGTCGGGCTGATCGACCGCCCCTACCACCAGCGCTGGGACCCGATGGTCGCCGACTTCTCCTCGGCCGCCGGGCACGGCGTGGTCGCCGGCGCCCCACAGTCGGGCAAGTCCACCCTGCTGCGCACCGTGCTGCTCAGCCTCGCGCTGACCAACACCCCGCACGAGCTGACCATCTTCGCGCTGGACTTCGGCGGCGGCATGCTCGACGGGCTGTCCCGGCTGCCGCACGTCGGCGGGGTGGCGGACCGCCAGCACCCGGACGTGGTGCGCCGGACCGTCGCCGAGGTCAGCGGCCTGCTGGCCGACCGGGAGCGCACCTTCCGGGAGGCCGGCGTGGAGTCGGCCGCCGACTTTCGCCGTCGCCGGGCGCTCGGCGAGTTCGGCAGTGACAGCGGAGCCGACCCGCACGGCGACGTGTTCCTGGTGGTGGACGGCTACCTCACGTTGCGCTCCGAGTTCGAGGAGCTGGAGGCGCAGCTGCTGCCGCTGGCCAGTCGCGGGCTGTCCTACGGCGTGCACCTGTTGATCTCGGCCAACCGCTGGACCGAGCTGCGCCCGGCGCTGAAGGACCTGCTGGGGACCCGGTTCGAGCTGCGGCTCGGTGACCCGGCCGACTCCGAGGTGGATCGGCGGCGCGCCGCCCTGGTGCCGGCCAAGCCGGGTCAGGGGCTGGCGCCGGATGGTGGGCACAGCGTGATCGCCCGACCCGCGCTGGACACCATCGGCGGCGGTTTTGCCGAGGCGGTGGCGGCGGTCGCCGAGTCCTGGACCGGGGCGGCCGCGCCGGCCGTGCGGCTGCTGCCGGACCGGATGGACTACCGAGCGGTGCTGGCCAGGGGTACCGCGCTGGCGGCCGCCGGGGTCGCCCGGCCGAGCTCGCCGCACGCGCTGCCGATCGGCGTCGACGAGGCCCGCCTCGAGCCGGTCTATCTCGACTTCGACGCCGAGCCGCACCTGCTCTGCTTCGCCGACGGGGAGAGCGGCAAGACCAACCTGCTGCGGGTGCTCAGCCGGGGCATCACCGGTCAGCTCGCCCCGGAGCAGGCGCGCATCGTGCTCGTCGACTACCGGCGCACCCTGCTCGGCCAGGTACCGGCCAGCCACCTGATCGGCTACGCCAGCAACAGCGAGACCGCCGGCCAGGCGATCGGCGAGGTGGCCGCGTCGCTGCGCCGCCGGCTGCCCGGTGCCGACGTCACGCCCGCGCAGCTGCGCACCCGGTCCTGGTGGACCGGCCCCGAGGTGTACGTGCTGGTGGATGACTACGACCTGGTCGCCAGCAACGGCGCGGCCGGCTCGCCCAACCCGCTGCTACCGCTGCTGGAGTTCCTGCCCCAGGCCAAGGACGTCGGCCTGCACCTGGTGCTGGCCCGGCGCAGCGGCGGGGCCGGGCGCGCGCTGTTCGAGCCGGTCATCGCGCGGCTGCGCGAGCTGGCCTCGCCCGGCCTGATGATGAGCGGCAGCGCCGAGGAGGGCCCGCTGCTCGACGGCGTCAAGCCCAGCCCGTTGCCGCCGGGGCGCGCCGTGCTGGTCGGTCGGCGCGCCGGTCGGCAGCGGGTGCAGGTCGCGCTGCTCGAGGTCGATGCCGAGGTCGACGCCGAGCCCGCACCCGAACCGGCCCAACCGGATCCGCCGGTCACCAGGGCCAAGCCGACGCGTTCGACCGCCCGCAAGGCTCCGGCGGCCAAACCGAGGTCGGCTCCCGAACCCAGCGCGGCGGCCGAACCGGGAGTGGCGGCCGAGGCGCCACCGAGGCCGACCCGGGCGGCCAGGAGAGCGGCGAAGAAGCCACCGGCATGAGGCTGGCCGTCGAGCTGGGTGTCGCCACCGTCCGGCTCGGCTCGGCCGACGGCCGGGGTGAGGTGCCCCGGGTGGTGGCCCGGGCGCCCTCGGGGTCGGCCGAGGCCGCCGTGCGGGCCGCGCTGCACCGGTTCGACTCGGCGGCCGACCGTGTCGAGGAGCTCGCCGTGGCGTACCCGGCGCACTGGTCCGAGCGCGCGGCACTGGCCGGGGCCGACCGGCTCGCCGTCCCGGGTCTGCCGGTGCGGATCTGCTCGTCCGCGCTGGCCGCCGCGCGGGAGCTGGCCGCCCGCGCGACCCCGCCGCCCGGGCCGCTCGCGGTGCTCCAGGTCGGCCCGACCGGCAGCTGCGCGACGGTGCTCGGCGGACCGGATGGGCCCCGGCTCGCCGTCCGGCACGCGGCGCGGAACAGCGGAAACCATCCGCTCTGGGTGCTGACCGAGGCCGCGGCCGACGCCGGCATACCCCCGTGCGAGCTCACCGGCGGCACGCTGCTGGTGGCCGAGCGGGCGGTCGCCGAGCGGCTGGTCGAGCCGCTCACCGACCTGCTCGGCGAGCGCCCGGTGGTGCCCGCCGACCCGGACAGCCTGGCCGTGCTCGGCGCGCTGCGCCCCGCCGGGCCCGCCCAGCTAGCCGCACCGGAGTCCACCGGACCCGAGCCCGCCGGACCCGAGCCCGCCGAACCGGGGTCAGCCGAACCGGGGGCCGCCGGACGAGGGTCCGCCGGACCTCGGCCCGCCGCTGCCGCCCCGGCGCTGGCCGCCGGGCTGTGGTCGCCCGCCGGGCCGAGGCGGCGGGTCCGGTCGGCGCTCGGTGGCGCCGTGGGGCCTGTGCTCGCGGCACTGGTCGCCGCCGCGCTGACCTGGCTGGGCAGCGGGGTGGGCGCCGCCGCGTTCGGGGCCGCCGCAGGCCCGGGGGTGGACACCGAGCACGCCGGCGAGGCCGCACAGCTGGCCCAGTACGACTACACGGTGCGGCTGCCGGCCGGCTGGCGGCACACCGGCGGCCTGCCGGAGCGGCGCCGCACGCTGCTCACCCCGGTCGGCGCGCCGGCCGGCTCGGACCTGATCGCGATCGAGCAGACCCCGCTCGGCTACGACAGCGCGGCGGAGCCGGACCGGGCGTTCCGCGAGCTGCGCGACCGGTACGAGCGAGCCGCCGCCGACGGCGCGGAGCTGACCGAGTTCACCCTGTCCACCCGGTTCGCCGACCGGGACGTGATCGCCTATCAGCAGCGCCAGCCCCAGCTCAACGCCGAGGTCGACTGGTACGTCCTGTTCGACCGGGATGCCCAGCTCAGCGTCGGCTGCCAGCGCACCTCGGCCGGCGCCGATGCGGTGCGGGCGGCGTGCGCCGAGGTGGTCGGCACGCTGCGCGGGCGGCCCTGAGCAGTTGGGTTGTGCCGGTGGTGGTGGTGCGCTGTCCCATTGTCCCCGAAACAGGGGACGACGTCGCGAGCGCGAGGGAGGACAGTCGGTGGCCTGTTGGCGACAGCAGGCCCAATGTGATCGGTAAGGGGCGCACCGTGGCCGTAGGCGTTGGCGGAGTACCGGATTCCGCTCTGCAGGATCTCGGGTCGGTAGTACGAGGGCAGCTGCTCGGTCCCCGCGACGTTGGTTACGACACCTCGCGCGCGGTGTTCAACAGCATGATCGATCGTCGTCCGCGCGCGGTCCTGCGGTGCGCGGATGCCTCCGACGTGGTTCGAGGCATCACGTTCGCACGCCGACACCGGCTCGCGCTCTCGGTGCGGGGCGGCGGGCACAACGTGGCCGGGAGTGCCGTAGTCGACGGCGCTCTGCTGCTTGACCTGTCCGGCCTGAAAGACGCCCGGGTCGATCCCACCAGCAGGACCGTCCGTGCCGACCCGGGCCTGACGCTGGGGGAGTTCGACCGTGCCACCCAGGCCTTCGGACTGGCCACGACGCTCGGGGTCGTGTCCATGACCGGTATCGCGGGACTGACTCTGGGCGGTGGGCTGGGTTGGCTCAACGGTCGTTATGGCCTCGCCTGCGACAACCTGGTCTCGGCCGAGGTCGCGACCGCCGATGGACAGCTCTTGAGAGCCAGCGAGCGGGAGAATGAGGACCTGTTCTGGGCCATCCGGGGCGGGGGCGGCAATTTCGGGGTCGTCACCTCCTTCGAGTACCGGCTTCATCCGGTTGACCAGGTCCTCGCGGGTGGACTGTCCTATCCGATGAGCACCGCCCCGACGGTGCTGCGGTTCTACGACGAGTTCGTCAAGGCGGCTCCCGACGAGCTGTCCACGGCCGCGTCGTTCGCGCTCAGCCCGGCCGGCGAGCCCGCCGTGTCGATCGGGGTCTGTTACTGCGGCCCGCTCGATGAGGGCGAACGCGTCCTGCGCCCGCTGCGCGCTTTCCGGTCCCCGGTCGAGGACAGCATCCAGCCCATGCCCTACACAGCCCTGCAGAGCGGGCCTGACGAGGGCTTTCCCCCGGCCGACTGCACTACTGGAAGTCTGGCTACCTCCGCGATCTGACCGACACCGCGATCGAGACACTGATCCGGTTCGTGCCCTCGATGCCGTCCTCCGCCAGCGGCGCGGGCCTGCAGCAGATGCACGGAGCGGCCAGCCGGGTCGCCCCCTCGGCCACCGCCTTCCCCCACCGCGCGGAGCAGTACGACTTCCTCATCCTGTCGCAATGGTCGGACGCTGCTGACTCGCAACGCAACATCGAGTGGACCAGAGCGCTGTTCGAGGCGATGCGGCCGCATCTCGAGGACGCGGTGTATGTCAACAACCTCGGCGACGAGGGCCCGAGCCGGGTCCGGGCTGCCTACGGAGACAACTACCCGCGCTTGGCCGCAATCAAAAAAACCTACGACCCCGACAACCTGTTCCGGGCGAACCAGAACATCGCGCCACCTCCGGACGTACTCGGTGGAGAGCACGGCAGGTAATCCGTCGCGTTCGCAATCGCACACGAAACCCCGCATTCGACTCCGCGGCCGCGTGCCGGCTGACAGCGTGAAGTCGTTCACGCCGCCCGAGCGGGCCGCGAACTGACTAGAGCGAGAGGCAGTGATGGCGATGGCCGCGGGGTACGGCACCACCACCGAGGAGATGCAGCGAGCCGCCCAACAGGTGGCCCAGGTCAACGAGCAGGTGCAGGCCCAGCTGTCCGCGCTGCGCAACCAGCTGGCGCCGCTGGCCGGTGCCTGGCGGGGCGAGGCGTCCACCGCGTTCCAGGGCCTGATGGCCCGGTGGGACAGCGACGCGCGCACCTTGAACCAGGCGCTGCGGGGCATCGGGGACGCGATCCAGGGAACCGGCCGTAGCTACCAGCAGGCCGAGGAGCAGCAGCGCCAGGGCATGTCGGCGATCCAGGGCGCGCTGGGCTGACCGGTCGCGACGAGACACAGAGGACGGAAATCAGATGTCTGAGATCAAGGTAACTTTCGGCGAGATGGCGGCCGCCCAGCAGAACGTGGCGAGCACCGCGCAGCGGATGAACTCCCAGCTGGAGGACCTCAAGCGCTCACTGGCCCCGATGGTGGCCACCTGGACCGGCCAGGCCGCCGAGGACTACCAGGTCAAGCAGCGGCAATGGGATACCTCGGCGGCCGACCTGAACCAGGTGCTGACGCAGATCGGGGTGGCTCTCGGGCACGCCAACGAGGGCTACCAGCAGGTTGAACAGTCCAATGCGAGCCGCTGGGCGTGATGCGCGACACCGCGGTTCGGCGGTGGCGGGCCCGCTGTCGGCGCGGTATCGGCATAGGATCTGGTCATCCTCGATGGGTCACCGAGGGGTCACAGCAGGTGCCGCGCCGACCCGTTTTGACCCACCATGACAACGACGGGTACCCTCGAAAGTCGTTGTGCTGCGAACGGCGAGTGTTGTGAAGACAATGAGGCCGTTCGTCCGAGCACCCCGGGTTCGGCTCGTGCCGAACTCCAGGCAGCTCCCGCAAGCCAGAGACGACGAGGTAGGTCCGTGCGCACGTTCAGTCCGAAGCCCGGCGAGGTCACTCGCGCCTGGCATGTCATCGACGCTACCGACATCGTGCTGGGTCGGCTCGCCACGCACGCCGCCACGTTGCTGCGCGGTAAGCACAAGCCGACCTTCGCCCCGCATGTCGACACCGGCGACTTCGTCGTGATCGTCAACGCCGAGAAGGTGGCGGTGTCCGGCAACAAGCGGGACGACAAGTTTGTCTACCGGCACAGTGGCTACCCGGGCGGTCTGCGCCAGCGTTCGGTCGGGGAGATGCTGGACAAGCACCCGGACCGGCTGGTCGAGAAGGCCGTCAAGGGCATGTTGCCGAAGAACCGGCTTGGCCGGGCCATGGGCAAGAAGCTCAAGGTCTACGCCGGTCCGACGCACCCGCACGCCGCGCAGCAGCCGCAGCCCTTCGAGATCAACCAGGTGAGCCAGTGAGTGCCCCCGAGCAGTCCTCCGACGTCGTCGAAGAGATCGAGACCGAGACCGAGACCCCGGTGGTGAGTGCCGCGGTCCAGGAGACCCCGGCACCGGTGGTCTCCGGCCGCCCGGTGCAGACCGTGGGGCGCCGCAAGGAAGCCGTGGTGCGGGTCCGCCTGGTGCCCGGCACCGGCAACTTCCGGCTCAACGGCAAGGACCTTCCGGTCTACTTCCCGAACAAGGTGCACCAGCAGCTGATCAAGGAGCCGCTGGTGATCACCGAGCAGGTCGAGAAGTACGACGTGTTGGCCACCCTGCACGGCGGCGGCATCTCCGGCCAGGCCGGCGCGCTGCGCCTGGGTATCGCCCGGGCCCTGATCGTGCTGAACATCGACGATCGCCCGGCGCTCAAGGCGGCCGGCTTCCTCACCCGTGACGCCCGGGCCACCGAGCGCAAGAAGTACGGCTTGAAGAAGGCCCGCAAGGCGCCTCAGTACAGCAAGCGCTGACCCCCACATGGGCCGGCTGTTCGGTACAGACGGCGTTCGGGGCCTGGCCAACGCGGAGCTGACTCCCGAGCTCGGGATGGCCGTGGCCAGTTCGGCTGCCCGGGTACTTGCGGAGAGCGATCGTTCGCACCGCCCGGTGGCCGTAGTCGGTCGGGATCCCCGCGCCAGTGGCGAGATGCTGGAGGCGGCGGTTACCGCCGGGCTGGCCTCGGCCGGTGCGGACGTGCTGCGGGCGGGGGTGCTACCCACCCCCGCCGTGGCCTACCTGGTGGGCGAGCTGGGTGCCGACTTGGGTGTGATGATCTCCGCGTCGCACAACCCGATGCCGGACAACGGGATCAAGCTGTTCGCCGAGGGCGGGCACAAGCTGCCGGACACGGTGGAGGACGCCATCGAGGCGCGCCTCTACGAGCCGGGCAGCCGACCGGTCGGGGTCGCGGTCGGCCGGGTTCGTGAGCTGGCCGATGCCGGTGAGCGCTACCTGCGGCACCTGCGCGTCGCCGGCGCGGGCAGCACCGCGTTGACCGGGCTCAAGGTCGTGGTGGACTGCGCAAACGGCGCCGCCGCCGAGCTCGCCCCGGAGGCCTATCGCCGCGCCGGTGCCGAGGTGGTGGCGATCCACGCCGCCCCGGACGGGCTGAACATCAACGACAACTGCGGCTCGACGCACCTCGGCGAGGTGACCGCCGCCGTCCGCGCGCACGGCGCCGACCTCGGCATCGCCCACGACGGGGACGCCGACCGCTGCCTTGCGGTGACCGCCGACGGTGACCCGGTGGACGGCGACCACATCATGGCGGTGCTGGCGCTGGCGCTGCGGGAGAGCGGCGAGCTGGTCGAGGACACGCTGGTCGCCACGGTGATGAGCAACCTCGGGCTGCACCTGGCCATGCGGGACGCCGGTATCGCGGTGCGGACCACCGCCGTCGGTGACCGGTACGTGCTCGAAGGCCTCCGCGCCGGTGGCTACACCCTCGGCGGCGAGCAGTCCGGGCACCTCGTGCTGCCGGCGCACGCCACCACCGGCGACGGCGTGCTCACCGCGCTGCGGCTGATGGCCCGGATGTCCGCCACCGGACGCACCCTGGCCGAGCTGGCCTCGGTGATGGTCGCGCTGCCGCAGGTGCTGGTCAACGTGCGGGTGACCGACAAGGCCACCGTCGCCGCCGCCCCCGAGGTTCGGGACGCGGTGGCCAAGGCGGAGGTCGAGCTGGGCGACCAGGGTCGGGTGCTGCTGCGCCCGTCCGGCACCGAACAGCTGGTCCGGGTGATGGTCGAGGCCCCGACCAGGGAGCTCGCCGAGCGGATCGGCGAACAGCTCGCCACCGTGGTCGCCGCCGCCAGCTGACCCCCTACGCGCTCGGCCCGGCGTCGGTGTGTGCGATCGCACCGGAATTGGTCGGTTCTCCCTCGGCGGGACGCGGCGGTTGGCACGCTCGTCGCATGGCAGCGAACCTCGAACTGGATCCGGCCGCGGCCCTGGTCGGCGCGGCCCGGCTGGCGGTGCTGGCCGACCGGCTGAGCGCGGCGGCGGCCACGGTGCACGACACGGCGGTCGACGAGTTCGCCTCGCCATCTGGCGTGTTGGCGCGCCGCGACGACGTGGCCGCCCGGCTCGGCCGCCGCTGCGCCGACGTCGCGCTGGTGGCCGTTCGCACGCGCGGGCACGCCGAGGCCGTCGGGGCGCACGACCGGCTGGTCGCCGAGGAGGCGCGGCGGCTCGAGGCAGGGCTCGCCGCGCACCGCCGATGACGGCCCGGCTGGCTCCGATCGCCCCGGTGCTCGCCGCGCTCGAGCGCTGGCGGCCCGTGTATCTGCGCTGGTGGGACCATCCGTGTCGGCGCATTGGCGGGGACTCCGCGGCTGATTCCGCCGGCTTCGGTGACGGTGCTGGCGCCCCAGGGCTGCCCTGGGCGGCAGCCGAGCGGCACCCCTCGACCGGGCAACGGCCGTGGGCGCCCGAGGATCGGCCCTGGACGGCAGAGGATCAGCCGTGGACGGCAGCGGAACAGCACTGGTCGACCGCGGCACGGCCGTGCTCGGCTGTGCAACGGCCGTGGTCGGCCGAGGAGCAGGAGCGGCTCGACCGACTGGTCGGCACCGATCCGGGTTCGTTGGCCGCCTCGGCCGATCGGTTCGACGCGGTGGCCGCCGAGCTCGCCGACATCGGCCGGGCGGCCGGCGCGGTAGGGGTCGAGGCGACGGTCGGGCCGAGCGCCGCGGCCAGCTGCACGGCGTTGGCGGCGGCGATCGAGTCCGAGGCGACCGAGGTGACGGCGCTGGCCGGCGAGCTCCGGGCGGCCTCGGCGCGGCTGGACACGTGGCTGACCGAGCTGGTCCGCCAGGTGCTGCGGGTCTGCGACGGCGTGCGGGACGGCGGCGCGTACCGCTCGTCGCTGTGGCTCGCGCAGCGCGACGCCGACGAGGCCGATACGGTGACCTCGCTGGTCGCGCGGTACCCCGGCCGCAATGCGCTGGAGTTGGCTGAGCCGGCCGCGTTGGCGCGCTGGACGCGGTTGGACGAGCTGGTCGGTGCGCACGGCGCGGTGCTCGCGGCGCTGCGGGCCGGGTTGGCCGTCGCCGACGTCTGGGATGCCGGCCCTGGCTCGGCTACCGGCGCCGGCCCCGCGCCCTGGGTCGGGACCGGCGCAGACTCTGGTTCTGGTTCTGGTCCTGGTCCTGGTCCGGACCGGTCGGGCGGTGCCGGCGCCTGGCTCAGCGAGGGGCCGGCACCCGAGCCCGACGTCGTGGTGGACCGCGAGTACCGCGACCGGGTGTCTCGGGACTGGCAGCCGCTGCTGCCGGAGCCGGCCATCCAGCAGGCGCCGGTGGTGCCCGTCGAGCGACCGCCGGAGCAGCCCGGCGCGGTGCCGGACCGGCCGGCGCAGGTGCCGGTGGCGTCGAGCCAGATCCAGCCCGGTACCGGTCCGCGGCTGGCCGGGGTCGAGGGCGATCGGGTGGGCACGGACATGGGGGTCCGGGTCGCCGAGCTGCCAGATGCCCCGGCGACTCGGGCTCGGCAGCCGGCCCGGTAGTCCGCGGCTCAGCTCGGAGCGGCCGCTCCGACAGCCCTTCGTAGGGATAGGGCGTGCCGGTACCTGCGACAAAACCGCTGGTCAAACCCCGCGAGTGGCAAGTTGGCCGATAACCCAGCTCGCCACTCACGGGTTAGCGGGCTCGGCTGGTCAGCGGGTGAGCAGCAGCTCGGTGCCCTTGAGCTCCCCAGAGACGAGCTCGTCGAGGTCGCTGCTCCCGTGCAGGGCGTGCAGCAGGAAACCGGTCATCAGCGCGCGGGCCAGCCGGGCGGTGCCGGCGTGCGGCTTGCCGGCGAGCAGTGAGTCCATCCAGCCGCGGCCGCTGAGGAAGCCGAGGTGGTTGGCCTTCGGCAGGGTGCGCAGCACGACCGGCCCGCCCCAGCCGGCGGCGATCGGCTCGGCGTTGCCGACCGCGGGGCTGATCTGGTCCCGGCCGGCGGCCAGGTGCAGCGCGGGCGCGGTGACCAGCGGCGCGGTGTCGATCGCGGACGGCCGGGTCTCCGAAGCGGCCAGGGTGACCACGGCCGCGACCGGTTCGCCGGCAGCCTCCCGGTCGGCCGCCGCCAGCACCGCGCAGCCGCCGCCCATGCCGTGCCCGGCCAGCGCCAGGCGCCGCCGGTCCACGCTGATCGCCCCGTCGCCGAGGCGGACCCCGACGCAGACGTCGAGCGCGCTGCGCAGGTCACCGCTGAATCGCGCGTGGCTGGGAATCGGGCCTCGGAAGCTGGCCGGCGCGGCGGCTACGAAGCCCCAGGACGCCAGGTGCCGCAGTAGCGGCAGGTAGCGGTCCGGGCTCTGCACCCAGTCGTGGCCGAACGCCACGGCGGGCAGACCGAGCCCCGCACTGGGCGCATAGATCACGCCGGGCAGCCCGACCAGCCCGAGTTCGCCGCGCAGCACCGTATGCGGGCCTGGGTGGGACAGCTGCTCGATCGCCTTGCGGGCCGATCGGGGCAGCGCGGGCGCCGCCGGCTGTCGGGTACGAGCCACGCGCAGACGCTATCCCATCAGCCCTCGGTGAGCGTTGGCACGCCACCCGGCACGGCCGCATGCCGGTCGGTTCCGCCACGGTCGGGTGAGCTACCCGCCCGGTCGGCGCAACCGAACCGGGTCGAATCGGCACCCCGTTGCTGCGTTCCGCTGATCCCCGTCCGGTACCCCGGAAACGGCACCGGGTCGTCGGGGGTGCTGGCTAGCGTCAGTGCCGAGGTGGGGGAGGCATTCCGATGGGTGACACGGCGGGGGTGGGACATGTCCTGGTGGGACGGGCCTGGAGTGGGCCCGGCAGGCGGCGGTTCGGGGCGCGCCACGCCCTGGCGCTGCCGCGGCGGCCGGTAGGCGACGGTGGCCACCACGGCGGAGTTCAAGGAGTTCGAGCGCAACCTCGAGTTCGCCCGGCGGCTGGTCAGCAGCGGTCGGCAGCTCGAGCAGCTGAAGGTGGGCTCGTTCGACGTGGCGGATCTGTACCGGGCCGCCTGGGTCCAGGCGGTGTCCGCGCTGGACCACTGGATCCACCGGGAGATCTACGCCCGGGTCGGGCAGCTGATCGGCCAGCCGGTGGACCGGCTGCCGAAGAAGCTGCGCGAGTTCAGCATGCCGATCGCCCACGTCGATGCGATCCGCCGGGGATCCGCCGGGCTCAAGGAGGAGGTGGCGAAGCTGGTCCGGGAGAAGCTCGGCTGGGTCTCTTACCAGAGCCCGGAGAAGATCAAGGAAGGGTTGGCCCACGTCACCGACGCCGTGCTGTGGCGGGAGGTGGCCGAACGAATGGCGGCCGAGCTGGTCCCGGCCGGCGGGGCCGCCCGCCGGACCGGTCGAGCACGGACCGGTCGGGTGGCGGTGTCGGGAGTCGAGGGTGCGCCGGCCACCGAGCAGGTGATCAGGGATCGGCTCAGTGCCATCGCCGCTCGGCGCAACCAGATCGTGCACGAGGCGGACCTGGCCGAGAACGGTCGGCGGCCGGTGCGCGCGCAGGAGGTCGACGGGGTCATCCGGCAGGTCGAGCGCATTGCCAAGGCCATCCTGGAGACCCTCGAGCCGAGGGACATCCCGGCCGTGTCGGGCTCGGCCTACCTGTTCACCCTCGGATATCGAGAGAGCGCGTGCTGGCTGCTGCGGGAGCGGCGGGCCGCCTTCCCGAACAGCGACCGGGCCCACATCGACCGGCTGGTGGTCGGTGACGAGCTGTTCCTGGTGACCACCCAGAAGTGCTGGGGTGCCGGACCGGACCGGGGACCCACCCTGGTGATCGGGTCCGCCGTGATCTCCTCGCCCGTCGCGCTGCTCGCCGAGCCGCCGGTGCTGGCCGGGAGGCGCTACCCGAGGGGCTGCGAGCTGCGCATGACCCGGTTGGCGGCCTACCGGTCCGGTGCCGATCTCAAGTCGTTGGTCCCTCGGCTGGATGCGCTGCCGAAGGGGTCCGACTGGGGCCGGCCGCTGCGCCAGACGGTCGCCGAGCTGACCGACCGGGACGCCGAGCTGCTGCGGGCCGAGCTGTCCGAGTTCGGCCCGGATCCGGCGGCGCAGCTGGCCAGCTATCCCGGGCTGGTGCCGGAGCAGCGGAAGGCGGACGCCGCTGGGTGATCACGACAGACCGGCCGCCGGGCCGTGGGATGCCGGGCGGCGCCGATGATCGGCGCCCGGCCGGCGTCGGGTGGGCGTGGTGAGTGCGGGGCGCTCTACCGTTGGCCGCATGAGGCGGATGTGGAGGGCGGACCAGGTGCGGGCCGCCGAGGACGTGCTGCTCGCGCGCACCCCGGACGGCGCGCTGATGCGGCGCGCGGCGCATGGGGTCGCCCTGCTGGCCGCCGCGCTGTTGGCCGAGCACGCCGGTGTGGTGGCCGGTAGTCGGGTGGCCTTGCTCGTCGGCGCCGGCAACAACGGCGGGGACGCGCTCTGGGCCGGCTTCGAGCTGCGCCGCCGTGGCGTCGGGGTGACCGCGGTGCTGCTCGCGCCGGACCGGGCGCACCAGGCAGGGCTCGCCGCCTTTCGCCGGGCCGCCGGGCGAGTGCTCGACGCGGTGCACGCGGAGCGGGCCGGGGCGGCGGTGCGCGGCGCCGACCTGGTGATCGACGGGATCGTCGGCATCTCCGGGCGCGGCGCGCTGCGCGAACCCGCCGCCGCGCTGGTGGCCGCCGCCGAGCGGGCCGGGGTGCCGATCCTCGCGGTCGACCTGCCCAGCGGGGTCGACCCGGACACCGGGGTGGTGGCCGGCCCGGCGGTGACCGCGGCAGCCACCGTCACGTTCGGCGGCTACAAGCCGGTGCATGCGCTGGCCGCGCCGCGCTGCGGGCCGGTGCACCTGGTCGACCTCGGCCTGGCGCCGTACCTGCCGGAGCCCGACCTCTACCAGCTGGAGGGGGTGGATGTCGCCGCGCGCTGGCCGGTCCCGGGGCTGGCCGACGACAAGTACACCCAGGGCGTGGTCGGCATCGCGGCCGGGTCGGCGGTCTACCCGGGTGCCGCCGTGCTGGCCACCGGCGCGGCCGTGGCGGCCACCTCGGGCATGGTCCGCTACGCCGGCAGTGCCGCTGAACTGGTGCGTTCCCGCTGGCCGGAGGTGGTGGCGGCGGGCTCGGTTGCCGATACCGGGCGGGTCCAGGCGTGGACCGTCGGACCGGGCATCGGTACCGGCGCCGCCGGGCGGGACACGCTGGCCGCCGTGCTGGACGTCGGCGTGCCAGTCTGCCTGGACGCTGACGCGATCACGCTGCTCGCCAGCACACCGGACCTCGCCGACGCGGCCGTCGAGACACCGGCGGTGTTCACCCCGCACGACCGGGAGTTCGCCCGGATCGCCGGCGAGGTGGGTGGCGACCGGGTCGCCGCCGCCCGCCGGGCCGCCGTGCAGTGGCGGTCGACGATCCTGCTCAAGGGCAATGTGACGGTGGTCGCCGATCCGGACGGACGGGCCCTGGCGCACCCCGCCGGCTCGTCCTGGGCTGCGACCGCAGGTTCCGGGGACGTGCTGTCCGGGCTGATCGGGGCGCTGCTGGCGGCCGGCCTCGAGCCGTGGTGGGCGGCCGGCTGCGCCGCCTACCTGCACAGCCGGGCGGCCGCGCTGGCCGCGCTCGGTGGGCCAGCCGCGCTCGGTGGGGTGCCGGGCGCGGGCGGTGGGGTACCGGGCGCGCTCGGTGGGGTACCGGGCGCGAGCGGTGGGGTACCGGGCGCGGGCGCGCCGGTGCCCGACGGCCGATCGCCGGTTGGCGCGCCGATTGGTGCGTCCGCGCTGCTAGCCGGCGTACCGGACGCGATCCGAGCCGTGCGTCGCCTAGCTCTCTAGCCTAAGACCGACTTGTCACGGCTATTAGGCACGACAAGTGCCACTTGTCGTGCCTACTTGCCACGACTAGTGCGACTTGTCGTGCCTACTTGCCACGACTAGTGCGACTTGTCGTGCCTTCTTCCCGCGACAAGTCGAGCGGACCGCCACCTTGCGCCGTCGGACGGCCAGGTCACTCCGGGTGTGCGGGGGCATCGCCAGGCCGGGGCAGTCGGGCGCGGCGGGGCGGATGAGACCATGGCGGCATGTCCGCCACCGCTGACGAGCGCGCCGTACCGACCGGGGTCGGGTCGTCCCGTCCCAGGGCCGAGGCGGCCGTGGACCTCGACGCGATCCGGCACAACGTGGCGGTGCTGACCGGACTGGCGGCCCGCTCCGGAGCGGGCGTGATGGCCGTGGTCAAGGCCGAGGGCTACGGGCACGGCTCCGTGCCGGTGGCCAGGGCGGCGCTGGCCGCCGGGGCCAGCTGGCTGGGCGTGTGCACGCTGGACGAGGCGCTCGCTCTGCGCGCCGCCGGCATCACCGCGCCGGTGTTGAGCTGGCTGGACCTGCCGGACGTCGACTTCGCCGCCGGCGTGGCCAACGACGTCGACCTGTCGGTGGCCTCGGTCGAGGAGCTGGACGTGTTGCGGGCCGCCGCGCGGTCCGTCGGCCGGCGCGCCCGGATCCACCTCAAGATTGACACCGGGTTGAGCCGGAACGGCTGCGCCGAGGCCGACTGGCCGGGCCTGGTCCGCGCCGCCGCCGAGGCCCAGGCGGACGGCATGGTGCAGGTCGTCGCGGTGTGGTCGCACCTGGCACACGGCGACGAACCCGACAGCCCGATGCTCGACCAGCAGGCCGCCCGGCTGGACGCCGCCTGGGCGCTGGCCCGCGACGCCGGCCTGCTGCCGATCCGGCACCTGGCCAACTCCGGCGCCGCGCTGACCCGCCCCGACCTGCACTACGACCTGGTCCGCCCGGGCATCGCGGTGTACGGCCTCGACCCGATCGGCCGGCCGCCCTCGGAGTTCGGGCTCCGCCCGGCGATGACCTTCCGCACCAGGGTCGCGCTGGTCAAGCGCGTGCCGGCCGGCGAGGGCGTGTCGTACGGCCACGAGTGGCACACACCGAGGGACACCACGCTCGCGTTGCTGCCGGTCGGCTACGCGGACGGCGTGCCGCGCCGGCTGGGCAGCCGGCCCAGCGGGGTCGGCGGCACGAAGGTGCTGGTCGGCGGGCGGTTGCTGCCGCTGGTCGGGCGCGTCTGCATGGACCAGATCGTCGTCGACTGCGGGCCCGAACAGGACGGCGAGCCGATCACCGTCGGCACCGAGGCGGTCCTGTTCGGCCCCGGCGACCGAGGCGAGCCGACCGCGCAGGACTGGGCCGACGCCCTGGGCACGATCCACTACGAGATCGTTACCGGGTTGCGGGTGGGCCGGGTGTCCCGCACGGTATTCGGTATGGACGCAGAGGACTCCCGGTGAGTCGTAACCGTGGCTGGCGGATCGCCGGTGGCGTGATCGGCGGTGTGCTGGGTGCCGCGGCGACCGGGGTGGCTGTCGGTGCCGCCACCCGGTGGTCGAAGTTGGCCAGGGAGCGCCGGGGGCCGGGCGAGGGCGAGTCGGAGGACGATCACCCGGCGCCGGCCGAGCTGGGCCTGCTGCCGGCCGGTACCCCGTGGTCGATCACCGCCGATGACGGCGTGCGGCTGTCCGCCGAGGTGATCGAGCCCGCCGAGGGTCGCCGCGCCGAACTGACCGTGGTGTTCGTGCACGGCTTTGCCCTCGACCGGCGCTGCTGGCACTTCCAGCGCCAGGCGTTCGCCGCGCGGCCCGACGACAAGGCCCGCCTGGTGTTCTACGACCACCGCAGCCACGGCCAGTCCGAGCGGGCCAGCAAGGCCAGCTGCACGATCGAGCAGCTCGGCGCGGACCTGGACGCCGTGCTGCGCACGCTCGCGCCGGACGGGCCGCTGGTGCTGGTCGGACACTCCATGGGCGGCATGACGATCATGGCGCTGGCCGAGCAGGTGCCGGAGCTGTTCACCGAGCGGATCGTGGGCGTGGCCCTGCTGTGTACCTCGGCGGGCGAGGTGGCGGCCTCCGGGCTGCCCGGCACGTTCCTGTCCCGGCGCAACGTGCTGACCCGGTTGGTCGGCACGCTCGCCGGCTGGCAGCCCCGGCTCGTTGAGCGGGCCCGCATCCTGATCAACGACCTGGTCTGGGGTGTGACCAGGGCGTATGCCTACGGTGACCGGTCGGTGGGCAACTGGCTGGTGGACTTCGTGCACACGATGATCAGCGCCAACGCGGTGGACGCGCTGATCGACTTCGTGGACACCCTGGACAGCCACGACCGGCTGGCCGCGCTGCCCGGCCTGAAGCAGTGCGAGACGTTGATCATCGGTGGCGACGCGGACCGGATCATCCCGATCGAGCACAGCGAGAAGATCGCCGGCGAGCTGCCGGCGGCGACGCTGGTGCGGCTGCCCGGGGTCGGCCACATGGCCATGCTCGAGCAGCCGGAGCCGGTCGACGAGGCGCTGGTCGAGCTGCTCGGCAAGGTGGCCCGGCCGACCGGGGTGCTGCGCCGGCTGCGTAGGCGCGCATGACCCGGCTGACCAGCGCGGATCGGGCCGAGACCGCTCCGGCACCCGCTGGGCCGGCGCCGACCGATCCGGCGCCCGCTGCGCTGGCGGGCACCGGGCTGGCGGGCACCGGGCTGGCGGAGCTGGCCGACGCCGAGCTGACGTTGCCGACCGCGGCCGACACCGAGGCGCTCGGCGCCTGGATCGGCACCCAGCTGGCTGCCGGGGACGTGGTGCTGCTGTCCGGTCCGCTGGGCGCCGGCAAGACCGTGCTGGCCAGGGGCATCGGCCAGGGGCTCGGCGTGGTCGGGCCGGTCACCTCGCCAACCTTCGTGATCGCCCGCGAGCACGCGCCGGCGCCGGGTGGCCTGGGCGTGCCGCTGGTGCACGTGGACGCGTACCGGCTGGGCGGGCGGGCCGAGCTGGACGACCTGGACCTGGACACCGATCTCACCGCCGCCGCCGTCGTCGTGGAGTGGGGCGAGGGGCTGGCCGGCGGGTTGGCGGCGCGCTACCTGCTGGTCCGGCTGACCCGCCGCGATGACGACAGCCGGGTGGCGCGGCTGTCCTGGGAGTCGGAGCCCACCCCGGCATGATCGAGCACTCATGATCGAGGCCGTCATCTTCGACTGGGGCGGCACGCTGGCGCCCTGGGTCACCGTGGACCACCTGGCCGGCTGGCGGGCCTATGCCGACATGCTGCTGCCGGACGACCCGCCGGCCGCCGAGCGGGCCGCCGCCGCGCTGCTCGCCGCCGAGAACGGCCGTTGGCTGCGGGTCCGCGACGAGCATCGGGCGTTCACGCTGGCCCAGGTCGTGGCGGACGCGGCCGAGGCGCTCGGCGGCCCGGCGCTGCCGTACCGGGAGGACGCGCTGACCGCGTTCCGGGAGTTCTGGACCGTCAGCACCTACACCCGGGCCGAGGTCCTGCCGACGCTGACCCGGCTGCGCGAGCGGGGCCTGGCGCTCGGGGTGCTGTCCTCCACCGGGTGGCCCGGTGCGTGGCACGAGGAGTTCCTGCGCCGCGACGGGGTACTGGAGCTGTTCGACGCCTGCGTGTGGACCTCGGACCTGGACTGGACCAAGCCGCATCCCGAGGCGTTCCGCGCCGCCATGGCCGCCGTCGGGGTGACCGACCCGGCCCGCTGCGTGTACGTCGGCGACCGACCCTACGACGACATCGCCGGCGCCAAGGGCGTCGGCATGCGCGCGGTGTTCGTGCCGCACAGCACGATCCCGGTCGACCAGCAGGTGCCCGTGGACGTCGAGCCGGACGCGGTGCTGCAGCGGTTCGCCGAGCTGCCCGAGGTGCTCGCGGACTGGTAGCGGGTGGTCCTCCGGGGCCCGCCGTCCCGGTCGGGTTCTAGTCTGGTCCGGTGCTGGTTCTCGCTCTTGACACCGCGACCGAAGCGGTGACCGTCGGGCTGCTCGAGGTGCCCCGGGCGGGTTCGGCCGGCCCGGTCCGGCTGCTCGCCGCCGAGATCCGCCAGGGCGCCCGGCAGCACGGCGAGCAGTTGATGCCGGCCGTGCTCGCGGTCTGCGCGGCCGCCGGGCAGCGGCTGGCCGACGTCGACGCGGTGGTCTGCGGCGCCGGTCCCGGGCCGTTCACCGGGCTGCGGGTCGGGCTGGTCAGCGCGGCCGGGCTGGGGGATGCGCTCGGCGTCCCGGTGTACGGCGTCTGCTCGCTGGATGCGGTGGCACTCGACGCGGTGGCACTCGACGCGGTGGCGCTGGACGCAGCTATTTCGGGCGTGGCGGATTCGGCTGCGGCGGATTCGGGCGTGGCGAATTCGGGCGTGGCGGATTCGGGTGTGGGCGGGCCGCTGCTGGTGGTCAGCGATGCGCGCCGGCGCGAGGTGTACTGGGCGGCCTACGACGGGTCGGGGCGGCGGCTGGCCGGCCCGGCGGTGGACACCCCGGCGACCTTGGCGGGGCGGGTCGCCGAGCTCGGGGTGCGCCGGGTGGCCGGCCCGGTCGCAGCCGCGCACGCCGAGATGCTCGGGCTGGCCGAGTTCCCGGCGGCGGGTGCCGCGCTGTCGCCCTCGCCGGCCGGCTTGGTCGCGGCGGCCGGCGACGAGCTGCGCACCGGTGCCGCGCCGGCCCCGCTCGAGCCGTTCTACCTGCGCCGCCCGGACGCGGTGCCACCCGCCGCGCGCAAGCGGGTCAGCCTTGGCTGAGCGGCCCGGCGGGGCGACCGTCACGGTCGGCCCGCTGTACCGCGCCGATGCGGCGGACTGCGCGGCGCTGGAGCGGCTGCTGTTCGCCGGCGACGACCCGTGGACGGCGCGGATGTTCCGGGACGAGCTCGCCGCCGGGCACTTCTACCTGGCCGCGCGGGAGGGTTCGCCGGACGGTGGGCGGCTGGTCGGCTACGGCGGGATCGCGGTGGTCGCCGGTCCGGACAGTGTGGGCGGGTCGGCCGAGGCGGAGATCCACACCATCGGCGTGCACCCCGACCAGCAGGGCCGAGGGGTGGGCCGCCGGCTGCTCGCCGGCCTGCTCGAGTACGCCGACGGGCTGCGCGCCACCGTCTTCCTCGAGGTGCGCACCGACAACGATGTGGCGCTGGAGCTGTACCGCTCGACCGGTTTCGAACGGCTCGGGATCCGGCGCAACTACTACCGCCCGAGCGGCGCCGACGCGTACACGATGCGCCGCCCACCCCCCACCGCCGCGCCCCCACCCGCCGCCGCCCCAAACCTCGGCGAGTCGGGGATTCCGTCAGGGTGAGTCGCGGATTCCGTCAGCGGGTGCCGTCAGGGGGCGGGCGGCACTGTCAGGCTCGGTTGAGGCCGGCGGCGCGGTCCTCGATGACGAAGCTGGCGCGGGTCTCGACCGGGGCGTCCGGCCGGGTCACGTAGGGCACGACGCGGAAGTCGGCGGTCAGGGTGTCCGGGGTGATCCGGGTGCGCACGTAGCCGCGCCGGTTGTTGAAGAACTTCACGTGCGGGTTGTCCGCGAGCACGGCGGCGGTCTGCGGCAGCTGCTCCGAGCCGTCCCCGCCGGACGCGATCGAGGTGGCCACCAGCTCGGTGCCAACCACCGGCGCGGCCGGGTCGCCGAACCGGGTCTGCACATCCGCCGCCCAGTGGTTGTGCACGTCGCCGGAGAGCACCACGGGGTTGCGCACGCCCGCCGCCAGCCAGCCGTCGACGACCCGCTCGCGGCTGGCGGGGTAGCCGTCCCAGGAGTCCGGGTTGTAGCCGACGCCGACCCCCGGCGCGAGGTCGACCTGGGAGAACATCACCTGCTGGCCGATCAGGTCCCAGCGCGCGGTGGACCGGGCGAACCCGGCCAGCAGCCACCCCTCCTGCGTCGCCCCCAGCAGGCTGCGCGCCGGGTCGCCCCGCTGCGGGCAGTCGGTGTTGTACAGGTCCCCGCACGGCTGGCCGTCGCGGAACTGCCGGGTGTCGAGCATGTGGAAGGTGGCCAGCCCGCCCCAGCCCAGCCGCCGGTAGAGCCGCGTGTCGACGCCGGCCGGTCGCGCCGACGGGCGCAGCGGCACGTTCTCGTAGTACGCCTGGACCGCGGCCGCCCGCCGCGCCGGGAAGCCGGGCTCCGGCGGGTGTTCGGGGATCATGTCGGCCCAGTTGTTCTCCACCTCGTGGTCGTCGAACACCACGATCCAGGGCGCGGCGGCGTGCGCGGCCGCCAGGTCGGGGTCGGCGTGGTACTGCGCGTAGCGCCGCCGGTAGTCGGCCAGGGTGAGCTCGACGCCGCCGGCCAGCTGGCGCAGCGACGTGGCGTCCGAGGCGTACTCGTAGCTGTAGTCGCCCAGGTGCAGCACTAGGTCGGGCCGCTCCTCGGCGAGCCGGCGGTACGCGGTGAACAGGCCCTGCTCGTAGCGGGCGCAGGAGACGAAGCACATGGTCAGCGGCCGCGGCTCGGGCGCGGCCGGGGTGGTCAGGGTGCGCCCGACTCCGGACAGCTCGCCGCCGACCCGGAACCGGTACCAGTACTCCCGCCCGGCCGCCAGCCCCGCCGGCTCCACGTGCACCGACCAGCCGAGCTCGGCGCCGGTGCGCGCGGTGCCCCGGCGCAGCACCTGGCGCAAGCGCGGGTCGGCGGCCAGCTCCCAGTGCACGTCCAGCGTGCGCGAGCCGGTCGCCATGCCGCCGAGGCCGTCCTCGTGCGCCGGGTCGCGGGCCAGCCGGGTCCACAGCACCATGCCGTCCGGGGTCGGGTCGCCGGACGCCACGCCGAGGGTGAACACCTGGCCGGACCGGGTGTCGGCCTGGCCGGGGCGCCGGCCGGTGACCAGCGCGGACCCCTGGGGCGGCGCGTCGGCGGCACAGCCGGCCAGCGCCGTGCTACTCAGGACCGCACCCGCGCAGACCAGCCCGCCGCGCAGCACCGCCCGCCGGGTCGGCCGCGGATCCTCGATCGACATGGCGACCAGCCAACCGGACGGCGGGCCACGTGTGAACCAACTGGCGGTGAAGGTACCGGTGCCCTGCGTCCGAAGGTACGAGTCCGCGCGGGTCGGCGTTGAGGCTTGGCACTCTCGTGGGTAGAGTGCCAATTACGCGGCAGCACGGTGCCCCGGCACCCGCGACGGCGGGGCACCGCGGCCGTCGCCAACATGGCGATTCTCAACCGGGAATCCTTCATGAACACCCCAGGAAGGGGAGGGCACACTCGTGGCGAGCGTGAACATCAAGCCGCTCGAAGACAAGATCGTCGTGCAGGCCAGTGAGGCCGAGACGACGACCGCGTCTGGCATCGTCATCCCGGACACCGCCAAGGAGAAGCCCCAGGAGGGCAAGGTCATCGCGGTTGGCCCGGGTCGGATCGATGACAACGGCAACCGCGTCCCGGTGGACGTGAGTGTCGGCGACGTCGTCATCTACTCCAAGTACGGCGGCACCGAGGTCAAGTACAACGGCGAGGAGTACCTCATCCTCTCCGCCCGCGACGTGCTCGCGGTCGTCAACTGACCGTCTTCTAGCACACGACGCCGTCCCGGCCACCGGAGAGTTGACGATCCGGCCAGCCGGGGCGGCGTTTCGCCGTTTCGTACCCATGGATTAGGTGAAAGGCAAAAATGCCCAAGCAGATCAATTTTGACGAGTCGGCGCGGCGGGCGCTGGAGCGCGGGGTGAACCAGCTCGCCGACGCCGTCAAGGTGACCCTTGGCCCGCGTGGCCGGCACGTCGTGCTGGACAAGAAGTTCGGCGGGCCCACGGTGACCAACGACGGGGTCACCATCGCGCGGGAGATCGACCTAGCAGACCCGTTCGAGAACCTCGGCGCCCAGCTGGCCAAGACCGTCGCCACCAAGACCAACGACGTGGCCGGCGACGGCACCACGACGGCGACCGTGCTGGCCCAGGCCATGGTGAACGAGGGCCTGCGCAACGTGGCCGCCGGGGCCAACCCGACGGCGCTGGGCATCGGCATCTCGGCCGCGGCCGACAAGGTCGCCGAGATCCTGACGGAGCGGTCCACCCCGGTGTCCGGCTCGGCCGGCATCGCCCAGGTAGCCACCGTGGCCTCCCGGGACCCGGAGATCGGCGAGCTGATCAGCCAGGCGATGCAGGCGGTCGGCGAGGACGGTGTGATCACCGTGGAGGAAGGCTCCACGCTGGCCACCGAGCTCGAGATCACCGAGGGCCTGCAGTTCGACAAGGGCTACCTGTCGCCCTACTTCGTGACCGACTCCGAGTCGATGGAGTCGGTGCTCGAGGACGCCTACATCCTGCTGCACCGGGAGAAGATCAGCGCGATCGCCGATCTGCTGCCGCTGCTGGAGAAGGTGCTCGGCGAGGGTAAGCCGCTGCTGATCGTGGCCGAGGACGTCGAGGGCGAGGCGCTGTCCACCCTGGTGGTCAACTCGATCCGCAAGACGCTCAAGGTCTGCGCGGTCAAGGCGCCCTACTTCGGTGACCGGCGCAAGGCGTTCCTGGACGACCTGGCCATCGCCACCGCCGGCCAGGTGATCAACCCGGAGATCGGGCTGAAGCTGTCCGAGGTGGGTCTCGAGGTGCTGGGCCGGGCCCGTCGCCTGGTCGTCACCAAGGACAACACCACCCTGGTGGACGGTGCCGGTGCCAAGGCCGATGTAGAGGGCAGAGTCGCCCAGCTGAAGGCCGAGATCGAGACCACCGACTCCGAGTGGGACCGGGAGAAGCTGCAGGAACGGCTGGCCAAGCTGTCCGGTGGCGTCGCCGTGGTCAAGGTCGGCGCGGCCACCGAGACCGAGCTCAAGGAGCGCAAGCACCGCATCGAGGACGCGGTGGCGGCGACCCGGGCGGCGGTCGAGGAGGGCATCGTGCCCGGTGGCGGTGCCGCGCTGCTGCATGCCTCCAAGGAACTGGCCGACGGCCTCGGGCTGACCGGGGACGCCGCGACCGGTGTGGCGATCGTGCGCCGCGCGCTGCAGGCTCCGGTCCAGTGGATCGCGGCCAACGCGGGCCAGGAGGGGCGGGTCGTCGTCTCCAAGGTTGCGGAGCAGCCCTGGGGCAGCGGCTTCAACGCGGCCACGCTGGTCTACGGCGACCTGGTCGGCGCAGGCATCGTGGACCCGGCCAAGGTCACGAAGTCGGCGGTCATCAACGCCGCCTCGATCGCCCGCATGGTGCTGACCACGGAGAGCACCGTGGTCGACAAGCCGGCGGAAGAGGCGCCAGCGGCGGGTGGCCACGGACACGGCCACGGTCACGGTCACTGAGCAGGGCTCTGGGCAGCTGACCCGGGTCGACGGCCCGGGTCAGCCTGTTCGGTTGTGAAATACGAAAAAGCGGCAGTTCACGTGAGTGTGAGCTGCCGCTTCTTCGTCCGGAGCAGGCCGTCCCGCTCGGACTCGGAGAGTCCACCCCAGATCCCGTAGGGCTCCTGCACCGCCAGCGCGTGCCGCCGACACTGGTCCAGCACCCCACACCGGCCACAGACCGACTTGGCCCTGGCCTCGCGGTTCGCCCTGGCCGGGCCGCGCTCGCCCTCCGGGTGGAAGAAGAAGGCGCTGTCCATGCCCCGGCACGCGCCGCTGCGCTGCCAGTCCCAGACGTCAGCGTTCGGACCGGGCAACCTGCGTGTATCAGCCATGTTTCCTACCCCCGATGCGGCTCTCCCGAAGGCTCGAGCCTGACGTGCAGGTTCGGGCACCCAACTGGTCAAACATTTGACCGTCACATTAGGAGCGTGTTTCGCCAGTTGACAAGCATTCTGGAGAGGGCACAGCTCACAATGACCTCGCTTCGGGTGAACCGGTGATCACTAGAGTTGACAAGTCGGGCGAGCGGCGCGTATCCGGGGCCTCCAACATCGGCACGGACACCGGCACGGACACCGCCGCGCTGCTGCGCGTCGCCTTCGGCGGCCGGCCGGAGGCGCCCATCCGGGTGCGCCCCGACGCGCCCCCGGTGGCGCGCTGGCTGGCGGCGGTGGCCCTGGGTGCCCGGGGCCGGTACGCGGCCGCCACCGCCCTGCTGGCGGGCCTGCACGGCCAGCCGGCGGTCGACCCCGCGGTGCGCGCGCACGCGGCCGTGACCAGGGCGGCGCACCTACGTCAGGCGGGCGGGCACCTGGCCGCCCGGCGCTGGGACGGCCTCGGGCTCGCCATGGCCACCGCGCCCTCCGCCACGGCGGCCCTCGGCAGGGCGGCGGCCGGTGGCGCGGCCGGTCTCGAATCGGCCGACGCGGCGGACGGGGCGGGGTTGGATCTGGCGGCCGCTCGCGTGGACGCGTTGCTCGGGCTGGCGGCCGACGCGATCGGGCTGTCCGATCTGGAGCTGGCCGAGCGGCTGCTGCGGCTGGCCGAACCGGCGGCGCTGGATCACCCGTCGTGGCGGCCGGGGGTGCGCTGGCACTGGGTGCGGGCGGAGCTGGCACTGAGCCGGGACCGGCCGGAGCCGGCGCTGGAGCTGGCGCACCGGGCGCTGGCCGGGGCGCGGGCCGCCGGTGCCGTCCGGCACGAGGTCAAGTCGGCGATCGTGCTCGCGGTGGCCGAGGCCGGCTCGGGGCGCGAAACTGAGAAAGTGATCGCGGATCTCAGTGCGCTGTCCGAACGGACGCGTCAGACCGGGTTATGGACGCTCGAATGGCCGATCCAGATGCTGCTCGCAAGCCTGATCGGGGACGTCGATCCCGGTCAATCGACTACTCACCGCAGTCGGGCCGGCCAGATTGTGTCGACAATCAGCCTGCACAGTGACCCCATCACACGATCCGTGTTGTCTCGTTCACCCTGGGTGCCGACTCTTGCGGAGACAAAGTTGCTCCATTTGGATCCCTATCACCCGGCCGAGAAGCGCCGCTCAGCGCATTCTTCCCGAATGGAGTGCAAAAATAAGCCCTGATCGTGTCAAGGTAGATTCCCTGCCAGCCGATACGGGGGATGAGATGTCACCCGGCTGCAGGAAGCAGCTGTAGGAAGGAGTCCCTGTGACGACGGTACTGATCTGCGATGATCGTCGCAGCGTTCGGGAGGGGCTCACTCGTGTGATGTCCGCGGTGCCGGGGGTGCACCGGATCGACTGTGTTGCGCATGGCGACGAACTACTGGCCCGGTACTCCCGGCAACCGGTCGACGTCGTCCTGGTAGGCACCCAGCGGGCTGTGCCCACCGGTGTCGAAGCAACACGTCGACTCGTCGCAGCGCATCCCCAGGCCAACGTCATAGTGTTCGGGGCACCGGACGACGCTGGCAGTATCGCCGCGGCCATTGCCGGGGGAGCTCGAGGTTACCTGCGTTGGGACGCGTCGCGTCCTGAGCTGGTGGCCGCATTGGCACATACTCTGGCCAGCACCGCTGTACCGACCCCTCGGGCGCCCACCGATCCTGGTGTGCAGCTCACCGAGCGGGAGCTCCAGGTACTGCGGGGGATGAGCCAGGGCAAGAGCAACGGCCAGATCGGCCGCGAGCTCTACCTGTCCGAAGACACCGTCAAGACGCACGCCCGCCGGCTGTTCCGCAAGCTCGGCGTTCGGGATCGTGCCCAGGCCGTGGCCCACGGGTTCCGCCGCGGCTTGGTTTCCTGATCGTTCCCACCGCTGTTTCCTAACGAAGACCAGCAGACGAGACCGGGAGAGGTTGCGGGCGCAACCTCTCCCGGTCTTGTGCGTCTTCTCATTCGAAATACCTGGCGGATCGAACCGGCCGACCCGCTACGGTTGAGGCTCTCGGGGGCTTTGGGATTGCCCTGCTTCGCGACCCAGTACCCTCCCCGGGCACTGGAGGGGCCGTGTCGGTAACACCTAGACGACTAGTGGCGATGACTGATTCGAGGGATCAAGAGTTCGACGCGTACCTGGCCGCCGCGATACGGGGCGACCGGGTCGCAGTGGACTACATCCTCAGAACCATCCGACCGCTGGTGGTCCGTTACTGCCGTGCCCGCCTCGGGCGCACCGAACGGACGTTCGCCTCGGCGGACGACGTTGCGCAGGAGGTGTGCATGGCGGTACTCACCGCGCTCTCGAGCTACCGCGACCAGGGCAGACCGTTCCTCGCCTTCGTCTACGGCATCGCCGCCCACAAAGTCATCGACGCGCACCGGGCCGCTGGACGTAACAAATCCGAGCCCGTTTCCGATGTACCTGATAGCGCCGAGGTCTCTGACGGACCGGAGCAGCGGGCGCTGCAGTTCGAGTCCGCTGGCGAGATGGGTCGCCTGCTCGAGGTGCTGCCGGAGAAGCAGCGTGAGATCTTGATTTTGCGGGTGGTGAACGGCTTGTCCGCCGAGGAGACCGCGGAAGCGGTTGGCTCGACGCCGGGCGCCGTTCGGGTGGCCCAGCACAGAGCGCTCGGTCGACTGCGCAAAGCAATGTCCGAGGGTCGGTAGTGGGGGAGGTGGTCTGACATGCGTGGTTCATGGAACGGGGGCGACTCCCCGAAGCGTGGGCGTCGCGGGGCCGGCCGCCCCGGTACCGGTCCGTCCGGCTCCCCATTCGACTTCTCCGCCGCCGACGACGACCGGGTGGACCCGGTCGACCTCTTAGCGATCCGGGCCGACGACGAGTTACTCGATGCGTTGGCGACCGGGCGTTCGGTCGGCCCGGCGTACACCCACGGCTTCGACTCCGGCATGGACGCCGGCTACACCGACGACCAGCAGGTGCTGGCTATGTTGGCCGGCTGGCGGGCGGACGTGGAGTCCGAGCCCTTCCCCGAGCTGGTCTCGATCGACGAGGCATCCGCCGCGATCGTCGCCGGCCAGCGTGGGGCGCGGCCCCGGCGTCTGCTGATGCCGGTGGCCGCGGCCGCCGCCGTGTTCGTGCTCGCGCTGTCCGGGGTCGCCGTTGCGGCCGGCAACGCGCAGCCCGGCGACCCGCTGTGGGGTGTCTCCTCGGTGATCGACGCGAACCGGGCGAAGTCGGTCGAGGCCGCGTACCGGGTCGACATCGCCCTGACCACCGCCCAGCAGGCGCTCGCCGAGGGCCGGGTGGCCGAGGCCCGCCAGGTGCTGGCCTCCGTCGCGCCCGAGCTCACCCAGGTGAAGGACGACCAGCGCAAGGACGAGCTGGTCCGCAAGAGCCAGAACCTGACGCAGACCGCCGACGAGGCGCACGAGGGCGAGCACGTGGACACCGACCAGAGCGGTGCCAAGAGCGACCCCAGCCACAAGCACGGCGACCCGAAGAGCAAGAACGACCCGGGCAACCAGAACTCCTCCGGCTCCTCGACCGACCCGAGCTCGACGCAGCCGTCCGGCCAGCAGGGCCCTGGCAACCAGGACCAGAGCAAGAACAACCCGGGCCAGGAGAAGCAGACCGGGCCGGAGAGCAGCCATCCGTCGCCGGACAGCCAGCAGCAGGGCGGCCAGCAGGGTCAGCAGGGCGGCCAGCAGGGTCAGGGCGGTCAGCAGGGTCAGCAGGGCGGTCAGCAGGGTCAGCAGGGCGGCCAGCAGGACCAGCAGGGGAAGCCGAACCCGGACAGTGGCAGCAACCCGCCGCCGTCGGACAAGCCGGCCCCGGACAACAAGCCGCCGGCCGACAACGGCAACCCGCCGCCCTCGGACAAGCCGGCTCCGGACAACAAGCCGCCGGCCGACAACGGCAGCAAGCCGCCGCCGGACAAGCCCGCACCCGACAATGGCAGCAAGCCGCCGCCGGACAAGCCGTCGAACGGTGGCAGCAAGCCCGGTGGCGGCACCGGTACCGGCGCGAGCAACCCCTCGGGCGGCACCGGCAAGCCGACCTCGGACAACGGCGGCAACTCCGGCGGCAACTCCGGCGGCAACTCAGGGGACAACGGCGGCAACTCCGGCGGCAACTCCGGCGGCGGGGACAAGAGTTCGGGCGGCAAGAGCGGCAACGGCGGCAAGAGCTCGGGCGACAGCGGCAAGAGCTCCGGCGGCGACAAGAGCGGCAAGAGCGGCGGCGGGGACAAGAGCTCCGGCGGCGGCTCCAACAACCACAGCAGCGGCGGCAAGTCCAGCGGCGACAGCGAGGGCCAGCCCGATACCGCGAACGCGAAGCCGACTTTCACCCCGCCGGGTGGCGCCCTGCCGAGTACCGGGCACAACTCCGATCGCGCGGTCACGGGCGGCGACGGCCCGACGACCTGACCGGTCCGCGCCGCGCGAACGTCATCGGACGTTCAGCCGGTGCTGAACACCGCGTCGGCGTAGCCCCGGCAGTACTCCCAGGTCACGTAGTGCGTGGGATCCGGGTCGAAGGCGGGCTCGTGCCGGCGCATCTGGCCCTCGTCCAGCAGCTGCTGCAGGCTCGCGCGCAGCAGGTTCCACTCGTGGAAGTGCTGCTCACCGCAGTCCGCGCAGTCGACCACCAGGCCGCGGATGCCCCGGTTCTCCAGTAGCGCCTGGTACACCGCGAGGTCGCTGAGATCTTCGACGATCTCATCGCGCTCTTCGGCGGTCAACGGCTCCGGCTCGTCCTCGGCAGGCAGGCTGTCCAACGCCCGCGCCGGGTCGTGTGGATCACCCGCAAACGGGTCGGGGGGAAGGGCGTCCTGCGGCACGACGCATACCGTACCCGGCTTCTGTCCACGATGTGGCCCGAGCATGTGATATGGCTGATCCAAGACCCCACCCGGATGGAGTCGACGCCGAGCCCGCGCGGCGCGGGTGCCGCGCCAGATAGGATTGCCCTGTCCCGTCGATCAGCTGAGTTGCTGCATCGGCCGGCGACCTGCCGCCCGAAGCGTCACACCATCGGCCGGTGACCGCCGGCCGGTCGAGTTCCCGCCAGTCGAGACCGCCGCCGAAGGGTTGACCAACGCGATGACCACCGAGCTGACCGCCGGACTACCGCCGAAGTTCGCCCGCGTCGGGCTGACCTTCGACGACGTGCTCCTCCTGCCCTCGGAGTCCGACGTACTGCCCAGCTCAGCCGACACCGCCACCCAGCTCAGCCGGAACGTGCGGCTGCGGGTGCCGCTGGTGTCCTCGGCGATGGACACGGTGACCGAGGCACGGATGGCCATCTCGATGGCCCGCCAAGGCGGCATGGGCGTGCTGCATCGCAACCAGTCCGCGCAGGAGCAGGCCGCCCAGGTGGAGGTCGTCAAGCGGTCCGAGGCCGGCATGGTGACCGACCCGGTGACCTGCGCGCCGGACGCCACGCTGCGCGAGGTGGACGCGCTGTGCGCCCGGTACCGGAT